>ERZ772883.1792-NODE-1792-length-15180-cov-45.565157_pt1 | contig 15180 bp, 6 predicted proteins | sample MGYA00580575_ERZ772883 | MGnify/ENA primary metagenome ERZ772883 (study PRJEB29015, sample SAMEA2737666) | human gut metagenome | biome: human gut; feature: human-associated habitat; material: faeces | place: China | collected 2012 ...
TAGTCAACATAATCGTTATTACCGTACTTGACTTGCTTCAAATCGCCGTTGTTTGCGCCGTAGGTGTTCGTGCTGAGCACCTGCGTGCCGACCTTGGTCTGAGTTACATTGCCGAAATTATCGTATGCGAACGAATAATTAAATCCATTATGCGATATCGTTTTCAAACGATAATTGTCATAAGTATAACTGTTGCTGACCGTTTGACCGTTTGAAAGAGTTTGTGAAACAGACGTAACCGCATCGGTATTGTTATCATAGGTGTAGTTCGTCACTCGACCCATTTTGTCTGTATATTTTGTGAGTGTACCCCTTGTGTCGTTATACAAATAGCTTTCCGTGTAGCCGTCCTGATCCGAGGTCTGCGAAACATATGCGCCGTTTGCTGTGTACGTTGCGCCTGTTTCGATGTAATAATTATCGTTTACCTTGACTTTAAGCGAGGTAGGATTACCCATTTTGTCATAGACATAGGCATACTTCACACCGCTCTGGTTCGTGGCTTCGGTCATATTATGATTGTCGTCATATTTGTATGAATAATTAAAGCCCTTGGCATCAACAGATTTTGTAAGGTTGCCGTTGGAATACTCCATTGTGCCCTTTTGCTTTGCGTTTGCCGCAACCGTAACGAGCTTTCCGTCGCTGTTATAGGTATATGACGGGGCTTCATCACGAACGAGCTGAATATTATCAAACCAGCTGTTATTTGACTGCTTGAAATTGATTAGATAGACATTCATAGAAGTCGGGGTTTTATTAGCAGTCGGCTTACTTCCGTCACGCAATGTAAATGCACCCATAACATATTGGGAACCCATAACGGAATTGTTGTAATCAAACCAACGTACATAATACGTTCCGTCACTGTAAAAAATCTTTATCGCAAGACCTACTCTGTTATTTTCATTGCTTCCGCCAACCGGGTTCGCATATACCCAGCCGCTGAGAATATATGTATCATCAAGATTTTGTGCAGTTTTTCCCTTAAAATACAGAGTCTGAATCAATGATTTTTCAACAGTCGGCACACTGTTGAAACGGAACGAATGTCCGTCATCTTTTTGATGAATATTATGTACAGAATCTCCGGAATCAAAAAGATGTCCGCTCCAATCCTGTGGCAAATATGCCCCGTTAGATGCCTGAGAATACCGCTCAAATGAAGAGTTGTTTATCATATTGAACGGGCTTGCGCTTGTGCCCTCCTCAAGCTGCATTCCATCAAACCACGCCTCACCCGTTGCGTCACGAACCATAATATTTATATTCATTCTTGTGGCATCGGACGGAAGTGTAAATGTTACCGCAAGGCGCTGCCAGCCGTTGTTAATGGTCGAATCCGTTGTTCCGACAAGCACATCGGAATGTACATCGACCGCTTTGTTGTTTGATAGCCAATATGTTACCATAAGCTCCGCGCCGAACGGAATCGAAGCGTCCCTCGGCACAATGTTTTTAGTCTTTACCCATGCAGAGAAGGTATATGTTTTTCCTGCGCCGAACTGACCGGACGAAAGGGGCTGATAGGCTCTCGCTGCGGCTTTGTCGCTAAAGGTTTTACTGTTTAAATAATAGCTGTATCTGCCGTAAAGCTGATCCGTATCAACAGGTTGTCCGACGAAATCCGCCGTACCGTTCCATTGAGCTTTAGTCCATGTTCCGCTTATATCGGCGCTTCCGTCACGAAGATAGTTTCTGACATACTGACCGCCTGTCATGGATTTACTCAATCGGTTAAGCTGTTTGATGTTGCTTGCGTTGCTATTGGGACTTGAAGCAGTGTATTCCGCCGCCGAAGCCGCTAAAGACTTGCCGTTGCTTGTCGCTTCCGAGCACACGGTTCTGCCTGCGCTGTCAAACTTGACCGTTGTGTAGACATCATCGCTGTTGCCGTAAACGCCGTCTTTACCCGAAGAGCGAATAACTGTTTGTCCGTACTGCGAATAATCAAAGGTTATCGTTTGACCTGCCGTTCCGTTTGCACTCTCAACAACCTTGGAAACTCGCTTGCCTTTTGCCAACGGCGTATAAGTAAACTGAAGCTTATATCCGTCGGGTGCAATCACCGACGTCATAGCTCCATCGGAATCATAAGTAAACTTCGTTTCTTTTCCGTCGGGATATGTTATAGTAGTCAAACGTCCGTCACTGTTCCATGTGTATGTGGTAACTCTGCCTGCCGAATCTGTTATTTTCTGAATTGTTTTACTGTCAGAGGTCGGTGTAAATGTTACAGCATGACCCGCACCATCGGTAACCTTCCAAATTTTCGGATTGTCGGCGGCGGCATAGTAATTGGCAATCTGATTACCGTTGCTGTCACGCGACCGTGCAAATGCACCTGCAACGTTAAAAATCATCTGATTACCCTTATCATCTTTGACAATATAATAGCCGTTTTTATCCTTGCCGGGGACGGTAAGAGTCAGACCCATTCCGTCCTCATCAACCATTGTTCCGTCACTTTTCTTATAGAAATAATGCTCTGTTCCGTCGCCGTCGATATAAACATACGGATATTTTTTCTGTACATCGGCAGGAAGACCGACTTTTGATGACGGCAGAAGCTGCTGCTGACAGCTGAGCATCCAGCCCTTACCTCTGTACGGCATGACGGTACCGAAGTTTTCCGCTGCCATATAGTTGTTGAAAACGTGAGAAATCGAAGCCGGCGCACGGCTGCCGGCAGTTGTTACATCGTTATGGGTAAATACGAGATTGCCGGAGAACTCGCATATTGACGCCGTTCCTGCCCTGCCTGCGCTGATATCCGTATAGCTCCAGTATGATTCAAGTCCTTTATTTGACCTGTATGTAATTACAACCAGCGGAAAAGCCGTTTCTTGAGAATATTTTTCACCATATAACCACGCATAAATACACGAATCATTAGGTTCAGTCCTATCCTCATTTGAGGATCTCAGTAAAAGTCCGTTATTTGCAAAGTTTGGATTTTCATACCATCTCTTTGCGATAGATGTAATATCCCACTGACGCTTCTTAACCGCTGTTTTATTTTCGCTTGCTTTCAAAATCTCAAAGTCTGTAACGGTGGATTCGTAGGTCGGTTTCGTATTCCACGTTACTGTTGTAACGTTCCAACTTTTTGTAATGGCATGCACCTCTAACGCCGCATCGGGAGTAGTATTTGAATACGAATCCTTTCTTATCTGTTCTAAATGAAGATTTGCGTTAATAATAACATCGCCACGTTTTATTTTCGGAAGATCAAATTTAATAAGGCCTTGGCTTTTACCTATGCCCGACGAATCTTTACCGACCATTATCATCGGATCCGAATAACGGCTTTCATTGGGACTTCCATTTATTACATACACCGAACTGATAGCACTTCTTGACTGTTTTGTTTGTATCGCCGGGTCAATCGTTACAGGGAACGCTCTTTCACTGCTGTTCAGCCATTCGGAATCGGCAGAGATTGTAATTTCGTATTTGTGCTTGTTTTTTGCACTCAAACTGTAGCTGACCTTATTCGAGTATTCATAATTAGCGTCAAGCATAAACGGCTTAGGCATAACAAATACAGTCGTACCTGTGGTTGCGTCCTTGGCATAAATACAACCGTCCTCTGCCAAAGAGAGAGTAACATCCTTTACAGCAATCTCAAAGTTATATTCATAGCTGCTCTGAGCAGATTTAACTACTATATTTTCCTTAACGCCCGAACCGTTGACAATATACTCAATATTCGTGTCGGGCAAGATATTCTCGTAATAAACCTTTTGACTTGCTTTTAAAGCAACAGTAAGATCCTCAATTTTAGCTTTCTTTTCCTGCTTCATCGAGGAGTTGTTTTTCTTTGTTTTGTTGAGCAATGAGAGGCTAACGGAATAGTTGTCCATCTTCATGCTCACAAGCTTTTTTTGACTTGCATTTTTTGCAAACTTTACTTTAAACTTATTTTTCTTGGTTTCATAGCCATTGAAATCCGACGCCTCATCATTACTAACCTCATTAGAGGAGTCAAGAGAATTGTCAATTTCCTGCCACTTACCCGTTCCATCCTTATACAGGACCGGGGCATTATACATTGCAGCTTTAATCGTGCCGTCGCTCATCTTGAAATACTTTGTATTTTCGCTGTTGCGACGCTCAGTATCTTCACCGATTACGGTTGGCTCCTCTTCCTCCTGAGAAACATTGCTTGAATATCCGTTCTGTTCAAACTTTTCTTTCTCATCTTCAACAGCCTGAGCAAGTACCGTCATCGGCAATATTCCGATGATCATCGTGACCGTCAGAATAACCGCAATCACTTTCATAAAAATGCTGTATTTTTTCATTATTTTACCTCCTCTGAATATACTTCTCTTATTTTAAGCTGCATTAAAGCCATGATCAACTTTAATGCAGCTTATGTCTTAGGTGTTATGCTCTGGTCAATTCAAAAACACGTTCTGTATAGTACCAATTATATGAACCGACTTTCACACCTACATCATATACTGTCGCTGGGAAATTTCGATGAATTCGCCAAGTCAAGGTTTCGCCGTCATCAACAAGCGTCACATCAACATTATCCCTTGTGTATGTCATTGTATCTCTGCTGTCATGATGTACAAATTGAACTTTTGTAACACTTCGATCCGTAACAACAGTTATGTAATTGTTTCCCGCATATGGCGTATCGGGAACTGCGCTTTTGAGATACGGACTCTTTGATGGTTCTGTTTGAGTTCCGTCCTCGGCAACGGCCATAAGACGGCTCTCATTCGGAACAGAATTTTCATCAATCTGAATCTCAAAATCCTTACCGGGATAGAGGCTGACGTTGCTGTATGTCATACTTTCCAGTTGATCCCCTGCGCCTATGGTTTCAAGCGCAACATTCATTGTGCCGTAGTCATATGCCTCAATTTCTGCGGTAACGTCCTCACAGCCAAAGGGCAGGAAGAATACCTTTTCGTTGTCTTTCGATATCCATGAAGCAATTCCGCTTTCCGCAAGCTCGGGATAAACGGCGTTTTCACGAGCACTTTCGTAGGCGACAATATTTCCGGCAGAGTCTTTTAACGTGACATCGACAGGGCATTTTATTGTCAAAAGTCTCGGCAACAATCCCACGGCCTTCCGATTGTCAGTTAATGACTCTAAATCTGCCGTCGTAATATCTTCGGCTTTTTTATTAAGCATACCGGGTAATTTTTCCAGCCAACGGCTATAAGTAGACATTGCATGACCGCCAAAGCCTAAGAGCGCCGTATCAAAAGGTTTTAACCACCATAAATCAACATCCATTGGCATAGTGATACGGAAATCTCTTCCGTGTCTTGTCCAACCGTTGTCAGCCCAATTCAAAGCCAGTATATTTGTGGGTACCAACGGGACAATGTCATTATTATTTAAAATATTAAATATATTTTGGCTATCACTGCCCTGTTTGTTTTTAACCGTTTTCGGAGTAGCAAAGGTATATGAATAAATATCTTTTTCAGTCCTTGAACCCGGGCAGTGGTTTGTATCCTTGCATGAGTTTAAGTGCTCCGCCAAAAGATTTGCAACCGCCGCTCCCAAGCTGTGTCCGGTAACGAGGAAAATCGGATTTGAAATATTGTTGTAAGGAATATATCCTTTACAATGTTCACAGCCGCCTCCGTTACACTTCGTACAGTTTTCGGTATCCCCTGTTCCGTGATACAAGGATTTCAAAACCATTTCCATCCCCGCTCCGAAAGAACCCCACTTAGGATTAAGTTGAGTACCAATATCAGTCCACCAATCATTTGTTGTTGATGATCCTCTGATGTCAACGACAACCAAGGTACGCATGCAATCCGTATTATCCGAATTCAGTGTATTCCCAAAAATTTCTGAATTTCCTGTACAATTAGACCCAACAGTCCCCACAAAATCATCGGTCCGTAAACCGGATTGATTAGAGCCAGAAAAAACTCCAATGGGTTTACATCTGCCAGTCCCTTCAAGAATTCCCAAATATCCATTATTATTACCTCCATTTGTATCGCCAGATGTATTATAGTTTATATCAGCATAGATTTGTTTATGTCCGATAATATGACAAACCGTATCGTTTTTATCGGTATTAAAGGCAACGGATTTAATGCCATACTGATCAAGCAAGTCTGTAGCCGAAACTATATTATCTTCCATAAACAATCCGGGTGCAAGACCTGAAAAATCACCGGTCAAGGGCATATACGCCGAATATGCCAGATTCATTGCCCACTTGGCAAGAGGATGGTTATATTCCGTAGATGGCCTTGTTTCGCAGCTTCCGTCGGATTTAATCGGATTGAAGAACTCCGAGACCTCATCAAGCTACGTTACCGTTATGGTTTTTGATAAATTAACTATTTAATTCCTTCTCACCGCTTTTGTTATCAATTTATACCAATTATTTCATAAAACTTCAACGTCCTTTCTTGTTTTTTATATTTATCCAACTTGTTTTCATAGATAAATGTAATCAAAAATCAGTATGTACACCGCAATCTGTCAAAATGTAATTCTTTATTAACGCTTCTAACATATATGACTGTTTCATCATTTTGTGACAAAAAAAGTAATAAGATTTTTGATAATCTCCGTTATGAACAAATTTCCAGCTGATTATTTGTATGATATTACAATTTATAAATATCTCAATTATTTTCTAACAAATTCAAAGTAAAAAATCAATATAAAAAGCAAAAACGCACGAAAAAAAGCAAAAATGCACAAATGTGATTTTATAATCAAAAATTCAATTTAATAGCATAATAAAAAAGACCGATAATCTAAATAAATAGAATATCAGTCTAAAATAAACATTGTATATTAAATTGTCTTAGGTTCGAGTTCTGTTAGTCTTAAAAGAGTTTGACTAAAACTCAATCCTAAAAATTGGTCATAAAAAGCACGAAAGCCCTTGACAATTCAAGGACTTTCAGCTGGGTTTGATTATTGTTACCCAATCATGCCATTTCGCCCTATATGACGTCGGATTTCCGCTTGCGTCATAGCTTATCGTTAGTCCGTCATATGACGTCATTTTATCAGACCAGTTGCTGTCTCCGTAACCGTATACGATAGCCGTACCCTGAGTTGCGGTTGAAAGATCGGAGCTTGTGACGTTTGTGTACGGTGTTTTAGAAACAATGTTTCCGTTCGCATCGTAAACATAGGTCATTGCCGTATGCTCGGCGTAGTTATATTCCGCCTTATCTTTATCCCCACCACCGCGAGCGGTTCCCCTCCCCTTGAAACATTCAAGGGGAGGCTGGGTCAATTTCTTCCTTGCCGCCCTTTTAGGGGAGGTGGCTTCGGCGGTTTGCGCCGAAGTCGGAGGGGTTTAAACTTTTTCAGCAAAATCTTTACAAAACCCCTCAGTCACGGACGAGCCGTGACAGCTCCCCTACAGGGGCGCCCATGAGTTGCGGGTTACGTTTGGAAAGGAGTCGTAATTTCAGTAACCGTGCACGGCTATATGATACTATGTCTGCGTTGGTATCGGGAGGGCATAGGCGTCACTTGAAATAAAAGCATTTTATTCTTATTTCTTGAAATAGCATAAAGTGTATGTCACATTCTCTATTAAACATTTATAGATCTTAGATTATCATCTCGATATAATCAAATAGAACGGAAATTCTTCGTCTTTAAATTCGACTTTATACAAGAATTTTTCCGAATCCGCTTTAATCTCATCACTCCATCGAAGGTCTTGCTCTTGATTAAACATTTTTATTGTATTCTGAATTTTTTCTGTATTGGAAATTGTTTCTAACACATTTAATTTATGAACATATACAGATGTATCCTTTGGCGGATGTTCATTAAAGCTTGCACTAATGTAATTTCCGTTCTTTTCAGAACCGGTTATTGTTGTCTCAAAATATTCTGCACAATTGCCGGTACATTTTTCGATCTTTTTGACGTTTTCGACCGTTAGATCAGGCATACGCAAATCGCTGTCAACAAATTTAAAAATTTTTGAATAAAAAGCTCCTGTGTAATGCCCTATTATTACTTCATCTCCTATCAAAAAATATTTCAGTTCAACCGGTTGCTGAAAATGTTTAAATCTGCTTGTATAAACCTCTGCTATAGGCAGATTTTCTTTATAGATCACACCGCAATTTTGAACCGGCAATGAAAAGGCAGCTGTAGAAAGTTCCATATATGTTTTTTCATTAAAATCAATATACCACAAATCACTATTGGCAGGGCTTTCTTTGCCGACCATATTTGACGGATTTAAACCAATAGGAAGAAACCGCCACACTAAAACAGCTGTAATTACAGTCACAATTGGAATGCCGATTGCAAGTAAAACAGTTTTTATTACCTTTCGTTTTTTCACAAAAACACTCCTTTTAAAAGGCATAATATCGCCACTCATTATTTGCTACTCTTTTTCTTTTTCTTTCTTTGGGATAATAATACGGGTCTTTTCTTGTATATTTATATGTAGACAAGATTCCATCATAATAATTGAAGCCCATTGATTCAGCCAATTCATAAATCGGTCCCATTTCCAATATATCTGCAACCATACAAGATTCTCTTATTTTTTCCTTTGAAAAAAAAGTATATGCCTTAAACATAAATGGACAATGATATCCCTTTTTGCCTATACTCCACATATATCCCTCGAAATGTTTTTGAATCTCATTTGAAACGCATTTTTTTGAAAAAAGGAACTCCCTGTATGGAATTACTTTAAGCCCATCTTTTTCCGAATACGGATATGAATACTGATTTTTAAATTTTCCCAATGCGACCTCAGTTATAATATCATAAATTTCATTACCATACATTTTCAAAAGAGCATCTACTATGTTATAGAATGTATCCTGTCCATAACCAGCAATAAAATTAACAGATATTTGACCTTTTACTCTATCCTTTTCATTGTAACCACCATTTTTAATTTCTATAATTTTATCATCCCAAATAGCCAATGTAAATAGTATAAGCACAAAGGCTTTTGTTGTTAGATTCGGTGGATTTGATTTCGATTTTCTTCCACTATAATCAGAACTAACTACCGGATTGTTTTGACAATATGAATAGATATTTAAATTATAGTAATTGTTTGTAAATACAGTAATATTAGACGGTTTCTGCGGAATCATCATTTCCACATCATCCGCATTTATAAATCTTCCTATTTCCGGATCATAGTAACGGGAGCGGAGGTAATAAAGTTCCGTTTCAAGGTCATAGAAATATCCACGATAGCCTACATTGGTTACCATCATCATTATTGCCATCAGCAGACCTTCCGTCATCGAGGAAGCCTGCTGTATTATCGGTTTGCCCCATGCGTCATACTCCATATTGACTTCGACATTGCTTTCGGAATCGAGCGGAGTAATTGAGACAATGTCACCTTGCAGGTTTTTGATGAAAGCAAACATTCCGCTGCCGGCATTTTCAAGTCCCTTATACTCCATTCCGTATAACTCGCCGCTGTCGTCATAGAGATATCTCGCCAAAAAAGTCTCATCACTGTCAACAGATTCCATCCGAGTTCCGAGAAGAACATCGCCGTTCCAAATGTATCTTATAGTCGATGCAAGCTCGCCGTTTTTATACATTCTTCTAATGGTTCTCATACCGTCAGAATTGTATTCATATTCATAGAGGCAGCCGTCCTTGGTGTACGACGTCATAAGTCTGCCGTTCCATGTTACCGTCTCTCCCCTATATGATGTCGGGTTTCCGCTTGCGTCATAGCTTATCGTCTGTCCGTTATATGACGTCAGCTTATCAGACCAGTTGCCGTCGCCGTAACCGTATACGATAGCCGTACCCTGAGTTGCAGTTGAAAGGTCGGAGCTTGTGACGTTTGTGTACGGTGTTTTGGAAACAATGTTTCCGTTTGCATCGTAAACATAGGTCATTGCCGTTTTGTCGGCATAGTTATATTCCGCCTTGACCTGGCTTGCCTCGTCATAAACATACTGCTGGAACAGCACGCCCGACTTGCTGACGGTAAGGATATTTCCCCTGTTGTCGTATGTATAGCCGTAATCGGATTTCACTGCACCGTTGAGCGTGTTTTTAACTCGGCTGATCTTGTTTGTTGCCGTTGTTTCGGTATCGGCATAAGTATATTCCGTGCCGAAATTCGGATGATCATCTTCGCCGAGATTGACGGTATAATGCTTACCGATTGTTCTGCCGAAGAAGTCGCTTTCGCTCTCGGTGTTTAAAACTGTCCATCCATTCCACGAGATTGAACCTTTGGTTTTAACCGAATCCGTGCTTGAAACATACTCCTTCGTAGAATTATGCTTTGTATATGCTCTGCCGAAGGTTGTGACGATTTCTTCTCCGTCATCGTTCACCGAATAGGAATATACCGTCTCACCGAGTACGGGCTGAGAATTTTCAACGGTAAACAGCCTCATCGCAGAAACTCTGCCGTCCTCATAAATTGAAGCAAGCATACTTGAATAGTCGTACGACGCAGTGAGGGCTTTGTCCTCGTTGTATGTATAGGTATATTTCTGACCCGTGCTGTACGAAATCTCCGAGATATTTCCGTCGTCATTGTAGGAATATGAAATAACAGTTCCGTTGCCGTATGTTATTTTATTATTCCTCTGTTTTGAATCGTAGCCGTAAGAAACGATCGACTGCTTATTCTCGGAGTCGGCACTGCCCGCAACTTTGATATTGGTTACGTTGCCAAAGGTATTGTACTCAAAGGTATATACCGAGCCACTATGTGACATCGAGGTTATTCTGTCGCCCGAATAGGTGTATTCGGCAGACATTGTATTGCCCGAAGAAAGTCCGCTGACAGTCTGAGTAACTCTTTCAAGTGCGCCGACCGCATTATAGGTATACTGCATAAGATTACTATCGGCACCCGTGAGCGAATAAGAATCGAGCATACCTGTATTCGCATTGTAATTGTAATAAACCGTGTTGCCTGCACTGTCCGATGATGAAGCAAGGTAATTCCTGTTTTCGGCATAAGTATTCGACACATTCGTCATTACCTTACTGCCGTTTGCAGCAGTATCAGTCAGCAAATCGCCGTTGCTGTTTTTGGTTGTGTTCTTGCTTCTCTCCTGTCGGCAGCCGAAGCAATCGCAGTCAACATTATCCTTGAAGCAAGCGCAGTTGTAGTAAACTTCCGTTTCTACGGAGTCGACAGTTACGGCGTGATCCTGAGAGCACTGGGCACAGGAACATCCGCACTGTTCAAGACGATATGTTGTTCCGTTGACCGTGACGGTCTGATCTGTTCCGACAGACGAGGTATCAAGAGTTTCGTCCTCTTCCTCAACGCAATAGCTTGAGGTTGATTTAACCAATCGTAAATCATCAAATGCCGCATACTGGACCTGATTGTCAAGAATCACCGCAACCTTGGCATTTTCAACGGGTTCTTTGAGCCTGAAAGAAACAGCTGTAAACTGCCAAGCCGATCTGACATAGGGGCTGAAATCACTCTTGGCAATAATCTCACCATCGTTGTCAAGAATCGCTACCGCAAAGGTTTTGTTCACATGCGTATAGTTATGGATATAGTTACCCGTAGATGTATATAAATCGTTTCTCGCCCAACCAGATAAGGTATAAACCTCGCCGTCGGCATTGGCTTCAAGCGTCGGAAGAGTACGATAAACTCTGCAATTTGTGTTTATCTTTGAAAGGACATAACACATTCCGCCGCCGATATTCTCAAACTCGGAGTCAAAAATCAACTCCTCAATTACGCTCTTTCCGGCAGGCACCATTTCCCAGCCGTCCGCCGATGAAAAATCGCCGTTTGTGATGAGATTTGTAACACCAGCCTCGTTTGTAGAATAAGAAACGACATCACCGTTACTGTCATATTCAGTATAGGAGAAATTCCCTCTGTTGTCAACACTGGATCTTTTCTTCATTTCACGGTCATACTGCTGAATCACAGTAAAATAATCATCATAATTCAGCCCACCGTATGAAAATTTGCGTTGATCAACTGACTCATATTCTATTACAAGACTATCTATCTCTTTACCATCGCTTGTGTATTTACCAATTTCTTCTACTCTGTTTACATTATAGCTTATTCTAATATATGATCCGTCAACATTAATCATCTTTGTCAACAAATTATCGGAATCATATTCATAACGAACCTCTCCACCGTCGGGATAAGTAATCTTGGTAAGCTGTCTTGCTCCCGAATCGGTAAGTGTATAATCATAGTCAACGCCTACATTGACCGCTCCATTCTTGGTATTAACGGATATCAATGCGCCATCGCTTGACTTAATTACAAGCTTATCGGCAAGCGGCTTTCCGTTTGCATCATAGCCTGTCTGCCAATCATATTTTCTGCCAACGCCGTCAGTTATCGCAGAAATAGTTGATGAACTCGGTCCCTTGAACGATATATTCGTTGTACCTTCGCCTTTTTTACTCGAGATTGCACACACTCTCTTAGCACTGTCAACAGAATAAATATAATCCGATGTTTCGATTTTCATTTCAGCATAATTTGTATGCTCGGTATCGTCTTTCTTGACCCAAAGGCACTTATCGCTGTCGCCGATCACCGATTTATAATATACATAGTCCTCGGCAAAGGACGAAGTGAAGTTTTCAGGGATAACACCGTATTCGCTGTCAGATGCAACAACTTCATAGAAATATGTTCTTTCTCCGCCGACATCGAAAAGCACAAACGCGGATCTTTGCGCATTGTCATAGGTAACAGTTCCGCATGAGAACATCTTCATAAAATGACTGTTTATCCAATATGCGCCCGTGTACAGACCTGTATCAACCGCTGCGCCCCAAGGGTTATATATCGCCCCTGCCTCAACGGGCATAACATTACCGTTGAGACTCAAATCGCTACGCTCAACATAATATGTACCGCTGTACTTATTCAAATACAATGTTCCGGCACGGCCTGCATCAAAGCTTTCCACATCATCATCCGTAAAACGATTTGGCTCGACATAATCAATTTCAAACCAAGGTCTGTGCACCGTATAATTCAGCGAAGTCTCATTAAATATCTGAGTATTGCACGATGAATCTTTATACGGGGTGAAAACAACTCCATAATTTGTCTTTAAGCCCAATGACCACTTGTTAGCCAAGTCTGTTATATCCCAAACATATCTTTGCGTCGATGCACCACCTCGAATAACATTGAAATCAAGAACTGCCGGAACTTTTGAAACAAACTCGGTTGTTGCTGCGTCCCACGGCTTGTTGATTTCGTGAACCGAGATAGTGTCATCATCACCTAAAGCGATACAATTCAGCGAAACTTCGGCACCTGTAATAATATAGTTTATACCTAAGTTAGACAGGAAATCATTCGTCAATCTCATATAAAGTTCAGTGCTGTTTTCGGAATCCTTTTGAAGATAATAATATCTCGTTCTGTCATCCTCGGACGCACTGCACGTGCCGACCTGAGCAGTAACCATCTTCCTCTGCTGATTGACCTTGACGGTTGGATCAATTGTTACGGGATAAACACGATCCTTTGATAAAAGCCATTCGCTGTTCGGCACATATTTCAATGTATATGTACTGTCGCTGTTTTCCGTAAGAGATACGCTAACATCATACGAGGTGTTATTTTCGGCATCGAACATATACGGTGCGCTGATAATAAACTTAACCTCGGAATTATCATAAACGTTTACGCTTCCGTCAGAATTAAGCGTCATTGATCCAGATGAGGATACAGTATACGAATATTCCTTTGCCGCAGTCGGCTTAGAATTTAAAATAATACTTTCTTTAAGAGCATCCGAATTCAATTCATATTTCAGATTTGTATTGTCCGCTATATTCTTATATTCAACAGCCGAGCCTGTATTTATCGACTGCAAAAGTTCTGGAGTTCCCTCAACCGCTGAATTATCTATAACGGCAGCGGATGTACCGATATTGTTCATTGAAAAAGACAATGTGCTGTCTCCGTCGGCAACGGAAACAGTACTGTTTGAATCGATCAAAGTCGGAAAATCAACCGAAAACTGTTTTCCTTGTTCGTAATCTTATTATTTGTCTTGACAAGAGTATTGTCGATTTCCTTCCACTCGCCATTGTCATCATAATGAATCGGATCAGAAGTAATGACCGCCGTGTAGGAACCGTCTCTTCTCTCAAAGACCTTTGTGTTTTCGTCTCGTTTGTCAGTCACTTCGCCGACAATCGGTGACTTTTCTTTTTTATCGGACTCAATCTCAACCGTTTTCATAAGCTGAGTTTCATTAAATTCCTCCGCAAAAACCGTCATCGGAAGAATTCCGACAATCATTATAACCGTCAGAATAACCGCAATCAATTTCATAAAAATACTGTGTTGTTTCACTTTTTAACCTCCTCTAAATAAACTTCTTTAACAAAATCCATTTTATAGAGCATATTCAAATTCATTGCATTGAAAAAAATATTATTTTCATCAATGGTAAAAAAATACGCTTTTACATAATTTATTTTTGCAAAACAAAACTCTTTTTTTATTCACATCCTTCAAACCATTTAAATCAATTATTAAATATTTCGCACCTACTTTCCATACCAATATCAAATTAAAATAATAGTATAATAATATACTATAACTCTTCTTAGCCGAATCGCCTTTATAATAAACGTCCATATATATGACTGTTTTATCATTTTGTGACATAAAAATAATAAGATTTTTGATAATCTCCGTTATAAATAAAACTTAATTTGATTATTTGTAAAATATTACAATTTTAAATACCTCAATTATTTTCTAACAAATTCAAAGTAAAAATCAATATAAAAAGCAAAAACGCACGAAAAAAGTGCAAAAATGCACAAATGTGATTTTATAATCAAAAATTCAATTTAATAGCATAATAAAAAAGACCGATAATCTAAATAAATAGAATATCAGTCTAAAATAAACATTGTATATTAAATTGTCTTAGGTTCGAGTTCTGTTAGTCTTAAAAGAGTTTGACTAAAACTCAATCCTAAAAATTGGTCATAAAAAGCACGAAAGCCCTTGACAATTCAAGGACTTTCAGCTGGGTTTGATTATTGTTACCCAATCATGGCGCCTCAAACAGAGATTCCCCTGACAGGGGAAATGTCACGAAGTGACAAAAGGATGACTGCGAGGTACGAGCAGCTCGAACCTGTGACTTTGTATATGTTGTCGGCAACTGCCGTTGCCTCATTGTATCGCAACGCCAAAACAATTCA
>ERZ772883.1793-NODE-1793-length-15172-cov-3.680294_pt1 | contig 15172 bp, 8 predicted proteins | sample MGYA00580575_ERZ772883 | MGnify/ENA primary metagenome ERZ772883 (study PRJEB29015, sample SAMEA2737666) | human gut metagenome | biome: human gut; feature: human-associated habitat; material: faeces | place: China | collected 2012 ...
AATCCGTTTTGCTTGCTACATGGTTTCCGTCACCGGTATAGCTCTGATAAGAATCAATCGCCATTGAACCATCCATTGAATCAATCGTATAGGAACGAGTCAGATTACCATGCGTATCGTAATTATTCACCGTGCGAATACCTGTCGGCGTTGTAACAGAAAGCGGCAAACGACGTTTACGCTCTTCATCCACGCTGCCATAATCGGCTCTCGTGCGCGCCTCATCTCCGCGTCCCGGCTGAACATACTGAAGCATGTTATGGAATTCATCATACGTCGCTTTTGCATACTGTCCCGTCAGATTTCGGACTGCCGTAACATTACCATCATCATCATAGGTAAACGCATTACCAAATTCCTCTTTATAAAGGGTCATGCCATCAAAGTCAGCATAATTGATGTTATAGGTATACAGTACAACAAAACGAATTCGGTCATAATCGCAAGGCGCAATCATCGCACCCGCAACATACTGCCACCCTGACCATTCGTCGCTCCACTCAAGAATGGGCAGTCCTTCATACTCTCCACTATTGTTTCTAAATGCAACCCAGATACCGAAGACATTGTTGGATGTTTTGCTGCTCGGACGTGCTTCGCCACTCGCCCAACCACCAGCAACATACGCATCACCCTTCTGACCGCTGAACGGCAATTCCTGATGGAGCGTTTTGTATACCAGCGGTTTTCCGTAAATACGCATACGGTTTTCCGTGAGAAACGTCGGATGTGTCTCGTCAGTCGTATTTTCCAAACCATCACCGTCCATAAGCGGACTGATGTTTTCCATCTGCCAGAACAGCGGATCGCCTGTGCTGTTCAAGGAAAAATCGCTATTTTGCAACAGATTGTAACGATTTGGAACAGCGCCTTCTTCAAGTTGCGCAGCATCTACCCAAAGCGTACCCGTCCCCATCGCAACAAAGAACAGTTCAACCGTTTCACTAACCGCCGTAAATGTGGCCGATACTCTCGTCCATTCTTCCCCCGGCGTAATCACTTCACTGTTAAACCAAGTGCTGTTGTGATATGCCGTAACGTGACCAGTAGTATTTCCATCGCTTCGGATATATCCAGAGAAAGTATACTTCTTGCCTACCGTCAGCTGTGCATAATTCATGTGAGCGCAAAGGTTTCCCGCTCCATTTGTCTTGACCATTTTCAACGAACGACTTTCGACATACTTCTGAGTCGTATCATACTCAAAAGTACCTTCACCCCCGTCATTGGTTCCTGTCGTCCAGTACCCATCCAATTCAAAATTATGATTCGGCAGCAGGTTAATCACGCTTCGTTGAAGTTTGGAAATCTGCTCTGGATGATTCGGCAGCAATCCTTCGCTAAATTTACTGTAGCTTGCATAGCCCAGTTCATCACGAACGCAAACGACATTGCCGTTGTCATTAAACTGGTACATCAACTTTTTAACTTCATCGCTCGAATAATCTTTGACCGTAGTCATCATATTGCCATATTCGTAAGCGTGATCTTTTCCGTACTTACTGCCATCTTCAAGCGACACATATTCCAAGATGTCAATAACACGATACGGATTATCCAACTGATATGCAATTTCCAATTCTCGCTGAGTTTGCCCATCCAGCACATGGTTAAGCATGTCATGTTCGCTTTCATAGCTGTACTCGCTTACGACATCATCACCATCGCTAATCATCCACAGACTGAATCTCAAATAAGAGAATGTCACTGGTGATGTTTCGCCGGGCGCGAGAATCGCACTAACCTTTCCATCTTCATAGCTGATGGTCGTTACACGTCCAGCGCCATCCGTGATGCTCGTCAAATCCCAATCCGTATATTGAAACGTAGCCGTATTCCCGCAGGCATCCGTAATGCTCAGCAGTCTACCGCTGTCATCACCAACGTAAACGGGGCTTTCAAATCGCATCATTGTCCCCTGCTTGTCCGTAATTTCCGTATATGTGTCATCACGAAGACTCAGGCCAAGACCCGCTGTGTCTGCATAAACACTCAAATCGCTTCTCAATTTCTTAAAGAAATACTGACTTCCATCACCTTTAGTCCAAACAAATTGGATTTCACCATTGACTTCTTCCTTGTAAACGGTCTGATCACAGCTCAAACGCCAGTTTGACCCCATATAAGCTGTCGCGCCATACAAATCATATCCATAGTAAGCAGTAATCGAGATCGGCATCCGGCTTCCGCTGCATCGCGTAATGGGTCGTTCCAACACAACATCGCCGTTATACAGGTTAGCATATACCGTGCCTGCACGATCACATGAAAACATATCATACGCGAGCTGCGGTTGAATTCCAGCAAAGCTGACATAGTTAATCAATACGACAGGCTTATAAGTTGCATTATCGCTTGAGCCAAATTCAACCAGATTCGGCGTAGCATTTTCTTTTGTCAGAAGGGCCAAGCCAAAATTTCCTTCTTTATACCATTTTCTAACCGAATTGGATACATCATATTCCGCAATACTACCAATCGCAGAACCTGCCTCCATGACCTCAACGTCAATATCGCCTTCGCTCAGTACAGGCTGATTATTCCAAGTGATGGTATCTGCCGCCCAATATTCCATGACTTCTTTCAAGTACACAGGAACATCCACCGCGCCTACCTGCCTTGTAAGCTGCAAACGCAGATATGCCTTTGTCACCATATTACTCGGCATAAAATACGGCAAATCTGTAAATCTGATGAAGCTTCGGCATTCTCCATGCTCTGTATCTTTGCTGATCCGCAGAAAACCGGCAGTTGGTTCTTGTACCGTATTGGGTGCAAGACTTGTAACAAAATTATCTTCCATATCCGCAGAAGCATCGCTTGTCTGCACCAGCGGGTCAATTACAACTGGATAAACTGCGCGTTTCAGGAAATCTTCATCACAGGTCATAACCAGCTCAATTTGCTTTCCATTTTCAAGAAGTTGCGTATGTACTTTGCCAATATTGCCTTGCGCATCACGCATGAACGGGGATGGAAGAACAAATGCCGCTTTTCTGCGCTCTTTATCTTCATAAGTCACTACGACACCATCGTTAAAGCACACCAATTCCGTTCCAATTACATTCAAAAGGAGGCTTATCTCTTTCTGCGCCGCAGGTTCTTTCAGAATAATATCATCCTTAAAATGCTCGCCTTGCATCCTGCACACCACGTCAATATGCGGCAGAATTTCAGCATATCGGAGTTCGCTTTCAGCTTTGGAAAAATCAGAGCGCTTTCCATCTTCATCCTGATAAGGCGCTTTTTCATCCATTTTCTGAATCGGCGTAATTCCCTCAACAGCGTTCTTAATCTGCCACGAAAGCGTTTGTCCGCTACTCGTTCGCAGATTGACGAGTGGCGCGTCTCCTGTTTTCTGGGAAAACTCCGCCATCAGTTTATTCGAGCCATTCCGTAGGACACGCTGTCCACGGTGATTCTTTTTTTCGGTCAGACGGTTATCAATTTCACACCATTTTCCCTCGGCATCCTGATAATGCACTGCTTCAGGATATACCGCCATCTGATATGCGCCACCGCCAAGACTGAACGTTTTTGTATTACGCGTTCTCTGCTTTTCCACTTCTCTGCCCGGAATATTCTTATTCAGATTGACAGAATTTTTTTGTGTCACAAGACACAGACCAGGTTTATTCATTTTCTTTCCCTTTCTCCTGCTCAGCAGGCATCTTTTTGTTTGCAGGCTTTCCCAGCACAATTTCCCGTGCTGCAATCGCCACGTTGTTTCTCTGCGTCAAACGCCCATCTACCGCTACAAGATCGCCCTAATGCAGATTCTCATTTGCCCAATCCGCCAAACGATTCCAGCAGTGGATGGTGTACCGCTCTTTCTGCCATTCGCCTGCCCGATTCTTGTGCCGGGTCTGGAGCTGAAATTCTGCATGAACAATCTGTTCGTTTACTTTATGGGCGACTACCGGCTCCGCAATCAAGCCGGACAATTCAACATGGTTCATAACTTTTCTCCTTTCTTTTTCTGTAACATTCATCCTTTTTTGATTAACCATATTTCATAGAGCATGCCTCCTTTTTCCCATCAAAAAAACAGCCGCTCTCTGCCGCTGTCTCTTATAACAACCATTTTCGTGGATAAGTTAATGCTTCTTTGGTTTGATTTCCGACAATCCCATCCACTTTTAGGCCAAACTGCGCACCACTGATCTTTTGAAAGCCTCGCACTGCCGCTTCCGTTTGTGCGCCAAATACGCCGTCAGGTTCACCCGCATCATAGCCAAGGCAGGCCAACCTTTTTTGCAGTCGTTTCACACGCGAATCTTTCGCCGCACGTCTTTTCAATATGCGTTCACCCAGTTCATATGCAGCGGTTACCCGATCTCGCTCATCTGCATAGTCCTCGGCAGAAAAATCGAACGCAATCTGCTCAATATGGATATATGTACACCGCGTATCATCACGACGCTTTACAGCATCAAGCTGGTCAGCCGTATGTCCGCAAACGACCAGTTGCCCCTTATCCGCATAATCGCGGCTTAAGATTGCGACATGCGACGGATTCCGTTCAATATCACCGGGAACGCCTTCCGCTACTGTAAAAACAAGATCGCCCGCTTTGAGACTTTCCGGCGTTTCTTCGCAGGAAAATTCCAATCGGGGCGATCCAAATTGCTGATAGTTTTTCAGCTGCTTTAAGAAGCTATCCACGCCGCGCCAGCTAAAGCTGCTTCCGCCACGTAATCCGTGCCACTCAAACCCATTGTTTTTGAAAGGCAGCCCTCCTGCATACAGGCATTGCGAAACAAAATTCATACAGTCGCCGCCGCCCTTCGTGAAGTCGTTATACGCTCGATTTCGCGAAAGTGCCCATCGCCGGGCATACTGTACCGCATCCCGTCTGGCATACTGAATCACTTTTCCTTCCATCCAATCCCTCCTTTCTGCAAATAATCGTTTGACATTCTTCCATTTCCAGTCTACAATACAGATAGAAACCAAGCTTTACAGAAGATGCAAATGAGGGCGCACTCCATTCCACAACCTACTGCAAGGAGGACAAGCACTTGAAAAAGACTACACTGTTAGCGACTTGTTTTACTCTGCTTCTCGCATTTTCTTCCCCAGTTTTGGCTGATGGTCACTATACCTCCGGCGATGATATGGGTATCGAGGGTACTGGCGCTGGCGTTGTGATCTCCAAGAGCGCAACCATCCGCTCCACCCCTTCATACAGCGGCAAGAAGGTCACCAGTGTTCCCGGCGGCTCATTCATCCTCGCTTCTCCCAACGTCGAAAATGGTTGGCGTAAAGTGACTTATGTTGAAAATAGGAAAACTTACGACGGATGGATGCTGGATGATTATATGGTTCACGACCAGCTTATCCTCACCTTGAGAAAAAGCAATATTCCTGCCTACGCCGCGCCCACTTTGGAAGCGAAGAAGGTCGGCTCTCTTTCTAAATATACTCAGCTCAACGTAATCGGCACATGGGATGATTTCTACATCGTGAGTTTGCGTGACGCAGCAGCCTTCATCCCAATGGATGCCGCAGTTTGGACATCCGCTGAATTAGACGAGTGGCTCTGCTTCACCAAAAACGGTCGGACAACGTGTGAAACGACTCTTCGCACCGGTCCGGGCGAGGATTGGCCAGAAGCCATGACTTGTAAAGCTAATACAGTCGTGAGTATTTCAGATATCTATGAAGAAGAAAACGGCTGGTACTTTGTTTGGTGCGATGATAAACCCGCATTTGTTTTAGGCTCGGATATTCAGTTCAATTAACCCGATGAAAAAGGCAACTATACGCTCGTATAGCTGCCTTTTGTGTTGATTGAGAATGTTCTTGCGTTAGTCCATCAGCGGATGGCGAAGAGCTTTCTTCGTGTTGTTGCCAACAATACCATCATAGGTAAGACCGCCGAGGTACGGCCCCCAATACTTCTGGAGCTGCTTAACAGCGGCTTCCGTCTGCTTGTTGTAAACGCCGTTAATCTCGCCGGGATCAAAACCGATATACGCCAGACGGGTCTGAACATTTTGCACGTCCGTGCCATTCATCATACCGCTGGGAAGATACTTGAGCGTCTGCGTACCGAAATCGAGGTGAGCGGTGTTGTAATCCTCATCGCTATAATATTCAGCACGATCGTAATGATCTCTAAGCGAACCAGACAGAGTTCCCGACACATCATAACCTTCACAAATCGTTGCGCCATCGTAATAGAATCTCAGAATTTGATAAATCGGCACACCCTGTTCCACGGCATACTTAGCACCATACTGGCTCATGCCGTATCCGTGCCCCGACTTGGCTCGTCCAGAAGCCGCCGTCCACGGATCATCCTTGGCGATCAGGTACGGAATATCACTTCTTTCCGAAGACTGACCACCGTTGGAAGCGCAATACTGCGCAAGCGCGTACTTGCCGCTGTAGCCGACTACGCTGCCCTCCGTCGAATAAATCGCAGTATCACTCAAATCTCTATGATATCCTGCTGAATAAGCCTGAGCCTTACTGCTGGTGTCCGTGAGATTTTGGGGGTTATACGCGTTCATATACAGCGCAAAAGTTCGCGCTGCAATAGCCTGCACCCGAAGTGCTTCGAGCGGAAACTGATCCGGGTCCATTTCGACCGGAACAACGCCGCGAAGATATTCTTCGACATCCATCGAAACGAAGCTGCCCACACTTACGCCATGATATTGGGCGTTAGTCGCATTTGTCATCTTTACAGAAATGTTCATAGCTTTTTGTCTCCTTTGCTTTTTTTGCGTCCGAACTGGCCAGTATCTTTCGCGTTACATATATGTTATCACGCACAAATGTCCTTTGTGAATTGACAAAACACTGCCAGTTTTATGCCACCATGCTGCTGACATATTCCTCTATCTTTTTCAATGCCTGCTGTTGATAGCGCATGAGCGTCCGAGTTGCCCTGTATTCATATTCATCCTTTTGTTCATATTCCGCTTCAATCCTTTTCCACGATTTACCATCAATCAAATGCAGCTGAATAATGTGCCGTTCCTCATTGGAAAGAATCGAAAGCCAATTCTCAACCATACACCTGTTTTTACGCACTTCTTCCAATCGTTTTTTCTGGCTGAAATTCAACTCTGATTCTCCATCATTCAGCATTTCCAAGTCTCGCTCGCACGCACAATATACTTTGTACTTTCTCAAATGAGTTTGGATTTGAAAGATGATATCGTCCACTTTTTCATCTCCCCCTCTAATGTATCTTTGAACCTAAGACTATTCATCATTCTTACAATAACAAAATGAAGTGCAACTCATTTCGAATTGCACTTCATTCATCTTTAGTATTATCTCAAATTTATCACAATATGTAACAAGTTCATCTTCCAAATTTATCTTCATCACAATCAGAATAAACTCATCTCCATTTGAGCATATACAATTTGTTCAAAAATCAACAATCACTTTGATTGAGTTGCTTTTTCAAAATAGCTCCAGTTCATGAGAAAAGATTGGCTTTCATTATCCGCTATTCTCATTCGATATGTGCAAAACCCATTTTCCATTTCCTTATTTAACTGCTCGATCCTAGCCTTGTATTCATCTTTTTTCTTATCTGTAAGGATGCTCATCGTACTCTCATCATTTAATATACTTTCAACACCTTCAATGGCGTGCTGCGCTACTACTCGTGCTTTTTCCACATCATTATTTGCCAAATATGACATAATTCCTCTATCTTGAATCATACCATAGATAGGAAACATCTTCTCCATAAATTTGATGTAATCCGCCAAGCTATTGACATTATTAAGTGGAATAAGCAAAACATCCTTAAACTCATCAAGGGCTCTCTGCATTACTCGTTTGAAATCAGCCTCGAAATAGCAATCTGTTCCGAATGTATCTCCATATGTTCCCTTAATTTTCAAATATACTTCATCTAAAGTAAACGTTTCGTAGCCGTTGCTTTGTGGAAGCCGCGGATCGGCCCTTAGAACAAACGGAACAATATCAAAGCAAATTTTTACCCCGTGTCCCGCAGCCAATGAAACCATATAAATATATTTCAAAATTTTATTTTTATAATCAACTTTATAGAACACAAACTTTTTCTCGATATATCCATTTTCAAACAGAGTTCTTCCAAAGACTTCCGAAAACACTCTTTTTCGTTCTATTGGTTTCATTTTTTCTGCTCCATTCTTGCTTTAATATGCAATCGCATTTTGTAGCGCAGTAAAATCACCAGTGGAAAATGCATATGCTGCTGCCAATGCAATAGCCAATGCAGACAGCACACAAGCCCCAATGCTCATCTGTTGTTTTTCTTCACTCCTCTGCCGTTCCTTTTCTGGAACCGTAACAACATTCTGCAGCTTCGGAATTTTCTTATACTCATAGAGTATCGCACCTTCCCCAGCATATTCGTATCGTACACTATATACATCTCCACTTATATCAGTGTAAAGAAATGTGTTATGTGGAATAAATCCTCCGACTTTCAATCCATTAGCGCTGAATTTTGCATCCACAATCTTACCATTCACATAGTTTCTCAACTGCTTTCTTGCCGCTATAATTCCTACAGATACAGGCTTCACTTCCCAAGCTTCTCCCGTTTTAGGATTATACAAATCAATTCTTCCACTTTTATTGCTGTCTCCTTTGGTAACATAAACTTCCATAACGATATCAGGATTTCGCTTAACAATATCTACCTGAACAGCTCGATGGATAGCGCCCTGCCACCATCCACCATTTTCGTCAATATTGTTCTGCGGCGAATTCGCACAATATTCAAATACATTTTCGCCTAACAGGCCGCCATAACTAATCGTACTGTCTCCGTTGACAAATCTCTTCCATCCCGGATTATAATACCTGCTCTGCAGATAATACAGTCCCGTCTCCTCATCGTACACATACCCACGATAGCGGAACGGATTCAGCGTACCAATCGTCGCTGCCAGACTGCCGGTTTTGCTGATCGGATAACCCCATGCATCATAAACATATTCTACCACCTGCGTACCATTCGCGTCAATCAGCGCAACCACATCGCCCTGCAAATTGTAGACATAGAAGTAGTCAACATCATTATAAGTAACCATGCCGGGCTTACCCTGCGCATCATAGAAGAAATGCAAATCATGGCTGCCTTGCGTCATGTGGACGACATTTTTGCCATTCAGCGTATAGTTGGTCGTTACACCGTTGACAACCTTTTTAATTCGCAGGCCGTTATGGTCATAGGTGAACTGTGCATTGGTTCCGCTCTTTACCATGCTGGCCAACATACGTCCGGCTTTCCATGTAAACGTCCAACCATCATAGGTCAGCGGATTGCCAATCGCATCATAGGTAATCGCCTTTCCGCCAATGGCCGTAACCTTATCCTTCCAGTTGCTATCGCCATAGGCATAAGCCGTCGTCTGCGTTGCAGCACCCAGCGTGCCCGTGGTATACGCATATTCCACACAGGACAGAATATTGCCGCCGCGATCATAATTGTATACGGTCGTCTTGTTTGCATGGGGATCGTTCACGCGAATGAGCTGACCGAGCTTATCGTAAACATACGTCGTCATCAGGCCATTACGCGTCACAGAAGTGATATTGCCCACATTGTCGTATGTATAAGAGAAATTCTGCCCATTCTGCGTGATGCTCTGCACCAGCGGCGTGGTCTGGATGCTGTCTCCATTCTCCGGCGCAAGGTACTGATACGTCGTCGGATACGAAGTTTTCCAGCCATTTGCGGTGCGGGTCGCAATACGGCCAATCGCATCATAGGTATATGCGATAATGCGGTCTCCTTCATCGCAAATCACATCAACAACTCGGTTTTCATCATCATAAGAATAATATGTATTCAATGTGATCCCCTGATTGTTGATCTGTTCGTCGATTTCCTCAACATTGCCAAACTGATCATATTTAACTTCGCTGACATATTTAGGCGTACCAACAGAAGAACTCGTCGCGCCCTCCAACACATGAACGCGCGTCGGCCGCTCGCTGGTATCGTATTCCGTCCAGACCGTCCGATTCAGCTCGCTGTCTCGCACATACGCAGCCTGACCGTTCGCACCATATCCATAGGTAAAGCGCGGCTTCGTCGCATTGTCGTAGCTGATTCCCGTCACACGGCGGAAATCGTCGCGGGTATAATTCACCTTGCCGCCATTACCATATTCGACACGCATCAGCGTGCGATCACCTGTGTCCGTATACACATTGGTGGAAAGAACCTGATTGCCCACCTTCACGGTCGTCGGATTGCCAAACTCATCATAATCGAAGGTATACGTCACATCCGGCGTATCGCTGGTCGTATTATGCGCCACCGTTTTCAGGCGATCTTTTTCATAGGTGTAGGTATTCTTGTAATTCTTTCCATCCGCCGTAGCGTTCGTTCCAATCACGCGCATACGGCTATCATAGGTATAATTGACGCTCTGCCCATTCGGATCAGTTACCTTGGTCAGCGTATCCTTCGCCAGATCGGTTTCGTATGTCACGACCTTACCGCGCGCATCCGTCTTGGTCGCAACGTGGTTGCCGTCCGCCGTATAGCTCTGGTGAGAATCCATCATGCAGGTGCCATCCATCGAGTCGATGACATACGACCTCACGAGATTGCCGTTCGCATCGTAAGTGTTTGCCGTCCGAATACCCGTCGGAGAATCAACTCTGAGCGGCAGCCGCTTCTTCTTTTCCGCATCGCTGCTGCCGTAGGAAATCGTCGTCTTGACCGTATCGGGGCGACCCGGCTGCACATAGCTGATCAGGTTATTGTAATCATCGTACTGTGCCTTGGCTTTCTGTCCAACAAGGTCTTTCACCGCCGTCACATTGCCGTCATCGTCGTAGGTGAACGTGTTGCCGAATTCCTCTTTGTAGAGCGTCATGCCGTCGAAATCCGCATAGTTGACGTTCTTCTCATAATCCACATTGAAACGAATACCCGTATAAGCGCACGGGGCAATGACCGCTCCGGAGACATACTGCCAGTCCGTCCATTCCTCGTTCCAATTCAGAATTTCGCCATTCTCATACGCGCCGGAGCTGTTCTTAAACGCAACGCGAATACCAAAATGACGCTTATCGTCTCCAATCGGGCGCGAGAAGCCCTTTGCCCAGCCGCCAGCAACATAAACGTCGCCTTGACTGCCGCTAAGCGGCAAATCCTGATAAATCCCCTTATTGGTCTGAGGATCACCGTACAGACGCATACGATTATTCGTCAGGAAGGTCGGGTGCAGCGCGTCTGCATCCGTCACAATCGCATCTTCGGATGTATTTACGCCGTTTGCCGTCCAGAACGTCGGAACGCCGCTGTCATTCTGAGAAAAATCACTGTTCCGAATCAGATTATATCGGTTCGGCACAGTACCTTCTTCCAGTTGCGCGCAGTCAATCCAGACCGTGCCGGGGCCACCCATCGTGATAAAGTACAGCGTCGCATCCGCTTGCGTTGCCGTGAACGTCGTAAAGATGCGCGTCCATTTGTTATACGAAGTCACTTTCTCACCATCATACCAAGCGCCTTGGCTGACCGTCGCATAGCAATTAACGTCGAGTGTACTCTTCATATAAGCGGAGAGCGTATAGGTTTTTCCGACCTCCAGCTTGTTAAAGCTCATGAACAGACATGCGTTGCCCTCATTGTTGGTCTTGTTTACCTTCATGGAACGCGTACCCATGTACTTTTCAGTCGTATCGTAGGTAAACGTAGCCTGACCATTGTAGTAGCACACATTACTCCAGTACCCGCTCAGCTCGAAATCATGATTCGGAAGCAGATTGATAACGCTGCGCTGAAGCTTGGAGACCTGTTCCGGGTGATTCGGCAGCAGCGCTTCGCTAAACTTGCTGTAGCTCGCATAGCCCAGCTCATCGCGCACGCTGACAACATTGCCGAAATCGTTGAACTGATAAATCATCCGCTTACCATTTACAACCGTCATATCCTGCACAACGGTCATCATGTCGCGATAAGAGTATGCGTGGTTGTTGCCGACATAAAGGTCTTCACCCGTTGGGTATACAATCCGCATACGCTCAACTCGATGCGGCATTGCATAAGGATAAGTAAATTCCAGATATCTTCCGTCACCGCTGTTTCCAATGCTTTCAACATAGTCATCCGAACCAAATTCACCGGCCACCTGCGTCCACGAAATGCTCGTTCTTTCACCGTCAGCATCAACGATCCCATTCAGTCGCATATTGTTATAATATTCAAGCGTTACAGGTGCAGTTTCGCCCGGTGCAAGAATCCCGGTCAGCATATTGCCCGAATAGGTAAACTGCGTCACACGTCCTGCGCCGTCCGTAATGCGCTCAAGCCGCCAATCGCCATATTGGAAAGTATTCGTGTTTCCGCAGCTATCGGTAATGCTCAGCAGTCTGCCGGTATCATCCAACGCATCCTGCGGGCTCTCAAAGCGCATAACCGTACCGCCCTTATCCTCAATTTCGGTGTATGTGCCATTATCCGTCAGCTTAAGGCTCAGGCCGGAAAGGTCTTCGTAATACGCAGCACTGCTGTTGGGTTTCTTGAAATACTGCTGATCTCCGTCTCCTTTTGACCAAATGAAATACAGCTCATCATTGATATAGCTCTTATTCATACACTGGTCACAGCTCAGTCGCCAATGCGAGCCGACTCGTGCTGTAACGCCAGAAAGTTGCGCACCATAATAGGCCGTAATCGAAACCGGCATCCTGTTGCCGCCGCACTGCGTCAACGGGCGAGCAATCACCACATCGCCGTTATACAGATTCACATAGCCCGTTCCAGCTCGGCCACAATCAAAGGAATCATACGCCAGATGGTTCTGAAGGCCAGCAAAGCTAACATAGTTAATCATAATAACAGGCTTATGATACACGCTGTCGCTGGAACCAAATTCCACCGTGTTCGGCGTCGCCGTGATCTTGCGTTCAAATGCAACACCATAATTCGAGCCTTCATACCACTTGCGCACCAGATTAGAAATATCAAACGCAAACGTAGAGCCAGCGCCCGCATTAGCAGGAACGATCGCAACATCAACATCATGTTCGCCAAGGCTCGGCTGGTTATTCCAAGTGATCGTCTGGGACGACCAATCCTCCAAAACTTCCTTAACATACACAGGAACTGCTCGCGTTCCCTGCTTCGTGTACAGCGACATGCGGAGGTACGCCTTCGTCACCATATTGCTCGGCATGAAGAACGGCAAATCCGTGAATTTCAGAAAACTACGGCACTCGCCATAGCTGGTATTCTTGCAGATGCGCAGCCTTGCCTGCGAATAGCTCTGCACGGTATTCGGCGCGCTGCTGGTAACAAAGTTATCTTCCATTGCGCTGGAGTGCTCCTCCGTCTGGATCAGCGGATCAACGACAACCGGATACACCGCATTTTGGAGGAAATCTTCATCACAATTCAGCGCCACCTGAATCTTACCGTTTTCCTCAACCAGATCGGTTTCTACAGTGCCGATATTCCCTTCAGCATCGCGCATAAAGGCAGCAGGCAGAACAAATGCAATTTCGGCAGGGTTACCTTCCGCATAAGCAACAATCGTGCCTTCTTCCTGCTTAACAAGCTGCACATTCTGCGTATCCATTTCAAGCACAAACCGATGCTGTGCCTTCGGGTTCTCCATCACGATGTCATCCTTAAACATCATGCCCTGCATACGGCAAATCACATTGACGTTCGGCAGGATTTCCTTATAATGCAGCTCGGTTTCCGCATGAGAGAGATCCGCGCGGCAGGCATCTTCATCGCCCGTGTCGCAGCAGTTTTCGCAAATCGGTTTTGCTTTAACATCCTCATTCTGATTCTGGATGTTCCAGGCAATCTTCTGCCCCTTTTTATTGCTGACACAGACCAGAGGCGCTTTGCCCGTCTGCTTGGCAAATTCCATCGTCAGTACATTGGACTGATTGCGCAGAATCGCTTCGCCCTGTTCATTCCGAGCTTCTTCAAGTCGATTGTCAATTTCCTTCCATTGGCCTTCCGCATCCTTGAAATGAACGGTTTCAGGATAAATGACCGTCTGATATGCGCCCCGCCCAAGATCAAACGTCTTACTGTTATGAGTACGCTGCTGCGTTACTTCTTTGCCGGGCATGAGCTTACTTTCCATCTGAGAACCGCGCCACAGAAAATCATGCGGTCGCTTTTTCATATTTTTTTCCATATTGATTTCCTTTCTTCTTACTTTTGAGGTACAAAAAAAGAAGGCTTTCCAACCTTCTTTTCTTATCCACTTGCATGACGTTTTTCCATCGCATCCAGTCGATTCTGGATGTTCTCAATACCATTTTCGATGTTGCTGCTCAAACGATCAATCATATTCTGATATCGTTCTTCTCTGCTGGCATTCTCTTTCAACATTCTGAAAAAAAGATAAATGTACAGCGCAGCCCAAATTCCCTGCTGAAGCGCTGCCTCAAGCAGAGAGGTCACATCCAAATCCATATATCACTCCCTCCTTTCTTTTTTCTTCTCTTTTTAATTAAACCAACGGAATCATCTCCTTTCGTCTGTATAACAAAGAGAGCACCGATTTCTCAGTGCTCTCTTGTTTCCATTCGTTTTCTGATTATAGTTTAACGCCCGGATTTGGGTTTGTAAAGGTTCTTTTCGGTTCATTTTGATTCATTTTGGTTCATTTTGGTTCATTTTGGTTCATCCCTCTGAAATCGGAATAGCTATAACTACGCTTTATCTCCAACCGTAACATATTTTTGCGCGGGACTAGTCGGATTATTAATCACTGTGCTATATACAAATCTTTTAGTTCATCCAAAATCCGATCCTTCGTTCTCCCTATCAGCCCCAACTGCTTCAAGTCAACGCTTTCGTTTTGCATCCGCTGCACGAACTCTTGAACATCTGTATAAACTCCTTGTGGAGCCGTAATCTTGACCGTAGGATCAATCAATTCCGTCAGACGAAAAACATCATTCTTGTGTTTCTTGATGTTTTTGCTGTCAACATGTTCTCCTGCAGCCTTGCGATTTGTCAAATCCATCCACGCTTTTGCCTTAAATGGAATCAAGTATGCCGCATCCAAGACAGTCACTCCATCAACAGTGACTTTCCCCTGTTTCAAAAATTCGTAGTAATCATCGTCCAAAAGAATAGCAGACAGACTCGAAATATCTTCGTCCATCGGTAACGGTGTTAGCACTGCATCTTCTGGAAGTTGGATGGCATCCAGCT
>ERZ772883.1801-NODE-1801-length-15139-cov-5.365354_pt1 | contig 15139 bp, 13 predicted proteins | sample MGYA00580575_ERZ772883 | MGnify/ENA primary metagenome ERZ772883 (study PRJEB29015, sample SAMEA2737666) | human gut metagenome | biome: human gut; feature: human-associated habitat; material: faeces | place: China | collected 2012 ...
CGATTTCCCCTCCCGCGGGCGACCGCGAGGGTCGCCCCTACGGACGGGCACAAGGAGCGCGGTAAAGCGGGGCGTCGAGGACGCCGCCCCTAAGCATGGCCGCTGGGTGCGGGGGGTGCCTGCTCTTATGGCGTGGACAGGGTGCCGGTGGGCGGCAATGATGAGACATCGGCGGCGGTAATGAGATTGGGTTCCTCTATTTGAACGGGGGTACCGTCGGGGTTGGTGGGGAAACGGAAAGCGTAGCCATACTCGGAATTTACGGGAAAATTCCGAATCTGCTCCTCGGTGAACAGGCCCACTGCGATGGGCCAGGTGATGATCAGGTCTTCGTCCTGTTCCTGCAAATTCACCAGGCGGAGGTCATAGCCCAGGGCGGCCAAACGCTTAAATTCACCGCCCAGGCTTCCGGCGGCTACCTGTTCCCCATTTTGGAATACATCCATTTCTAAAAGGAACTTCACATCCCGGCCCGCGTACTGCTTTCGGGCGGCGTTGACCTCCACAAAGCAGAAATACTCGCCGGGGTCCGGGGCCTTGTAGCAGGCTTCGACGCCGATTTGGTAGTTTGTGAGGGGCTGGCTGGGGGAATAGTTCGTGTCTCCGTCCTTATAATCTTTCAGCGGCAGGTAGCGGGCCGTCAGCAGCACGGCTATGGCCGTGACCAGACACAGGCAGGCCGCCGCGCTCCAGCGGCGCCAGGTGGGTGCGGCCCGGCGGGGGCGGACGGGTTCATGGGCCCGGGCAATAAAGTCGTCCCGGATGTCCCCCAGGACCAGGGAAAAATCTTCTTTTTTCATAGCATAAAGCCCCTTTCCGAAAGGCGGCGGCGCAGCTGTAAGCGCAGGCGGTGGAGAGTGACATAGACATGGTTTTCCGAGAGGGTGAAGCGCCGGGCGATGTCGGGCACGCTGTCAAAATACCAGTAGCGGCAGACAAAAATGCGGCGCTTGGTCTCCGGGAGGGCGGCCAGGAAGTCATTGATAGCGGCCAGCAGCTCCCGGCGGTCCAGAGCTATCTCGGGGGTGTCCCGGTCGGAGACGATGTGCTGTAGCTCCTCAAAAACCGCCTCCGCTCCTCCGCCGCCCCGTTTCTGCGCGGCGGCGCTGCGCAGCCGGTTCAGGGCCAGGTTCCGGGTGATCCGGCCCAAAAATGCCGCAAGCACCGCAGGTCTGTGGGGCGGCATGGCGCTCCACGCCCGGAGATAGGTGTCGCAGACGCATTCCTCCGCGTCCCGCCGGTCGGGCAGGATGCTTCCGGCGATGCCGGCGCAGTAGGCACCGTATTTTTCCGCCGCAGCCGGGATGGCGCGCTCATCCCGGGCCCAAAACAGCGCCACAATGGCGGCATCGTCCATAGTCCTCTCCCCTCCTTTCCTTTGGCCTTTCACTTTTATAGACACCATCGGAGCGTGTTTCTTACAGGAACCGGAAAAATTTTCAAAAAAACTCCCGGAATTCGTTTCCGGGAGTTTTGCGTTTTAATCGGCTCAAAATTATGCGCGCAGCCGGCTGTAAGCCCTTTGGCAGAAAAGGCAAAGCTTTTTCGCCAAAAATCTTTAGCCCCACAGGGCAGTGAGCATGGGGATGATCTGCTTTTTGCGGCTCATGACGCCGGGCAGGAACAGGGTGTTGTCCTTGGGCTCCACCGAGAAAGCGTTGCGGATGGCGTCGTCGCTGCCCACATAGAGCAGCTGCGTACCCTCCAGCAGCACATCCGTCAGCATGAGGATCACCATGTCGTAGTGATGCTCGTCCCGCAGGCGGGTCATTTCCTTCAGCAGCTCGTCCTTGCGGCTCATGATGTCCAGGGAGTCCAGGCAGGTGATCTGCCCCACGCCCAGCATCTGCTCGGCAATGTGGAACTCCTTGAAATCCGAGGCGATGAGCTCCTGCACGGGCTTATCCGGGCTGACGGAGGAGAACAACTCCTTGCCCAGGTCATCCAGCTTGATATTGGCGATGCGGGCCAGGCGCTGGGCCATGGAAATATCCCGCTTGGTGCAGGTGGGGGACTTGAACATCACCGTATCCGACAATATGGCCGCCGCCATGAGGCCCGCCATAGGCCCGGAGGGGATGACCCCATGCTCCTGGTACATGGAGGCGATGATGGTATTGGTGCTGCCCACGGGCTCGTTGCGCACATAGATGGGCTGGCCGGTCTGGATATCCGCCAGACGGTGGTGGTCGATGATCTCCAGGATCTCCGCCTGGTCCAGGCCCGGCACAGACTGGGCAAACTCATTGTGATCCACCAGCACCACCTGCTTGCGCCGGGGACGGAGCAGGTGATAGCGGGACAGGGTGCCCACGACTTTTTCGTTTTTATCCAACACCGGGTAGCTGCGGTAGCGGCTCTTGAGCACCACCTCCCGGACATCATCGATATAGTCGTCCAGATGGAAGCACACAATCTCGCCCCGCTGGCAGGGCCGGGAGATGGGAATAGCCTGGTAGATCAGGCGGCAGGCGCGGCCAGCGGGGAAGGGGGTGGAGATGATGCAGGTGTCGCCGGTGTAGTTCTCCAGCTCCTGGTCAACGTCTGCCCGGCAGATGATCAGGCAGCTGACGTGGTACTCCAGCGCCCGCTGGATCATGTCCGGCTGGCTGGCGCACAGGACGACGTTGTCGCTGCCGGAAAAGCGCAGGTTTTCAGCACTCTGGGGCATGGCCACCACCACATTGCCGCTGATGCTGGTGGGAATGCCGCTGCCCTCGTTGACAATGCGGCCCTCCAGAACGCTGACCAGGTTGAACACCGGCAGCTCGTCCACACGACTGTCCACCAGGGTCTCCATGCTGAAGGTGGCGATGTCGCCGGCGGAGAGCATGCCATAGAGGGTCCCGTCGTCATTCACCACAGGGACGGCGGAGATGCGCTGGTCGCGCATCACGTGCCAGGCCCGGTCCATGGTGACCGAGGAACTCAGACAGGGGGGGGTATCATAGTCCAGGTCGCAGACCTGGGTGCGGACGGTGCGGATAGCCAGGGGCTCGTCAATGCCGAAATGCTTGAGCATACGGCTGGATTCATCGCTGACATGGCCCAGATGGGCCGCCACATAGCGCCGGTCGCCTAGGGCGTTGCGCAGCGCGGCGTAGGATATAGCGGCCACAATGGAATCTGTGTCCGGATTGCGGTGGCCGGTTACATAGATCTCGTTCATCCTTTTGCCTCCAAAGAGCTTTTTTTTCATTATAAAACGGGGAAATTTGATTTTCAATACGAGGATATTATAAATTTTAGTCGTTTAACTTGTTTTTTTCCGTGAAAAGGCAGAGAGAAAGGGGGAGGAGGGCTAAAAAGCGAGGCAGGAAGGCCTTTTGAGGGACATGGGCAGTACCCCCGCGGCGGTGCCGCCCTGTGACCGCAGCAAGAAAGCCCCACCGCCGGTGGGGCTTTCTTGCTCATGCGCTGTAGGGTACAGTAATGCCGGGGTATTCGATGGTGTCTGCGTAGTCGCCCTTATCATCTATGCCGAAAGCGTCCTCAGGGGTCTGGATGATGTCCCACTCCTGCAGCAGCGCCAGAGTGCGGGTGCACTGGCGGTTGAGGTAAATGGAGAATTCCCGGTCATGTACCGTGTCATCCAGGGTGATCTGCACCAGGCAGTTCTGGTTGCTGTAGAGGCTGGTGTCGGTCATGTCCATGGCCGCGATGTCCTCCAGAGTGGCCTTATACAGGGCATTGCACTGCTGGGCCGTCAGCTCCCGGGAAACCTCTGCCGTGGGGATGGATACCCAACCGTAGCGGAGGCTTTCGGCGGACACAGTGCCGGCGGAATCCAGCACCAGACTGCGGCGGAAGGTGTCCGTCTCCAGCAAGGGCTGCACGATGGCCATGTCCGACGTGGGGAGATAGTATTGGCGGGAGAGCCTTCCGCCGTCTTTCAGGTTGTAGGTGATGAGGAAGCTGCGGCCATACTCGGTGTAGCCGCCCTTGGGAATGGTGCGGTCAGCCAGAGCGTGATGAGCCCGGAGAATGGTGTCGATCTCATCGGGGGAATCGAACTGGGCGGGGCGGTGGGCCAGGGCACCGCAGACAATCTCTGCCGACTCCACCTGATCCGCCTGGGGGACCCGCCGCTCAAAGCCGAAGAGGTCGGCCTTGACGCACAGGCACAGGGCGATGAGCACCGCGCACAGGGCCAGCAGCTCCGGCCAGAGCTTGCCGAAAACCCGGGGCGTGCGGGCGATGAGCATCTGGGAGCCGATCATGCACGCCAAGCTCAGGACGATGATGCAGGCCAGCAGCGCCACGGTGTTGCTGGTGCAGCTGAGGATCAGCGCCAGCAGCAGGCCCAGGCCCAGGCCACCCAGCAGGCCCACTACCCACCGCACCACCGGGCGCAGGGGCCGGAAGGCCAGGGTGTCGCCGGAGGCTTCGCTGCGGCGGATGCCGTAGAGCAGCCGGCTGGCCGCCAGCAGCACCAGAGCCGCGATGCCGTATACCAGCAGGCTCCTCCAGGCGGCGTGAGTCAGGAGCGCGTCGCTTCCGTCTGCGTATGTTTCCTTCAGATCCAGGGTCAGGCGCAGGGCCGGGGTGAGCCAGACCACGATGTTGTCCCGGCCCATGGAGAATACGTTGTCTTTATAGCTGAGATAAAAGAGACTGCACATGGTGTCCATCAGGATGCGGCAGAGGACGGCAGTGCAGTTCAGCGCACCGAAGGCCACAGCCATGGCCGGCAGCCAGGCACACAGCATGCAGCAGACGATGCCCAGGGCGAAAAACAGCAGGAAGGTCACCAGGTTGAATGCCAGCCACGACAGGGTGGGGCCCCAGCAGGCCGCTGCGCTCTGGGGAAGCATCGTGAGCAGGAAAATGATTGCGCTGCAGCAGACTGCGCCGCCTGTGCCACACAGCACATGGGTGCCGAACTGGCATGCACGGCTTGCGGGAAAGCTGTGCATGCCATAGGTGGCCCGGGAGCTGGACAGGTAGGAAAACAGCGCCATGGCCAGCACGATGCCGAAAATGAGGTTGATCCAGATGGCACAGGAGGTGGCCGTGCCGATGGCCTCCAGGGTCACGTGCTTAGCGGCGTCCACATCTCCTGCCAGTGTGCCTGCGGGGATGCCGTTCCACAGCCGCAGAGGCAGGATCAGGAACCACAGGAATGTGTACCCGGCAAAGAGCGGCCAGCAGCGGCGCAGATCGCTGCGCAGCAGGGATCGGTTAAATAAGGATATTGTGAGCAGCATCGTCCGCACCTCCTAATTCATAGATGAAGATTTCCTCCAGGGTCAGGGGAATGGCCTCCAGCAGCAGGGGGCTTGTGATCTGCATGCGGCGGCAAATCTCCTCGCTGCTGCCGCGCATGATGTAGGTGTGGACCCGGCCCACCTGAGAATGATGGAGCACTTGCAGCTCCGCGGGGAGGGCAGGCTCCTGGGGCGTGGGGTAGGCCACCTGAATTTTCACGGTGCTGTCCTGCAGGTCGGAGAGGGTGCGCTCCAGGAGCACCTTGCCCTGATCCATGATGCCCACATGGTCGCACACATCCTCCAGCTCCCGGAGGTTGTGGCTGGAGAGGAGCACCGTAGTGCCCCGGGCAGCCACATCGTCCAGCAGCACCTGCCACACCTGGCGGCGCATCACCGGGTCCAGGCCGTCCACCGGCTCATCCAGCACCAGGTACTCTGGCATGCAGCTCATGGTGATCCAAAAGGCCGCCTGGCGCTGCATGCCCTTGCTCATGCGGCGGATGGCTTTCTTTTCCGGCAGGCAGAACAGTCCCCGGAGCTTTTCGAAGCGCCCCCAGTCGAACCTGGGGTACATGCCCGCGTAGAGCTTGGCCATCTCTCGGATGGTGGATTGGTTATAGAAGAACCAGTCGTCGGGGATGGACACCACCCGCTCCTTGGCGTGGCGGTTTTCAAAGACAGGCACGCCGTTTATTAGCACCTGGCCGCTGTCCTGCTTGTAGACCCCGGTGATGTGGCGCAGGAGTGTGGACTTGCCCGCGCCGTTGGGGCCCACCAGGCCGTACACCGCCCCCTTGGGCACGGTGAGGGTGGCGCTGTCCAGAGCTGTGAAGCCGTCAAAGGTTTTTACCAATTTTTTTACTTCGATCATTTTTCTTCCTCCTCTCTCCACAGATCCAGCCACTGCTGCTCTGTCATGCCCAACTGCCGCAGCTCCTCCACGGTGTCCCGCAGACTCTCTGTAAGCTCGGCCATGCGGCGGCGGTTCTGGTCGCCGTCTTCGGCCACAAAACTGCCCCGGCCGGACACGGTGTATACAAAGCCCTCTGCCTCCAGCTGGGCGATGGCCCGCTGGATGGTGTTGGGATTGATGGCCAGCTCTGTGGCCAGCTTGCGCACGGAGGGCAGCTGATCCCCCGGCTGCAGAACGCCCGTCACCATCAGCCGCCGCAGTCCGTCCCGTACCTGCTGGTGGATGGGGCGGCTGTCCCGATAGTCCAAATGCAGCACAATGCTCCCTCCTCCCGAGTGTTTTTGTGTATTAGTCGTATTAGTACGGTTAATATATCACGGCAATTTGCCCCTGTCAAGAGGGAAAACTGGGAATATTTTCGCCCGGCGGCGGGCATGATGGAGAGGGGAAATGCGCAGGACGGGCATAAGAATTTGTGCAGGCCCGGTGCGGGTCGTCCGGTAGGCCGACCCCTACGCACCGTTTACCGGTAAAAAGCCGTAGGGGGCGGCGTCCCCGACGCCCCGTGCCCCACACACGGGCAACCGCATAATTCGCTTCCTACATATTTACAATAAGGAGGAACGAATATGAAGGCTATGGTCTATCAGAAGAGCTGCATCCAGTGCGGACTGTGCGCGTCGGTCTGCCCGGAGGTGTTCACCCTGCTGCCGGGGCAGCCCGCCCAGGCCCAGACGGAGGACATTCCCGTGGATCTACAGATCAGCGCCCAGGCGGCGGCCGAGGGCTGCCCCACAGATGCCATCGCCGTCCAATAAAATTATTCCCGTTTTTTAAAAAGCGAACTCGATAGGAGAAAGCCGGCGTCGGCAAGCCACGTTTACTGCCGGGAAAACGGTTGGTAAACTCAAAGCCGTTGTCCGCCTGGACACACTCCACCTTATTGCGTCAGCGAATGAAAATTTTCTCTTGACTCCCGGGGCAAAAAGTGATACCCTTAACGCATTACAGGCAATGATGGGCGTGGCGGCCCGGAGCTGCGGGAGGAAATGCCCGCCGGTTGGCACCGTTACAGCCGTTGAGTGCGGAAGCTTTCCGAATTCAGGTGGAACCACGGACTATGATTTAGTTCGCCCTGAGCTGCGTCGGCAGTTCAGGGCGTTTTTTATTTCTTCCGAACTAAAAAATTTTTACCATAAAGGAGAATCGCTATGAAAAATACCGAGAAAACCATGGACAAAATCGTTGCCCTGTGTAAAAACCGCGGCTTCATTTTCGCAGGCTCCGAAATTTACGGCGGCCTCGCCAACACCTGGGACTACGGCCCCCTGGGCGTGGAGCTGAAAAACAACATCAAAAAGGCCTGGTGGAAGAAGTTCGTCCAGGAAAATCCCTACAATGTGGGCCAGGATGCGGCCATTCTGATGAATCCCCAGACCTGGGTGGCCAGCGGCCATCTGGCGGGCTTTTCCGATCCTCTTATGGATTGCAAGGAGTGCAAGGAGCGCTTCCGGGCCGACAAGCTCATTGAGGATTGGTGCCATGAAAACGGCGTGGAGCTGCCCAAGCCCATCGACGCCTTTTCCCAGCAGGAGATGAAGGAGTACATTGATGACAAGGCCATCCCCTGCCCCTCCTGCGGCAAGCATAATTTCACCGACATCCGGCAGTTCAACCTGATGTTCAAGACCTTCCAGGGCGTCACCGAGGACGCCAAGAACACCGTGTACCTGCGGCCCGAGACCGCCCAGGGTATCTTCACCAACTTCGTCAACACCCAGCGCACCACCCGGCGCAAGCTGCCCTTCGGTGTGTGCCAGATCGGTAAGTCCTTCCGCAATGAGATCACCCCGGGCAACTTCATCTTCCGGGTCCGGGAGTTTGAGCAGATGGAGCTGGAGTTCTTCTGCAAGCCCGGCACCGATCTGGAGTGGTTCCAGTATTGGCGCAGCTTCTGCCACAACTGGCTGCTGGGCATCGGCCTGAAGGACGAGAACCTGCGCCTGCGTGACCACGACCCGGAGGAGCTGTGCTTCTACTCCAAGGCTACCACGGACTTTGAGTTCCTCTTCCCCTTCGGCTGGGGCGAGCTGTGGGGCGTGGCGGACCGCACCGACTACGACCTGACCCAGCACCAGAACACCTCCGGCAAGGACCTGACCTACTTTGACCCCGAGACCAACCAGCGCTACATCCCTTATGTGGTGGAGCCGTCCCTGGGCGTGGAGCGCAGCGTGCTGGCGGTGCTGTGCGACGCTTACGACGAGGAAACGGTAGACGAGAGCAAGAACGACGTGCGCGTGGTGCTGCATCTGCACCTGGCTCTGGCCCCCTACAAGGCAGCCATCCTGCCCCTGAGCAAGAAGCTGTCCGAGCCGGCCCGGAAAATTTACGACGAACTGTGCAAGGAGTGGATGATCGACTTCGACGAGACCGGCTCCATCGGTAAGCGCTACCGCCGGGAGGACGAAGTGGGCACACCCTTCTGCATCACCGTGGACTTTGACACCGTGGGCGATGGCGAAAAGGCCGGGGACAACTGCGTCACCGTCCGTGAGCGGGACAGCATGGAGCAGGTGCGCGTGCCTATCAGCGAGCTGAAGGCCTACCTGGCAGAGAGGCTGGCGTACTGATATGAAGCCGAAAAAACAGCTTGCCCTGGGCACCGTGCTGCTGGCGGTCACCGCTGCCGCCTGCGTAAACCTGGCCAAATGGGCGGGCAAGCAAATTGAGGAGCGGACAAAGAAAAAGAAGTAATATTTATAGCACACAGAGGGACAGGCGCATTGCCTGTCCCCCTGTCTTTTGACCGCCAACCTGTGCTGCCCCGGCTTCTTATTTTCTGCGTAGGGGGCGATGCCCACATCGCCCCGCTGGGGTTTGGCGGGCCTTTTTTCCCGTATTGCAAGACACGCCGGCACTTCTGCGGCAAAAAACGGACTGAATTCAGTCCGTTTTTGCTTTCACCCCACCCGGCGGCCTTTGGGAATCCGGATGGTGAGCAGGATCTCGTCCTCCGTATCCTGACGGGAGCATCCCGCCTCCACCCCCGCAGAGCGCATGAGCGTCAGGGATCGATCCAAACTATTGAGAAACAGCCGCACATCCTTGAGAATGAAGGTGGGCCGTCGGCGGGGCGGCGTTGCCTGGATCTCCCGCAGCAGCGACTCTATGTACTCCTCCGCCTGGGCCACGTTCATATGCCGCTGGATGATGGTCTTGGCCGCGGCGATCTGCTCCTCCTCGTCGGCCAGGCGCAGCAGCGCCCGGGCGTGGCGCTCGGATAGATCGCCCTGGCCCAGCAGCGCTACCACCGACGGCGGCAGGCGCAGCAGCCGCAGCTTATTGGCCACGGCGGACTGGGATTTGCCCAGCTTGCGGGCGGCTTCCTCCTGGCTCAGGCCCCAGCGCTGTATCAGCTGGGCAATGGCCGCCGCCTCCTCCATGTAGTTCAGGTCCCGGCGCTGGAGATTTTCCATCAGTGCCAGCAGGGCTGAATCCTCCTCCCCCACCTGGGCGATGAGGCACGGCAGCTCCTTCAGACCCGCCATTTTGGCCGCCCGAAAGCGTCGCTCCCCTGCCACCAGCTCATAGTCCTTGCCCCGGGTGCGCACCGTGGCAGGCTGCAGGATCCCGTACTGCCGGATGCTGTCCGCCAGCTCCGACAGCGACTCCGGCTCGAACACCCGGCGGGGCTGGTGGGGATTGGGTACGATGCGCTCTAATGGTATGTATCGCACACGGCTGGAGAGGAAATCACTTTTCAGAATATTTTTCACACAGAACGCCTCCTTTTTTCCGAATATAACAGAAAGGGGCGAAAAAAACGTGGGAAACCTGTCGGGAAATCCTTAAAAAATCTGCGGCACTGGATTCTCCGCGCAAAAAGCCCCTGCCTTCAGATATAAACCGAAGGCAGGGGCTTGATTACGATTCAGCTTGGGATTACTTGATGAGCTCGCCGGCGGCCTCCTTGGCCTTGATCTCCTTCATGGCATCCTTATGGCTCAGGTTCACGCGACCCTTTTCGTCGATCTCCGTGACCTTGACCCACATCATGTCACCCACCTTGCAGGCATCCTCCACCTTCTCAATGCGGTGGTCGGCCAGCTTGGAGATGTGCACCAGGCCGTCCTTGCCGGGGGCCAGCTCCACGAAAGCGCCGAAGGTCATCAGGCGCACCACGCGGCCATAGTACAGGGCGCCCACCTCGGGCACGAACACGATATCGTCGATGCACTTCTTGGCGATGGCGCAGCTCTCGGCGTCGGGGGAGGCGATGTGGATGGTGCCGTCGTCGTCGATGTCGATCTTGGCGCCGGACTCGGCCACGATCTTCTGGATGACGCTGCCGCCCTTGCCGATGACCTCGCGGATCTTGTCCGGATCAATGTGCAGGGTGACCATCTTGGGGGCGTACTTGCTGACCTCGGGCCGGGGCTCGGCGATACAGGGCAGCATCACCTGGTCCAGGATCTGCACACGGGCATCATAGGTGATGTCCAGAGCGTTCTTGATGATCTCCATGGTCAGGCCATCGTTCTTCAGGTCCATCTGAATGGCGGTGATACCCTTTTTGGTGCCGGCCACCTTGAAGTCCATCTCGCCGTGGAAGTCCTCCACGCCCTGGATGTCGATAAAGGTGGTGAAGGATCCGTCGTCGTCCTGGATCAGACCGCAGGAGATACCGGCCACCGGGGCCTTGATGGGCACGCCGGCATCCATCAGCGCCAGAGTAGAGCCGCAGATGGAGCCCTGGGAGGTAGAGCCGTTGGAGGAGACCACCTCGGATACCACGCGAATGGCATAGGGGAACTCCTCCACCGGAGGAATCACGGGCAGCAGGGCGCGCTCGGCCAGAGCGCCGTGACCGATCTCACGCCGGCCGGGAGAGCGGGCAGGCTTGGCCTCGCCCACGGAGTAGCCGGGGAAGTTATAGTGGTGCATGTAGCGCTTCTCGGTCTCCTCCCAGATGGTGTCCAGCTTCTGATTGGCGGAGAGGGTGTCCAGGGTGCAGACGGAGAGCACCTGGGTCTGACCCCGGGTAAACAGGCCCGAGCCGTGGACCCGGGGCAGCACGGCCACTTCGGCGTCCAGAGGACGGATCTCGTTCTTCTGGCGGCCATCCACCCGGTGGCCCTCCAGCAGCCAGGCCTTCACGATCTTCTTCTGGAACTTGTAGGTGAACTCCTCCAGGTACTGGTCCATATCCGGATACTCCTCCAGATACTTCTCGTGCCAGTGCTCGATCATCTCGTTCCAGCGGGCCTCGCGGATGTTCTTGTCGTCGGTGTCCATGGCGGCCTTGGCCTCGTCCATAAAGTCGGCAACGATCTTGTCAAACAGCTCCTGATTGAAGTCAGCGTGGGGATAGTCAAACTTGGGCTTGCCGATCTCGGTGACCATCTGGTTGATGAGGGCGATCTGCTTCTGATTCTCCTCGTGGGCCATGCGGATGGCCTCGAACATCACGTCGTTGGGCACCTCGTTGGCGCCGGCCTCGATCATGACCACCTTCTTGCCGGTGGAGACCACGGTTACGTCCAGGTCAGAGACCTTGCGCTGCTCGCTGGTGGGATTAAAGACCAGCTTGCCGTCCACCAGGCCCACCTTCAGAGCGGCCACAGGGCCGTTCCAGGGAATGTCGGAAATGGCCAGGGCGGCAGAGGTGCCGATGAGGGCGGCCACCTCGGGGGAGCAGTCGTGATCCACCGCCATGACGGTGCACATGACGGACACATCGTTGCGGAAATCGGAGGGGAACAGGGGGCGGATGGGCCGGTCGATGACGCGGCTGGTGAGGATGCCCTTCTCGCCGGGGCGGCCCTCGCGGCGGTTAAAGCTGCCGGGGATCCGGCCCACGGAGTACATCTTCTCCTCAAAGTCCACGCTCAGGGGGAAGAAGTCGATGCCGTCCCGGGGACGGGGGGCGGCGGTGACGCAGCAGAGCACCCGGGTGTCGCCGTAGCCCACCATCACGGCGGCGTTGGCAAGCTCGGCCAGCTTGCCCACCTCCAGCGTCAGGGGGCGGCCGGCCAGATCCAGCTCATACTTGTGATAGCCGGGAAACTGGCGCTTGGTAATGATTGTTGACATGATTTATCTCCTTGTTCATTTGGATTTCCCCCGGAGACAAACCCTTTAGCACTTGAAAGCGCGTCCCCGCACGGGGCGCAGTTTCAAACGCTAAAGGTGCCGTTTTCTCCGGCGGATGGATTGATGCGGCAGGTAAATGCGAAAACAGGGTGGCGCAGGGGAGCCTGCACCACCCGGATTCCTGAAATTATCGACGCAGACCCAGCTTGGCGATCAGAGCACGATAGCGCTCGATGTCCTTCTTGGCCAGATAGTCCAGCAGACGACGGCGCTTACCGATCATCATCTGCATACCGCGGCGGCTGTGGAAGTCGTGGGGATGCACTTTCAGGTGAGCGGTGAGCTGGCTGATGCGCTCGGTGAGGATAGCCACCTGCACCTCGGGGGAGCCGGTGTCCTTCTCGTGGGTACGGTTGGCCTCGATGATAGAGGTCTTCTGGTCTTTCAGCATCATGGTTGTGTTCCACCTTTCTTTTATGTCTGCCCGCTGTCTGAGTGCCGGGACGGGTGAAGCATCCGCGGGACTAAGGCAGGGGTAGCGTGTACGCACAACGCGTACTCTAATAAAAATACCACACTTACCGCGGCTTGTAAAGCATGATTTTGAAAAAACGGGAATAATTTTTGTAGGACTACAATACATCTTGGACAAGCAAATAAAAAAATATGAGGAAAAGGGTCTCATGTGCTAAAGTTGAGTTACCACACAACAACTTACCAAAAGGAGACCATATCCCTCGTGAGCAAGAGTGTAGCACAAGACATGGCCTACAGGCAATCCCTAATGAAGTACGCGGAGAAATGCGGCGTCAGCCGCGCCAGCCGGAAATACAACAAAAGCCGGTCATTCATCTGCCATATGCCTATGACGGCCCCGGCCAGCCCGGCCAAGACCGACAACACGATGAAGGAGGACACGATCCACATGGAACTGCGTATGCTCAAGCGCGGCATGACCGGCAACGACGTGCATGCTGCGATGGTGCTGATGAAGGACAAGGGGTATTACCCCTACGACGTCACCGGCGATCATACCTTCGGCCCGAAGATGGAGCAGGGCCTTGTGAAGATGCAGAAGGCAAACGGCCTGGGCACCGACGGCATCCTCGGCTCCGCCAGCTGGAATTTCCTGCTGAAGAAGTGAGAAAACACGTTTTGAGAAAATCAAAGGTTGAATTAAGGTGAGTTAGGTGACTAATCGGGTTAAAATCCCTATAACTTCTCTATAGTATGCGCATATAAGAGGGAGTTTATAGGAAAAACGCCCGATTACTCACCTTTATCACCTAAACGCAAAAAAAGCACTCTCTACCGATTAAGGTAAAGAGTGTCTTTTGGTTTGGACGAAAACCACACCCCACACAATGTAGGGTTCGGATATGCGTCCAATGGTGGACCCGAAGGGATTCGAACCCTCGACCTCTCGGATGCGAACCGAACGCTCTCCCAGCTGAGCTACGGGCCCCTGTATGGGGGAATGGGGTGGAACGAAATCGTTCCACCCCATTATTATACACACTTTTGCGGGAAATGCAAGTGTTTTATTCCACTTTCGGCAGCTTTGCCATCACGGCGGCGCAGCGGGGGCACAGGGCCTCGTGCTCACCCACAGCGGAAACGCTGTGCAGCACCTTCCAGCAGCGTCCGCACTTGGCGCCCTGAGCGGCCTCCACAGCCACCTTCACCTGGTCGCCTACGGTCAGCCTCACCTGGGACACGATGAACAGGTCTGCCAGCGCCTCCTCACTCATCTCCGCCAGGAAGGCATCCTCCTGCGGTACAGTCAGGGTCACAGCGGCCTCCAGGCTCTTGCCGATGACCTTGTCCGCCCGGGCCTGCTCCAGCGCGCCGTTCACGGCACTGCGCAGGGCGGCAATGCGGCCCCATTTGGCCATTTCCTCGTCGGACAGGGCGTACTCCGTGTAGGGCTGCACCATTTCATTAAAGAGGACATTGCGCCCGTCATCCTCGGCCCGGTGGGGCATGGCCAGCCACACCTCGTCGCAGGTGAAGGCCAGGATAGGCGCGAACATCCGGGTCAGGGCGTCCAGAATGAGGTACAGAGCAGTCTGTGCGCTGCGGCGCTCCGGACCATCCGCCTCGTCGCAGTACAGCCGGTCCTTGAGGATGTCAAAGTAGAAGCTGCTCAGGTCCACCACGCAGAAGTCGTTGATGGCGTGGGACACGGAGTGGAACTCGTAATTGTCGTACCAGCCAAAGACCTTGCCGATAAGGTTGTTAAGCCTTGTCACGGCCCACTTATCCAGGGGCAGCATGTCCTCGGGCTTTACCAGATCGTTGGGATCGAAATTCACCAGGTTATCCAGGCAGAACTTGCAGGTGTTGCGGAACTTCAGGTAATTCTGGGAGAGCTGCTTGAAAATCTCGTCCGAGCAGCGCACATCCACATGATAGTCCGAGGAGCCCGCCCACAGGCGCAGCAGGTCCGCGCCGTACTTGTTGAAGATCTCCGCCGGATCCATGCCATTGCCCAGGGACTTGTGCATGGCCTTGCCCTCGCCGTCCACGGTCCAGCCGTGGGTCACGCACTCTTTGAAGGGTGCGCCCCGGCCCAAAGCGCCTACAGCCACCAGCAGGGAGGACTGGAACCAGCCGCGATACTGGTCCAAACCCTCGATGTACATGGTGGAGGGCCAGAAGCCCTGGTCCCGCTCCATAGCGGCGAAATGGGTGGAGCCGGAGTCAAACCAGCCGTCCAGGGTGTCCGTCTCTTTTTCAAAGCCAGCCTGCTTGCCGCAGTGGGGGCAGGTGAAGCCGCTGGGCAGAATGTCCTCTGCCTCCATGTCAAACCAGGCGTTGGAGCCTTTCTTTTCAAACAGGGACGCCACAGCCTCGATGCTCTCCTCGGTGCAGATGGGCTTGCCGCAGTCCTTGCAGTAGAACACGGGGATGGGCAGGC
>ERZ772883.1809-NODE-1809-length-15058-cov-3.293608_pt1 | contig 15058 bp, 12 predicted proteins | sample MGYA00580575_ERZ772883 | MGnify/ENA primary metagenome ERZ772883 (study PRJEB29015, sample SAMEA2737666) | human gut metagenome | biome: human gut; feature: human-associated habitat; material: faeces | place: China | collected 2012 ...
ATTACTACAACCCGGCGACGGCAACCTCCTCGTGGATCTGGTCGCGCGAGGTTCGGCTGACCATCGGCGACCACAGCTTTGCGGTGTAAAGGATGGGCGGCATGGAGGAAGGAAAGCGGCTTCGGCGCATGCTGGCCGGGCTGACGGCGCTGCTGTGTCTGGCCGTCGGCCTGTGCGGTGCGCTGCACCTGCGCGAGGCCGAGCTGCGCCGCGAAATCGCCATGCAGCAGCAGCGGGAAATGGCCGACGTGATCGCGGCGATGGCGGATATCGAGGTGAATCTGTCCAAGCTGCTGGTGGCCTCTGGCGCGCGGCAGAGCGTGTCGCTGCTGGGCGAAACGGCGATTCTCGCGCAGCATGTGGAAAGCGGCCTTTCCCGCCTGACGGCGGGCGAGCGGACGACGGGCGACGCGATGAAATTCGCCGGGCAGATGGGGCAGTACTCCCTGGCGCTGGCGGCGCAGGTTTCGGACGGCGGCATGCTCACCGGGGCGGACGAGCGGCAGATTGAGGACATGATGCGCGCCTGCCACGCGCTCAGCGAGCAGCTCGCCGGGCAGGGCGAAGCGGTTTCGTGGCCGGAGAGCGAAACCAAGAGCGCCGTCGAATACCCGGCGCTGATTTACGACGGCCCGTTTTCGGATGGCAAAACGGAGGGAAGCGCCGCGCTTCAGGGCAGCAGCCGCGTGACCCGCCAACAGGCGCGGGAGGCGGCGGCACGATACGCGGGCGTGACGAGCGAACGTGTGGCCGATGCGGCGGACAGCGGCGGCCAGTTCGAGGCCTTCGGCTTTACGGCCGATACCCCGGACGGAAAAATCGCGGTGCAGGTCACGGGGCAGGGCGGCTATCTGCTCTGGATGATGCCGGAAAACGCGGCGTTCGCCCGCCGGTATGACGTCAGGACATGCCTGCAAAACGCGAAGGTCTATCTGGCGGACGTGGGCTTTGGCGAAATGGAGCCGTGCTTTGTGCAGCAATACGACGGCATGGCGGTCGCCAACTTTGCCGCCGTGCAGGACGGCGTGACGCTCTACCCCGATCAGGTCAAGGTGCAGGTGAGCATGGACAGCGGGCGCGTGGTCGGCGCGGAGTGTTCGCAGTATCTGGCCAACCACACGCGACGAACGGACGTAACGCCGACGGTGACCGCCGCGCAGGCGCGGGAGATGGTTTCGCCCAAGCTCACGATCAAGAGCGAGCGCCTGTGCGTCATCCCGCTGGATGCGGGCGAAGCGCTCTGCTGGGGCTTTTCCTGCACGGACGGCGCGGCGGATTACTGGGTCTTTATCAACGCGAAGAGCGGGGAGACGGAGCAGCTTCTGCGCGTGATTGCGACCGAACAGGGAGAGGCCGCGATGTAAATCATTTTCCATACGATAAAAAAGCGATTCTCCCTCCGGAAGGAGGGAGAACGCCGGTTTTATACTAATTCGCAGTTAAAATGCTTAACAGAGCGCATCAGATTTTTTGTTCTGACGAAGCCAAGTGAAGTGAGGCGTACTGGAGGTACGTTGAACGGAACGAGGCAAAGTCAGAGCGAAAAAGATGGTGCGCGGATTAAGCCATTTTAACAAGAATTAGTATTAGCAGCAGCAGCGGCGACGGCGGCAGAGCTGCTTGCGGTTGACGATGGTGACGACGGTCGGCACGCAGGAATTTGTCAGGCGGACGACGTTGCCCATGACCGGGCCGGTGATGGTCGTGCAGTATTCGAACGGCTTGCTCATCAGTTCCTCGATGGTATAGCAGCCCGGCTCAAGCCCGCTGATGACCAGCGGCTCGTCGAGCTGGGTGCAGCTCCCCGCGCGGAGGGTGAACGTCTCCCCGTTTGGGTAGCTCGGGCCGGTGATGCGCAGGGTAAACGTGCGCTCCGTGCAGCTCTGGCCGCCGCAGGGCTCCAGCACGATTTTATGGATGACGAGCGTCGGGCCGTTTTCGCAGCCCGCGCAGCAGAAATGCGCCGGGTTGCAGCACAGCGGATGGAGCCACTCGACATACGGGCAGCTCGGCCTGCAATCGCAATGACATGACATATCGGACACCTCCGAAAAAATATGGAAAGCGCGTTGCGCCTGTTCTTGGTTGGATGGAAGCGCATGCGGCTCTGAACGCTTTGGCGTCAGGCTGGGGGCAGGCTCCGATATACACTATGCGCCGAAGCGGCCGAGGGTGAAAAAGCGCAGGGGGAAGGGAAGAAAAAATTGCAAACCGAGGAAATGCGCGGTATAATATACTGGTAGGCTTATGGCCTCCATCAAACCGGAGAAAGGACTGCGCCCCATGAATGTCAAGCGCATCATCCGCCGCGTGACGGATAACGACTACCTCTTCACCATTTTCACCAAGATTCTGGCCGTGCTCATCGGTCTGGTGGCCTCGTTTTATTCCAACCGTTTTCTCGGCCCGCAGCTCAAGGGCGAGCTGGGGCGGATCTCTTCGCTGCTGTCCATCGTGGCGGTGACGGCGAATTTCGGCCTTTATCAGCCGTACCCGTATTATAAGCGGCAGGGCGAGCCGGATGTGCTCAACAAATTCCTGCGCATCTTTTTGCTGCAATTCATCGCCTATACGGTGATCGGCGTGATCGGCGCGGTCTGCTTTCATTCCTTTGAGCTGACGGCGGTCTGCCTGCTCGCGCCGATTCAGGTGCTGGCCAATCAGCTCAGCTTTATGATGATGGTGGAGGACGTCAAGTTCAAAAACGCCATCTTCTTCACCGCGCGCATCACCAACACCGTCATCACCATTCTGGCGTTCTATACGATGGATCGGACGATCCTCGTCGCGCTGGCGCTGATCGTCGTGGGCGACGTGATCACCGTCGTGATGGCGCTGCTGCGGATGAAGCGGATGCCCAACCCGATGAAGGCCGACCTGCGCTTTGCCGCGAAGATCGTGCCGTTCGGCTTTATTTCGATGGTCACCACGCTGATGCTGACGCTCAACTATCGCGTCGATACGCTGATGATGGGCTACCTGTATCACATCCCCGATACGGAAATCGGCTTTTATTCGCTCGGCGTGTCCCTGTCGGAATACGGCTGGCTGATTCCAGATGCATTCCGCGAGGTGCTCTTTTCCCGCACGGCGAAGGACGACGCGATTGAAGAAGTGACCATGAGCATGAAGGTCAATTTCTACCTGACGCTGCTGATGATTCTGGGCATCCTGCTCCTCGGCCGCCCGGTCATTCGGATTCTGGCGGGCGCGGAATACCTGCCGGCGTACCCGGTGACGGTGATGCTCATCGCGGGCATCATCCCGATGAGCTATTTCAAAATCATCGGCACGCTGCTGCTGGCGCAGGGCAAAAAGGGCGTGTATCTGGGCATGCTCAGCGCGTCGGTGCTGGTCAATATCCTCTGCAATATGCTCACCATTCCGCTCTGGGGCAAGATGGGCGCGGCGGTCGCGTCCGTCGTCTCCTACGCGGTGGCGGGTTTTGTGTTCCTCGGCTATTACCTCAGAACGTACAGCATCCCGCTGAGCGCCGTGTTCGTCTTCAGCCCGGCGGAAAAGGCCAAGCTGATGAGCAAGCTCGGCGCGGTGAAGCGCAAACTGGGGAAGAAAAAGAACCTCTAATTCTGGTTTGAGGCGATGGACTCCTTCCGTCACGCCTTCGGCGTGCCAACCTTCGGCATCTTATTCACCTGTTTCCGCCACAGGCGGCGGTGGATACAAGTTGCCTTTTATCAATAAGATGCCTGACAGGAGAGATGAAAGTCTTTTTACACCATGTATCGCGGAGCGATACATGAAGCGGGAGATCCAAGAACCTCAGGTTCTTGGTGGGGTTTGGGGCAAAGCCCCAAGAAAGGAAAAAGCATGGACGAGAAGCAAATGACGAAGGGCCGCGAAGCGTATCGGATGATGGACGAGGCCTGTAATCAGCTTGTGCAGAGCGGCAACTGGCAGCGCGTGGGCAGCAGCGATATCAAGCTCTTTCTGGATATGTATGTGCAGGCGCTTTTGCTGAAAATGGCGCAGACCACCGGCGAAATATCCGGGGATATGCTGACCTATATCGCCCGTGTGCCCGCGCGCGATATCCTCAAAATCGGTCAGGCCGCCCCGCAGCAGGCGCTCAACATCGGCTTCAAAAACCGCTCCTTTGCGGAGGGCACGCCGCTGCTTCTGCGCTGCTGCGTCGCCATGGACGATAAGGACGGCACGGCGACCGCCCAGCAGTTCGTTGACGGCGTGAGCCGCCTGCTCTACGCCGCCGCCGATGTGGACGGCGATATGAGCGGCAACGAGCTGAATTTCATCACCGCCTACGCGGGCGGCCTGCGCACGTTTCTGATGACCCGCGCCGCGGGGCGCCATTATGACGGCGCGCAGGAAGCCGTTCGCCGCGTCGATATCCCCGGCGGGAAGCAGGGCGGCGGCGCGGCAAAAGCCGCCGAGGAAAGCGGGCAGCCGGAAAAAAAGACGGTGGAGAAGGAAGAAACGCTGGACGAGCTGATGGCGCAGCTCGACAGCCTCATCGGCCTTGAAACCGTCAAGCGCGAGGTGCGCTCGCTCATCAACCTCATCAAGGTGCGCGCCATGCGCAAGGAGCACGACCTCAAGGTGATGAACATGAGCTTCCACATGGTCTTCACCGGCAACCCCGGCACGGGCAAGACGACCGTAGCGCGGCTGGTCGCCAAGATCTATAAGCAGCTCGGCTTTTTGAGCAAGGGGCAGTTGATTGAAACCGACCGAAGCGGGCTGGTCGCGGGCTATGTCGGCCAGACGGCGGGCAAGGGGACGGGTGTGGTCAACAGCGCGCTGGGCGGTATTCTGTTTATTGACGAGGCCTACGCGCTGGCGCGCAAGGGCATGGAAAACGACTTCGGCCACGAGGCCATCGACACGTTGGTCAAGCTGATGGAGGATCACCGCGACGATCTGGTGGTGATTGTCGCGGGCTACACCGACGAAATGCACGACTTTTTGACCAGCAACCCCGGCCTGATTTCGCGCTTTAACAAATACATCGACTTCCCGGATTACACCGACGATGAGCTGATGGCGATTTTGGAAATGAACGCCGGCCGGCAGGGCTATCGCGTGGCGGAGGCTGCCAAGGCTGTCGTCCGCGGCATGCTGATAAAAATGACGCTCAGCGAACGGATGGATTTCGGCAATGCGCGCGGAATGCGCAACACGCTGGAAAAGCTGGTGCAGGCGCAGGCCAACCGGCTGGCCGCCTGCGAGGGCGAGGTCACGCGCGACATGCTGGAGGAAATCACCGAGGCGGACGCGAAGGCCGCGCTCGTCGGGGAGGAAGAACAGAAGCAGGCGGACAGCGAAAACGTCGCCCAGCTTGCGGAACGAGGGGAACAGGAATAAGCCATGGCAGCGATTTTATCCGCAGAACACCTTTCCAAATCCTATACGCTTAAAAAGCTGCTGACCGATGTGACGATCTATATCGGCGAGCACGACCGAATCGGCGTGGTCGGCGTCAACGGCACGGGCAAATCGACGCTGCTCAAGCTGCTGTCGGGGCTGGACGAGCCGGACGGCGGCGTGGTCATGCGCAAAAACGGCCTGCGCGTCTCCTATCTGCCGCAGATGCCGGATTACAGCCAGCCGCGCACGGCGGTGCAGCAGGTGCTTTTCGACGCGCCCAAGGACGTCGGCGCGCCGGATGAATACGAGGCGAAGGCGCTGCTCAGCCAGTTCGGCATCGACGATTTCGACGCGGACGTGCGCACGCTCTCCGGCGGGCAGAAAAAGCGCGTTGCGCTGGCGGCGGCGCTGATTCGCCCGGTCGATCTGCTGATGCTGGATGAGCCGACCAACCACATCGACGCGGAGACCATCGCCCTGCTGGAAGGGCGGCTGGCGAAGTATCGCGGCGCGCTGATGATGGTCACGCACGACCGCTACTTCCTCGACCGCGTGTGCAACCGCATTGCGGAAATCAGCGACGGCGAACTGTATCTGCACGACGGAAACTTTTCGTATTATCTCGAGCAGAAGGCCGCGCGGCTGGAGATGGAGAATGCGGCGGCGAGAAAGCGAAGCTCCATTCTGCGCCGCGAGCTGGAGTGGATTCGGCGGGGCGCGCAGGCCAGAAGCACCAAGCAGAAGGCGCGCATCCAGCGGTTTGAGGAGATGAGCGCCATCAGCGGCCCGCAGGAGGAGCAGCGGCTCTCCCTCGGATCGACCAGCGCCCGGCTCGGGCGGCGGATCATCGAGTGCGAGGCGGTCTGCAAGGCGCTCGGCGGGCGGACGCTGATTTCCGATTTTACCTATACGATTCTGCGGGATGAGCGCATGGCGGTCGTCGGGCCGAACGGATGCGGCAAAACGACGCTGCTGCGCATGCTTGCCGGTCAGCTCGCGCCGGATTCGGGCACGATTGCCGTCGGCGAAACGGTGAAAATCGGCTTTTTTACGCAGGAATTTCCGAAGGTTGCGCCGAACGTGCGCCTGATCGACTTCATGCGCGACATCGCCGAATATGTGGAAACGCCGGACGGGCGCTTTTCCGCATCGCAGATGCTCGAGCAGTTCCTCTTCCCGCCGGATGTGCAGTATACCCCGGTGGAGCGGCTCTCCGGCGGCGAGAAGCGGCGGCTGTATCTGGCCAGCCTGCTGATGGCCTCGCCGAACGTGCTGCTGCTGGATGAGCCGACCAACGATCTGGATATCGCCACGCTGGAAATCCTCGAGGATTATCTCTCCACGTTCAAGGGCGCGGTCGTGGTGGTGTCGCATGACCGATACTTCCTTGACCGCGTGGCGGGGCGGCTGTTCGCCTTTGAGGCGGGCGGCAGGCTGACGCAGTATGTCTGCCCGTTCAGCGATTATCTGGATGCGCGCCTTGCGCGGGAGGCCGGGGAGCGGGCGGAGAAGCAGCCGACGCAGGCCGCCGCGCCCAAGCGCACCCGGGAGCGCGAACTGCGCATGAGCTACAAGGAGCAGCGCGATTACGAGACGATCGACGCGCGGATGGAGCAGCTTCAGGGCGAATTGGAGGCGCTGGATCGGCAGATCGAGCGAAACGCCAGCGATTTTGTGAAGCTGACCGAGCTGACGCAAAAGCGCGAGGCGACCCGGCAGGCGCTTGACGAGGCCGAAGAGCGCTGGCTGTACCTGACCGATTTGGCCGAGCGCATCGAGGCGCAGAAAAAAAGCTGACGGCGTGGACATGTTTTTCCCCGGCGGCGCATAAGCTGTATGCGTCACCATGAAAGAAAAGGGGGAGAACAAACCATGAAACGCAGCAACAAAGCGATGCTCGCCGCAGGGATGCTGGCGGGCGTTTGCATGCTCACCGGCTGTGCCTCGGGCGGCTCTGCGCAGCCCACGCCCAGCCCGGACGTCGCCCAGCAGCAGAGCGCCGAGCCGAGCCCGGAGGCGAGCGAAGAACCCGCGGAGGAAGCGCCGCTTTCCCTGACGGTTGACGGCAAGGCGATCGAGCCTGCGGCCATGGAGGAAAACGGCAGGCTGATGCTGCCGCTCGTGGAGACGGGCGAGGCGCTGGGCTGGACGGCGAAAAGCGAGGCGCTGAGCGAGGAGACGCAGACCCGCCGCAGCGTCGCCCTGACCAAGGACGACAGCCGAATCACCGTGACTTGGCTGGTCAGCGACAACACGGCCAGCGCGATCACGTGGCAAAAGGACGGGCTGCTCATTCCGGTGGATACGCGCCTGACCACGCTGGGGGACGTCGTCTATGTGCCCGCCGCGTTTTTTGAGGAGGCGGTCGGCGCAAGGGTTTTGCGCAAGGACGGCGCGGTGGAGGTTTTGCCGCCGGAAAGCGCGGCCACGCCGGAAACGCAGCCGCAGACTGCCACAGAATGAAACGGAATGAAAATAGAGGCGAGCAAAAGGACGCATGTTTCGGCACAAAAAGCGTTGACAGCGGCGGTGGAGACTGCTATAATAATCCCAGAGATCAGCGAAGGAGATTCGCGGATCAGATGTCCTGGGGTGTGCGCCAGTCGTCTGTATTTTCTCCTACATTTTCATAACAGGAGCTTCGAGTCGGTTCGTGGATGTCACGCCCCCGTCTTAGGACGCCAGGGGACGGCAGAAATGCGCCGCAGGGCACCGACCTACCGCGAGCGGTGGGTGAAAAACGACGACAGCGGCACTTTGGGATTTTTATTTTTTCAAAATCAAAACGCAGTTCAATCGGGGACTGCGTTTTCGTTTTATACAAAAAAGGAATGTCAAGCTGACAAACCAATATTTCAAGAATAATACGAAGGATTTGTGCCCGAAGGTTTCCAAAGGGCGACCGGAAAGCCCTTTGGTGGGGCGATGGGGCAAAGCCCCATATTCCAAAATGCCTAGATAGTTGTTTCTTGAAATGTTCGGTTTAAGCTTGACAGTCCCGAGTTTTATTACCGGTTAGACGCGCCGCAGGATTTTGCGACGTTCATCGCGCCGAAGGTCATCTTCTTGCTGCCGTCGGGGAAGAGCCAAATCGCCTCCACGCCGTCCAGCGAATCGACGAACGCGCGGCTCTCCTCGTAGGGCATCAGGAATGCCGCCGTGGAGAGCAGATCGGCGTAGCCGGAATCCTCCGTGATGATGGAGACGGAGCGGAAATCCGTATCCGGCATGAGCGTATCCGGGTCAATCAGGTGGTGATAGCGCTGGCCGTCCACCACGTAGTAGCGCTGATAATCGCCCGAGGTGACGACCGAGCAGCCGGTCACGTACAGCGTTTCCACAATGTCGCTCAGGCCGAGCACCGCGCCGTCCGGATCCTGAATCCCGACGCCCCACTTGGTGCGCCCGTCCGCGGGGGGATTGCCCATGCGCACGTTGCCGCCCGCGCTGATGATGAAGGAGGGCATGTCGCCGGCCAGCAGCATCTGCGAGACGATCTCCGTCGCATAGCCCTTGGCGACCGCGCCCACGTCCAGCTTCATCTCCGGGTCGGCGAAATAGACGGTCTGCTCCGCTTCGTCGAGAATCAGGTCGTCGATGTTCATGTGCTGCGCGGCGGCCTGCAAATCCGCCATCGGCGGGAGTTTCGCGTTCTCCGGGTCGTCAAGCCCCGCCTCGCGATATTCATGCCAGATGGAAAGCACGCTGCCCATGGCGACGTTCGTCTGTCCGTTGACCAGCTCGTAATTGCTCTTGCAGAAGGTCAGCAGGCCGAAGAGAATCGGATCGACCTTTACCGGCTCGACGGCGGCCTGACGGTTTACGTCGTAGACGCTGGTGATGCCCTCGTCGGCATAGCTGTTGTAGGTGTCAAAGAGTTTGTGCAGATGCAGATACATGGCGTGCGTCTCCGCGGCGCGCGCGTCGAACGTCGATGAGGGAGATCACGGTGTCAAACGTATCCATGAACACGGTGCTGTATTTGTTCATATCGGCGCTGCCCGGCAGGGCGAACGCGGCGACGAGCAGCACGAGAAGCAGGATACCGGCGGCTTTTTTCATGGTAAGTGGTACCTCCAACGATCAGAATGATCTTATTATAACAAAAACGCGCAGATTCTACAAGCGTTGCGCGCTGACAGGGATTGCCACGGGAAAACGATTGTCAATCCGGGCGAAAATGTGATACAATGCCGTTGGTTCCGTGTTTCGCGCTTTTGCGACACGGGCGCAGCGAAAACGACGAAAGAGGGATTTTTTCATGGCAATGGTACAGACGAAACGGCTTGCGGCGCTGCTGCTGGCTTTGCTGCTGACGCTTTTTCTGCTGCCATCTGCCCTCGCGGATAGCGGTGTGGTCAGCGGAACGACGGTTTCCGGCACGGTGCGCGTCTATCTCTCCTCGATTTCGAGCCTGACGGCGGTGGATGTGAGCATCGCGGGCAGCTATTCCGTCGGCGGGGACACGAGCCGCGCGCTCTCGCGGGGGCAGAATATCCGCGTGAGCAACAGCGGCGGCACGCTGATGATGACCGCAAACGGGCAGACGCAGACGATGGGCAGCCGGTTCAAGCTGCGCCGCCATCAGACCAGCGGCGAAAACGGCGTGCGCATCGCGCAGGCGCGCTACCCGGCGAGCCTGTATCCGGGCGATATCGAGTTTATCGCCAAGGGCGGCAACGTGCAGATCGTCGTCCATGTCTACATGGAGGATTACATGCTCGGCGTTCTGCCGTATGAAATGGATAATTCCTTCCCGCTGGAGGCGCTCAAGGCGCAGGCCGTCGCTGCCCGAACGTATGCGCTCAAGAAGATGAGCGTGCAGGCCGCGACGTATGACGTGGTGGATACGACGAGCGATCAGGTTTACAACGGCACGCCGTCAGGCAATGCGCGGTGCGCGCAGGCCGTGCAGGAGACGAGCGGCATCGTCGGCACGGTGAGCGGCGAATATATGGCCAGCTATTACACGGCCTCCAACGGCGGCCAGACCGAATCGGTCAAAAACGCATGGGGGAGCGGCTCGTACAGCTATTTGCAGGTGAAGGACGACCCCTACGACCTGCGCAACGGCGCGTCCATCGCGAAATCCGTCACCTTCTACCGCAACGGCACGACCAGCGTTTCGGCGCTGACCGAGCTGCTGCGCACCGAGGCGGCGATGCTCGTCGGCGCGGGCAGCGTGGAAATCGAGTCGATCAACGGCGTGACGCTGGCCGAACCGAAGTACGGCGAGCCCTCCCGCGTATACAAAAAGGTGCTGGTCAACCTGACGCTTTCGGGCTACGGCGACGTCAGCGTGGCGCTTGATTATTTTTCACAGGTGGAGGGGCTTTGCTCCATGTCCATCAATGTGCTCAAAAACGAGACGCTGACCGTGACGGAGGCCGTCGGCGGCTATAAGCTGACGGCGCGGCGCTTCGGCCACGGCGTGGGCATGAGCCAGCGCGGCGCGCAGCAGATGGCCAACGAGGGCTTTTCCTACGACCAGATTCTCGAATTCTATTATCCCGGCCTGACGCGCACGCGCTACACCATGACGCGCACGCTGCTTGACAGCATGGACGGCACGCCCGCCGCGCCCAGCACCCCGGACGAGCCGATTGCGGACGCGAAGCCCGCCGTGGTGACGCTCAAAAACCCGCTGGACAGCCTCAACCTGCGCCAGCGGCCGACGACGGCATCCTCCATCCTGGCGCGCATGCCGCATGGCACGCAGATCAACCTGCTCAGCCGGGAGGGCGAATGGAGCCGCGTGCAATACGGCACATTGACCGGCTATGTGATGACCTCGTACCTGCTCGTACAGGAGGACAGCGTGGACGAAACGCCCCCCGGCGTGGTCAGCCGCGGCACGGCGACGGTCGCCCTCTCCGACGAGAGCCAGACGCTCAACCTGCGCGCCGCGCCGACGACCAACGCCGCCGTGCTCTCGCGCCTGCGCCACGGCCAGACGCTCACGGTGCTGGAGCGCTACGCCAACTGGACGTATGTGCAGTATGGCACGCTCAGCGGCTATGTGATGAATGATTACGTCGTCTACGACGCGGGCGACAGCGATTCGGACGCGCCGAGCGGCGGCGAAAACAGCGGAGAGAACGGCGGCGAAAACGGCGGCGGTCAGGCGGCCGCGCAGGTCGCCATCGTGCTGCCCTCCGACGGGCTGAACCTGCGCGCAGGGGCGAATACGGCCTCCGGCGTCATCATGGTGCTGCCGCAGGGCACGATGCTGACCGTCACCGGCGAAATGCGCGATAACGGCATGCTGCCGGTGCTGCTCGGCTCTGTGGCGGGCTATGTCAGCAGCGATTACGTCTATGTGACGGATGAAGCGCTGGCGACGGCCACGCCCGCCATCAGCGCAACGCCGACCCCCGCGCCGATCCAGCCGCCGACTCAGCCGCCGGTTCAGGCCCCCGAGCAGGACGAGCGGGAGGCGACGGTTCGCGCCTACGGCGGCCTCAAGCTGCGCCAGCAGCCCGATACGTCCTCCGCCACGCTGACGACGATGCCCTACGGCTCGGCTGTGACCGTGACGGGCGGGCGCGTGAACGGCTTTTACGCGGTCAGCTATGGGGAGCTGAGCGGCTACGCCAGCGCGCAATACCTGAATTTGGACGCGGACAGCCCACAGGAGACCGCCGAACCGACGACAGCGCCGGAGGCCAGCCGCCCCGTGACGGGGCGCGTCGGCACGGTGACGGCGCAGAGCGGCCTGAATCTCCGCGCGGATTCCTCGCAATATGCCAACGTGCTGGCGACGCTGGGCTACGGCGTTCAGGTGGCGGTGACGGGCGAGCGCGTCAGCGGGTTTTACCCCGTGCGCATCGGCACGCTCAGCGGCTATGTCAGCGCGGATTACATCCGCTTTGACGTGGACGCCGCCGCGACTCCCGAGCCGACGGCCACACCCGCGCCGAGTGCGAGCGGCTACCGCGTCGTTGTGGAAAGCGACAACGGGCTGAACCTGCGCGCCCAGCCGAACGCGGGCAGCGAGGTGCTCTACGTGCTGCCCTACGGCATGGTGCTGACCGTGCTGGGCGAGGGCGAAAACGGCTTCCTCTACGTGCAGTGGGGCGGCTACACGGGCTATGTCTCCGGCGATTACGTCACGCCGTTCGGGGCGCAATAAAACTTTCACGGGTCGGTTGCAATCGACCCGTGTTTTTTGATATAATAAAACGTCTTTTGCAATGCGAAGGGCGTTTGACAAGCGGCGGATACGACCGGGTCTTTGCCTTGATGGAGCCGTTGGTCAGACCGATCGAGGGAGTTTCAGCGGCGCAAAATCGGATTTCCCGGCGCGCCGAAGGGAGAGACGACGTGGAGACGGAACTGAAGGCGGGCGAGCGCATTGACGATTTGCAGCGCGACGGCCTGCGTATCATCCAGCGGGAGGACGGCTTCCGCTTCGGCACGGACGCGGTGCTGCTGGCGGATTTCGCGGCGGTGAGGTGCGGCGAGCGCGTCTGCGACATGGGCACGGGGACGGGCGTTCTGCCGCTGCTGCTCAGCGCGCGGGCGGAGGGAACGACGTTCGACGCTTTCGAGGTGCAGCGGGATGTGGCGGATATGGCGCAGAGGAGCGTGGCGCTCAACGGGCTTCAGGCGCGGATTCGCGTGCATCACGCCGACTGCCGCGAGGCCGGCCGAATCATCGGCTGCGAGACCGTGCAGCTCGTCGTGACCAACCCGCCGTATACGGCGCTCGGCGCGGGGCTGGTCAGCCCGGAGGAAACCCGCGCGCTTTCCAGAAGCGATTCGGATTGCCCGCTTGCGGATTGGATGACGGCCTGCGCGCGCGTGCTGCAAAACGGCGGGCGGCTGTGCGCCGTCTTTCCCGCGCCGCGGTTTTTGGCGCTCTGTGACGCGATGCGCGGGGCGAAGGTCGAGCCCAAGCGCGTGCGCTTCATCGTTTCCAGACCGGAGAGCGCGCCCAAGCTGGTGCTCGTCGAGGGCAAAAAGCGCGGCAGGCCGGGGCTGCACCTGCTGCCGATGCTCGTCACGCACACGGCGGACGGCGGCTTCACCGAGGAAATGCGGCGGATTTACGGGGAGCTATAACCGAAACGCTTTTCGGTTTTCCCGCGCGCAGAGCATGGCCAGAACGAATGCCGTCAGCGCGAACACGAGCGACAAAAGCGAACGCAGAAACAGATAGAGCAGTGCCAGCAGGAAGGCGACGAGCAGATAGCGCCCCTGTTTAGCCGGGGCGAGCGCCAGCGCGCGGATGCGCCCGCGGGAATAAGGCGTTCGCTGCCTGCGCGCGCGGCGGGCGATTTCCGCGTCGGTGGCGGGGTGCTGCTGCCCGAAAAGCAGCGCGAGCTGACGGCCCGCGATCAGGCGGATGGGCGGCTCCATCCACTCGGCGGCGCGCTGGGCGGCAGGGGAAAAGCCGCCCGTTCCGGCCAAAATACAGAGTTCAGCGCCGGAAGCGGCCTTCGCCCGGTGAGCGGCGAGCACGTCGCCCTCCCCGGCGGCGGAACCGGGCAGGGTCTGCGCGCAGCGGACGAGATACGTCTTTCCCGCATAGGATAGGACGGAGCCCTGCGCCGCGCCGCCCAGCGTTTCGGCCAGCAGCAGGCAGACACGCTCTTCGGCCTCGGCAGCGGGCAGAAGCATCAGCTCTTCCAGCGCGATTGCGCCGCCGACGCGCACGCGAAGGGCGCGGTCGCGCCGCGCCAGCGTCCGCCGCTCCAGAAGCAGCAGGGTGAGCATTGCCAGCGCGAACAGGGCGCTTCCGGCCAGCAGGCTGAGCGCGCCGCTGTGCCAGAGGGCAAAGAAATAACCGACGCTCAGAAAAAACAGCAAAACCCGGAGCGCCAGCCGATCCAGCGCGGTCGCGACGCGGTTTTTGCTGTCAAAAGGGCTCATCATGCCATAAGCCACCCCCGTCAACGCATGGAGATGGCTTTAATTTTTGCGCTTTTTTCAAAATGTATGCACTTTCCTCTTTTCCGCGCGCGCGGAATTTGGTATAATCAATCATCATGCGCCGAAAAAGCGAAGGGAGGGGAGCTGCATGCCGGAAATCGGATTGATGGGCGGCAGCTTTAACCCCATTCATCGCGGCCACGTCGCGCTCGCCCGCGCCGCGCTTAACAGCGGGAAGGTGGAGCGTGTGCTCTTTCTGCCGACGGGCAACCCGCCGCACAAGCGGGAAGGGCTGGCCGATAAATTCGACCGTCTGCGCATGGTGGAGCTGGCCGTGGCGCATGAGGCGGGGATGGCGGTCTGCCGCGAGGAGATCGACCGCGGCGGCGTGATCTACACCGTCGATACGCTGGCCGCGCTGCAAAGCAAAATGCCGGATTGCTCGCTGACCTATCTCATTGGCGCGGACACGCTGCGCGCGCTGGGAACATGGCGGCGGGTGGAAACGGTCATCGAGCGCTGCAAATTTCTGGTGATGATGCGCGAGGGGGAAACGCGGGAGGACGTCATCCGTCTGGCCGGGCTCTGGGCGAGCCGGGGCGCGCAGATCGACTTTCTGGACGCGCGAAAGATGGATATCTCCTCGACGCAGATCCGAGAATATATACGGAAGAACCAGCCGTTTGAGCGGCTGGTGCCCGAGGCCGTGGCGGATTATATCCGCGCGCGCGGCCTTTACGGGGCAAAATCAGGCATGGAGTTAAATGGATGAAACGCGAAAAAATGGCGTACAGGCTGAAAAAGGAGCTGGACGCGGCGCGCTATGCGCACACGCTCGGCG
>ERZ772883.1810-NODE-1810-length-15056-cov-16.952936_pt1 | contig 15056 bp, 11 predicted proteins | sample MGYA00580575_ERZ772883 | MGnify/ENA primary metagenome ERZ772883 (study PRJEB29015, sample SAMEA2737666) | human gut metagenome | biome: human gut; feature: human-associated habitat; material: faeces | place: China | collected 2012 ...
CCAAGGATGATGCCGTGGCAGATGAAGGATAATCCAAAGGCAGAGGACCATCGGTACTTGAAAGTACGCATGGGACCACCTCTTTACTGGTTCTGACCGGTCTTGGACTCTGTAGCAATGCCCACCTTGCTGATACCTACAGATTTCAACTGGTCAAGTACAAACACAAAATCTCCATGTTCCGATTTCGAATCCGCCCGGAGTACCACCGCCAGGTTCGGATTCCGGCCTTTTTCGATTTCCATGCGGCGGTGGAAATCGTCCTTGGAAATCTTTTCCTTTTCCACATAAATGGTGCCGTCGGAGGTAATGCTGATGGGAAGGGTCTCTTCCACATTCACCTTGGCCGTGGCGGTCTGGGGCAGGTTCAGGTTGATGGATTTCTGCACCACCATGGACAGCATGCTCATCATGAAGAACACAAGGAGGAAGAAAATGATATCGATCATCGGGATAATCATAATCTTCGGCTTCTTCTCCACATTCATCGATTCCAGTTTCATTACTCTTTCGCCTCTACGATTGCCAAATACAGGGTCCCCAGCTTTTCCATCTGGGAAACGAAATTGCTCACCTGCTGGGACAGATAGGTATAGGCAATGAGGGCAATGATAGCCACGAAGAGGCCCGTAGCCGTGCAGACCAGAGCCTCCGCCACACCGCCGGTCACCGCAAAGGGCTGGCCGTTGGAAACGGAGAGTACATTAAAGGAACCAATCATGCCGATAACCGTACCAAGGAGCCCCATAAGCGGCGACAGGGTGACGATAACATCCAGGTAATTCAGGTAATTCTTCAAAAGCCCGGCAGCATGGGAAGCAGCCCCTTCGATGAGCGACGTCTGGTCCACCTTGAGGTTCATATGCTCCACCCCTGCCAGCACTACAGAAGCCGGAATCCCGCCGTCCTTTGCAAGGACCGCCTTCAGCCCCTCATAATCCCGCCGCTCCAGATACTCCGGAATCACCTGGGAAAGCTGCTGCACATCGGACCGGCTGGCCCGGTAGAAACGGAACCGCTCGATAAAAATAGCAACCACAATCAAAGAACAAAGAATCAGCGGATACATCATAAAACCGCCGGCACGGAACAAATGCAGAAAATCCATTCAATACCTCCTGAAAAATGAAAACTATTAATGGGCTATCCTAAGTCTCTAACATTCATATCAAGATTATCATTTTAATGGTGGTTAGTCAAATAATATTTCGTTAATCTTGCGCTCATGTGTCTGTCAGAAGGGAAGGTGGCCAGTCCCTGCGGGGCTGGAGGTTATGGCCGCCTGTGGCGGCGGGTTGTGAAGAAGGGTTGTGTTCGCTGACACTCAAGGGGAAGGTGACGGCTGGCGCCGCAGTCTTTAGCCCTCTTCCTCAGGAAGGGGGGCGCCGTTAGGCGACGGAGGATAGGGGCGTGGATTAGACGATAGAAGTCAGAAAGCAGACGTCAGGCTGCGTTACGAGACTGCCTTCCCGCCCCAAGTCGTCATTCTGAACGAAGTGAAGAATCTCGGTACTCGAAGCATATGAGACAATCGGTAATAAATACCAGTCAGCGGGAAGGCTGCCGATTGGCAGTCACCCCAGAATCTTTCGGTGTTCCTCAGGGCTTCGCCCAGCTCCTTTCTGAGAAAGGCGCCTGCGTTACGTGCTTGTCTTCCCGCCCTCATCGTCATTCTGCCCCCGGGCGAAGAATCGCCGGTGGACCAACAAAAAGGAAAGCTCTCTTATGGGCAGGCCAAGGGCCAATTTTGGTCGACTCGCGCATTCTATGCAGAATGCGCGCAGTACGCGAGACATTTGAGAAAACCATGCTAAAGACGGATTCGGCGGGAAGGCTGCTCTATGCTTTTCTTTGGTTTCATACGTTGCGAATAACATTCCGATGATTAGCCACCTCTGGTGGCTTTTCCCCCCTTTTGTGCCTACGCCGCCACCAAAGGGGCCGCATTTCCCTCGCCCGCAGGGCGGTTGTATGGTTTTCCCAGCCACTAGCAACCCTCACGCCCGCCAGGGCGTGTCCCTGTTTTCCCACGGGCAAAAGCCCGGTTTTGAAGGTTTATTCATACTGGCGGCGAAGCCGCCCCCCCTCCATTTTCCCCCGGCCCTCTACCTCACCCTGGTCACCAAAGGCCACTTCCACAAAGAGCCAAAGAAATACATCAGCCAAATGAAAGAATTCATGGAAAAACTGCATCTAAAGGACAAAAAAGTCATATTCATCACCCCATTCCGAAATACCAGCGACGAAAACGTGAAAGAATCATTCTACGTTAAATTCGAGCTGCAGGTGGAGTATGAATAAAAAGGAACCCGGAGCGAATATGCTCCGGGGTTTGCAATAACAATAAGCAGGCCCTGCTTCTATTAGAAACTGATCTTTGCTGATAACATAAAAGTTCTTGGCATGGATAATCCAAAAGTCGTTGAACTCCCCCTTCCCATCCAATAATCCTTATCTGTAACGTTATAGCACATGGCAGATAAAGTCAATGGTAATGCACCAATATGTGTCTTGTAATCTACTCCTAAATCAAATGCAGTATATCCTGGAATCTTAGTTTTACCTGTAGGCGATTTTGAATTATCTATATATGCTTCATCACACCATACAGTTCTACCAATAATTCCAATCCGGTCATTTGGCTCATATACGAGTCCTAAGACCCCACTCCAATCAGCGACTCCATTCACTCGCTTCCCATCATAGGTACCTCCGGTTGTTTTATCCCTTTTAGCATCCAGATACATCACCCCTCCGGTGATAGTCCATTTAGGAGCCAGTTTACCATTGATAGTCCATTCTACACCTTTAAACTTTTCTCTCCCATCATGTGCCCGGTGATATAAACCATTATCCAAGGCTCTGTCTATAAGACTCTCCTGATTAATGTAGAAGTAGCTCAGGGTAGTAAGAACATCTCCCAACCTATATTTCACACCCACTTCTTGCTGTTTACTCTTTGACGGTGCCAGGGTTTCGCCGGCGTTGTCATAACGATGAGTGCCATTTGTTACAACCGCCCCGCGCGACAAACTCTCCGTCTGCCCGGCATATATTGCTAATTTATTGTTAGGCTTGTAAGTGATACCATAAGTGGGAAGCCAATTGTCGTTTTGGAAATGATCTCCATTTAATTTATTTTTAAAATTTTCATGTTTGCGAGATGCAGCGAGCAAGAAATCCCATTTTTTGTATCGCATTGTATCCGCAACAGTCACACCGGTATTGACTTCATCCCAAGATAATTTAGCATTCCTTAAAGTTGGTATATAAAATTCATTCGAATAAGCAACACCATCATAAAGATTTCCGCCAATATTACCTTTGGAACTATTGTGAGAATCATTCCAGTATTTTGCCCAGCTTCTATCAACCGCCAATGACAGCGTGTGCGTTACTGAACCGGTATCAAGCATTGCCTTTAATCCGGTCTGCATATAAGTATTCGTGCCCTTCTCATTTTGGGCATTAGAAACGTTTTTACTTGTGAAGTTTCCCTTTTCATCAAAATCTAATGCTGAGCTGGAATTGTACTTATTACCGCTCCGAATATTTCTTCCAACATTTGTGAACCAGGTGACATGTTCATTCATTTGTTTTTCATGATTAAAAGTAAAAAGCCAGCCGTGCATCCATTTCGTTGTGCCTGCAAAATCATAATCCGTATTGGAATCAGGAGCTGACGGAAGGACTGAGGATTTTCCACTATAGGTAAACCATCTTTGTCCCTTATTTACCCTTAAGTCAAAGGATCCAAGAAAAATATTTGTTTTGGATGTTTTGCCTTCCCTGTCTAAATTTACAAATATATTTTTTTCATTTTTTTCGGCATTCTTGAGAGAAAGATCACCTTTCATATATTCACCCATGACGCGCATTCCCCATTCATTATCCTTGCCCATGCGTCTGGATATATCTATATATTCTGCAAAATTTCCACGACCTGAAAAGGTTTCAGTAAATTGAGTAGTATTTTCAGCCCCGACTCTTTTGGTCACTACATTAATAGTCCCTGGTGCCGGTGTAGCGCCACTGTTCGTTCCGTTATTAGACATACTGACACCATTTACACCGGCATTGGGTCCGGAAGTGATGTCAAGTCTATCAATGATATGTGCTGGAGGCCCATTGAACTGATAAAACAAGCTTGGCACACCATTCAACATCATATGATTTCCGTTCATATTGATTCCACGCATAGAAAAGTCGGTATACATCGGAGAAGATGTGCTGCTTCTGATAGAAGGATCATTCTGCAGTACATTTGCTAATGGCTGTGAAGGATCCGCAAATGTCTCCAACGTTTTCTTCGTCATACTTGTTTCCGTATAAGGAATATCATATATAGTCTGATTGCCAAGAATCCCCAATTTAGCAGTTTCATTAACAAGACCGCCGGGTAATTCCACTACTTTCCCATCGCGATCTGCTTTAACTATAATTTCACTTAAATCATCTGCAGAAGCAGAGTTCCCCATACAAATGGTAAATCCACTAAAAAGTAAAGCCAGTGCAGCACATAACGCCTTTCTTTTCTTTATCATAGTTGACTCCTCTCTTTTTGAAATCATGATATTACTACAAATTTTCATAGGCAGAAATCAAGTCCCTTGTATATTCATTCTGCGGATTCTTGTATAAATCTTCTGTTTTTTGCAGCTCCACCAGCTTTCCTTTATGCAATATACCAATACGATGTGAAAAAACTTTGACAAGCCCAAGATCATGGGAAATAAACAGGTATGAGATACCGGTTTCTTCCTGTATCTCCTTGAGCTGCCCTATAATCTGAGCCTGCACAGAAGCATCAAGCATTGATGTAGGCTCATCAAGAATAAGCAGTTTAGGTCTCAAAAGCAGAAGTCGTGCCAGACATACACGCTGTATTTCCCCGCCGGAAATTTCCTGAGGATATCGTTCAAGTAGTTCATTGCGAAGTTGAAATCTATCGAATAATATAGGAATTCTTTTCAGATCCTGTAAGGATAGATGATATATTTTTATAGGTTCTTCCATAGATTCTCTGATAGTCATTCTTGGATTTAATGCAGAGATAGGATTTTGAAAAAGCATTTGCAATGTTTGCCTTTGCTGCCTTAACCTGTTTCCAGACAACCTCATCAAGTCTTCTCCTTGATAGAAAATCTTTCCCGATGTAGGCCGTATAAGCTGCATAATAATACGAACCAGGGTAGATTTTCCTGCTCCACTTTCCCCGACAAGAGCTAGAGTCTCTCCTTCTTTTAAATCCAAGCTTATATCATTTAGAATCTTGTAACTTTTTCGAGCAAAAATTCCTGTCTCATAAATTTTTGATATATGTTTAACAGTTAAGAGTGAATCCATGACTCCTTCTTTCTGCAGCATCTTATCATATGCAGCTCTGTACCCGATAATAATTGCGCAGAGAGACACGCTGCGTTTTTAAACCGACATCTTGGGCTGAATATACATCCGCCGGGAATTTTTGACATATTAGGCGGACTTCCCGGGATTGGCATAAGTCCATTTTCCGGTAGAGCATTTATCAATCCCTTCGTATATGGATGTCCGGGATATTTGAAAACCTCATTAGTTTCTCCATATTCAAGAATTTCACCAGCATACATAACTGCTACTTTATCAGCAATCGCCATTGCCAGTTGAAGATCATGAGTAATAAGAAATATAGATGTCCCATTTTTCTTAAGCTTTCTAAAGATTTCAGCCACCTGTTGTCGGCTGAATGCATCCAGACCCTTTGTAGGTTCGTCTGCAATAATCCATTCCGGTTCAGGATATGTCATCATTGCAGACATTACACGCTGCGCCATACCGCCAGAAAGCTCACATGGATAATTTTGATAAACTTTATCTGGAGCAGATAACCCAAAAGACTGCAGACTCTTTATAGCAGAATGCTTTTCTTCATCAGTCGTTTTGTGATTAAGAAAACAACGTGCCTCTGTTATTTGTCTGCCAATTTTCACCATAGGATCCATAGCCGATAAAGGGTCCTGCGCAATCCAGCCTATATGAAAGCCTCTTATTTTGCACATCTGTTCTTCCTGTAATTCAAGAAGATTTTGTCCTGTATACATAATTTTCCCTGTCACAGAAGCTGAATCATCAAGAAGTCCTAGAACAGCTGCTCCCAAAATTGATTTCCCACTTCCAGACTCCCCTACTACTGCAGTAATTTCATTTTTATGGAAAGTTATATCAACATGACGAAGAACATTTACCTTTCCTTGATTTTTAGCAAAGGAAACTGACAAATTCTGAACACAAATATCCATTTCAATCATGCCTCTCCGAAGTTCTCTGACCTAATCTCCAATAATCTTGAAGAGCATCACCAATCAAGTTTATAGAAAGGCAGAAAAGAGTAATACCAAAGCCAGGTGCTAAAATCATGAGTGGATAAGAGCGAAAATACGTCCTGGCATCGCTAATCATTACTCCCCAATCTGCTGTTGGCGGCGATACACCTAATCCCAAATAAGACAAAGCAGAGGCAGAAAGCAGTGATGTACCAATTCTTAAAGTTAAAAGAACAATAACTACAGGAAGCACATTAGGTAGAATGTATTTCCTTAATATATACATATGAGATGCCCCCAGGCCTTTAATGCCTTCTACATAGGATTCATTCCTTATATGAATGACTTCACTTCTAACAATTCTAGAAAACCCGGTCCATGAAGTCAGTGTTAAAGCAATAATAATTCTGGCATTATTTTCTGGAAGTATAGCTGCAATAGCAATCATAAAACTCATACCCGGTAATCCCTGAAAAAGGCATACAAGACATTGGATTATCTTATCTACTTTTCCGCCAAAATATCCACCTGCCATGCCAAGAACAAGTCCAACAGTCATGGTACAGATAGCCGATGCAGCGGCAAAGGCGACTGAACTTCTCGCACCGTAAATTGTTCTGGATAAAATATCTCTTCCCAGTGCATCTGTTCCGAACCAATGAGCCCATGTGCATCCCTCCAATATATTATCCGGTGAAACAAAAGTAGGATCATATGGTGCAATCCATGGCGCCAGTAAAGCAAGAAGAACCACAGAAAAAGCTATGGCAAAGGCTATACGATATATATACGAAACAGGGTGATTCATCATGACCTGCCCTCTTTTCTCACTTGCGGATTTAAAGCATAATAGCTCAAGTCCACAATATAATTAAAAAAGACAAAAACAGTACCCGTTACTATGACATAACCCTGAATAACCGGATAATCTCTTCCCCAAATGGCACTGAGCACATAACTTCCAAGTCCCGGAATTGAAAAAAGATCTTCAACAATGACCGATCCGCCAAGTAATGAGCCGAAAAAGGTTCCCATCATAGTTATCACAGGCATTATGGAATTGGGGAATATATGGCGTATAAAAATAAGCCACTGTGGTAATCCTTTAGCTTTTTCCATTAGGACGAAAGGCTTTTCCATAATAAGTAAGGCCGATGTCTGTTCTACTCGGATAACAGCACATGCTGTGCCAATCCCCAAAACAAATGACGGTAAAATCATTTGCTTTGCCATTCCATAGCCACTTGAGGGAAGCAGCTGCCATTCTTCAGAAAATAAAAGCATCATAATGATCGCAAGCCAGAATGACGGGATTGATATAAAGAAAAGGGTACTAATTCGGATAAACAGTTCCACTGCGGTATCTTTCTTCCAGGCAGCCCAAAGTCCTATTGGAATACCAAGAAATATTACCCATGCCATAGAATAAAAGGCAAGATGAATTGTTACTGGAAATCTTTTAAAAAGTTCACCCAGCACTGCTTTGTGTGTTAAGTAAGAAACTCCCAGATTCCCCGTTAAGGCTTCTTTAAGCCATGTAATATATTGTAACCAATAAGATTTATCCAATCCCATAGCATGACGCATAGCATTGATTTCTTCCTGTGTAGGTTCCATCGATCCATCCAGAGTTAATGCAGCAATAGCTGGATCTCCCGGAGCCAAAACGCCCAAAAGAAAAGCAATAGCCGTAATTCCAATAAGGAAAGGAATAAGCATTAATAATCGCCGAAGTGCATACAGAAGAAATCCTTTCATAATAACTACTCCTTGGACCAACGAATCTTATCTAATGTGATACCATATACTGCTGCATGATACCCGTCTAACTGATCTGATGAAACTGCGATATTCTCGTCTTCCAAAAGCGGAATCACTGCCGGATGTTCCAACAGCTCATGTAAAATATCATCATATAAAAGCTTACGATTATTCAAGTCATACGTTTTATCAAGTTTATAAAAATCTTCATCGATTTGCGGATTAGAATAATTAAAATGACTGGCCTTATTGGTAGCACCATTTGTTGTAAAAAACTCCTGTAAAAGTGAAGTAGGATCTAAATTTCCTAAACCTCTTGTCCCGATAGATAAATCGTAATCCCCTTCAGCCATCATCTTTCGTGAAGTCAGACTATCCACCATAACAATGTCGACATCAAGCCCCAGTGGTTTCAACTCTGCTTGAATAAATTCAGAAATAATTTTATAGGGATATCTAGCCATGCCATATTGAGGTAATAAGAATTTAATAGTCTGCCTTTTACCCTGAAGAGCTTCGCCAGCCAGCTTTTTTGCTTCTTCCAGTTCATACTGAGGCTTTATGACTTTCCCAAAAGGGTTGGTACTATTTAGAAAGCTTCTGGTAGGAGTACCAAAACCGCAAAAGTAATATTTTACTATTTTGTCTCTATCTATAGCCAAATCCAATGCCTTCCTCATTCTCTCATCGTTAAAAGGAAACCTTCCACCATTCACCGAAAGATAATGCGAAATCGTTGAGTGTGCCGAATCGACATTAAAATGACCTGCCCGCTGCAAATCCCGCACCATGACAGGCGTCAGTCCGCCTAAATCCAAAACCCCATGGACTTCACCGGACCTCATGGCAGAATAACGCGTATCGACAGATGGTATAGTTCGAATTCGTATCCTCTCTGCTTTTGCCTTTTCTCCGTAATATCCATTAAAGCGTTGAATCACCACATACGAATAAGGTTTGTATTCCACGATTTCAAATGGACCGGTTCCACGGGCCGTAGAAGTAAAATTTCCATTCGTTCTATCAAAGCATTTGGGGCTAAATATAGCACTTCCCCATCCCGCCATTCTATAGATCAGCATAGGTACCGGTTTATTAAATGTAAGTTTTACAGTATATGAATCCAAAACTTCCACATTCTTTAAGCCTGGATAAATTCTTTCAACAAAAAATCCATAAAAACTGGACGGCCTGTAGCCCATATGACAATATCTATCGAAATTAGCAGATACTGCTTCTGCATTAAATGGTTCCGCATCCTGAAAATATACGTTCTTCTTCAGAAAAAAAGTCCATTCAGTTTTATCATCATTTGCTTCCCATGATTCAGCTAATGCAGGAACTGCATGACCATCATCAGAAATTCCTATAAGCGGCTCCCATACTTTTAAAATAATGGAAGCATAATAGGGATCTTCCGGACCTGGTACAAGATCACGAGCAGCTGCAAGGGTAATCTCCTGTTTTCCCGTGTTTACCTCATCCTGATTGTTAGAAATGAAACACACTCCCCATAAAATCACAGCAAACAGGGCTAAAAGACAAATTCGCTGTTTTTTTATCATCTTAACTCCTTTAAAGTAAATCAAATAGTTAGTGAAAAAGGCAGCCCTATAAAAGACTGCCTTTTCCCTATGCTATTAGAAGTGAAGCTTAGCGGTAAAAGTAAAAGTACGAGGTAGGGAAAGATATACTTGATTGCCTCTGGAAACTTCCCAATAGTCCTTATCAAACACGTTATTACACATAAGAGTCAATTCGGCTGGAATTTTCCCAAAGTGAGCTTTTCTTGTAATCCCTAAATCAAATACAGTATAGCCTGGTGCCCAAATTTTTTCGTTCATAACAGGTGTCTTCCCTGTATAAATAGCTCTTGCAAGAATACTCCAATCATCATCAGGATTATATTCGAAACCTAATACAGCCGTTCTCTGAGTAGTACCATTTACTCTAATGCCATCAAGTTTTTCGTTAGTCGTTTTTTTCTGTACTGCATCCAGATAGGAAAAACCACCAAATATATTCCACTTGTTGGAAAGCTTACCATTTACTGTAAATTCAAATCCCTTATGGCGTTCTTCTCCATCCTTTGACTGAAAAGGTTTACTATATCCTGTCTTATATACAGAAATCAAATTATCTTGTTTAATGTCATAATAAGCCAGTGTATAAAGCAAATCATTTTTCTTGAATTTTATGCCGATTTCGTTTTGTTTAGTCTTCAATGGTGGCAGAACATCGCCATAGTTTTCGTATGTTGTATTAACGCTGCTGCCAGCATCAAAATTTTCTGAGTGACTAGCATAAATAGACCAGTTCTCACCGGGATGATAAATAATACCATACGTTGGACTAGTAGCATCAGTTTCTGTGCGAGAAATAGAACTTATATCCTTGGATGTTTTGTTGACATAATTATATCCACGAGAGGTGGCTTCATGATGATGAACGCCAAGTACAAAATTCCATTTATCATATGTCATATAGTCAACCAGAGAGTAACTCTTCACTCGCGTTTTATTACTCCAGCGAGTATCAAATTTAGTTGGAGCAGCTAACATTTGATGAATTCCTGAATATAAATCTCCGGTTCCGATTGTCAAAATACTGCCGTTGTTATATGCACTTTTACGATTACGCCAAGCTTGATTATATGAAGTTGTAATGTCATGCTTTACAGCTCCTGTATTATAATGAGCAGTAGTTCCAATCTGCCAATAATAATATTCCTGAGGCGTGCCACCAGGTTTTACAGTAACAGCAAAAGTACCATCTTCTTTTAATACATATCCACTGCCTCCATTAGCCATGACATTTTTATTTAAATCATTTCTCTGCATACCAAAATTAAAGAATCCATCCCAATGATCATTAAAGTGCTGCTCATGATTATATACCGCAAGCCATCCATGTGTTGCTTTAATCATACCATCAAATCCGTAATCATTTTTCCCACTTGGGACAGCAGGTAACTTTGAAACTTTCGAGTCAAGAATAAACCAACGAAGCCCTTTCTCGATATCTAAATTTCTATATCCGATAAACAAATTATCATTTGACTTTTTTGTTTTATGATCAATATTGGCAAAAATCCCCTGCCCATTAATCTTAGTTCCTTTTACTGAAGTTTCACCATTTAAATTTTCAGTAGTGATACGTACACCCCACTCTTTTTTATCACCAAATCGTTCGCCGTAATCAATATATTCTCCAAATAACCCTCTTCCCGAAATTGTCTGTGTATAATCAAAAATCCTATTATCTGGAGCCACCTTGGACTTCACACTAATAATACCTCCAGGATTCGTAGTTTCATATTGGACGCCAGTGCCATAAATACCTACATTCGGACCAGAAATCATTTCCAAAGATTCAATTGGATACAAAGGGGTATTAAACTGGGTAAACACACCAGGAACGTTATTCACATAGAAATTAGTACCGTTTGTACGAAATCCTCGAAAGAAAAAGTCACCATGAAGAATAGAGCCTGATTGACGTACAGATGGTGAATTGGCTAAAAGTGCATCCATCGGCTTATCTGGCCCAGCAAAGGTTTCCATTGATTTCTCAGTAAAGTTAGTTTGTGTAAAAGGAATATCCATTGTATCCTTACCACTCAGGAATCCAGTTTGCGACTTTGTATATACAAAATTCCCAGGCAATACCTTTCTTTCTTTGTCTCTGTTCCCAATAACAATCACTTCTGATAACTGTGTGATATTCTTGGAATTATCGATTTCTGCAGCCACACCATGAATTTCGCCCCCGAATACTGCCGCAATACTTGCCAATACTAATGTGGATAAGATTTTCTTTTTCATCATATTCCTCCCCAATGACTTTATATCTGCTATTTTTACATAAACATAAGTTAGCAGCTTCATAATAAGACATTACATTTTCTTGAAATGGATAACTTTACCGATTAAGGATTGTGAAAAGAAATCACTTCAACTGCACGACTTGATGCATATACATATCCAGTATCTGATTTCTCAACGTGATGAAAGAACTTTTCCTTGAGTTGATTGTTGTAATTCATATAAGATAATTCTCCCAAATCATGAATCATGTCAGTCTCAGCCTGTTCCCAGTTTTTGTAAAATTTCTGACGATTATAGTATAAAAATTCTACATCAGCCTGAATGCCCATATCCCAAAGCATTAACGGGATAAACATGTAGTCGTTGTTCCTCTTGTAATCCAGATTCAGGTCTTCATACATATCGTGCATAATAGGCCGATACAAAGTTCTAATAATTAGAAAACCTTTCTTGCCATAAAGAGCAATCCTTTTCAAAGCATCTCTCATGTTGCAGATTCTATACAATGAATTGACCGCTAAGACATAATCTGCATCATAAGGTTCTGAAAATTCTTCCCACTTAGCACACACGGTCCGGATGTTCATCATTTTTTGCTTACTAATACTTATAGAAAGTTCTTTCAGCATAGCAGGAGAGAAGTCTAACGCCAAAATTTCATTACATTTGGAAGCTAATGGAATTGTAAAATTACCAGTCCCACAACCGATATCAATGATTCGACTGCCATCTCCTATAAAATTGGTTACCTTCTCCTTTAATCCTGGCACATCCCGCATAAGATTAAATTGCTCAGAGTAATGTGGTGCTATTTTTCTCCAAAATTCCAATTCCACCTGATCATCATATTTTCTGCCGGATTTCTTATCTTCATTCCACCCTTGCTCCTTTTGCCAGACTTCATCTAGATTTATTTTTCTTAGTCTGTACACTTTAGTACTCACCCCTTTGAAGGTGTATTCAGATTCTCATGTAAGCACTTTACACCTTATATCAGCCATAATGTCAATCTATTATTTTTTAATTTATTGTAATCCTTTTGTTTTTTTAGACGTTTTTTTTACTATTCTCGTAAATATATATGATTTATTTGCAAATTATTTTATAAAAGTGTATAGTTGCTATAGATTTTATTAATGAAAAAGAAGGGAAAAGAACCATGAAAAATGGTAAATACTATACCCCAGCAGAATTTGCAAAATTATTTCAGATAGATAGACAGACTCTGATTTATTACGATAATCACGGTATTTTCTCTCCAAGCTTCAAGAATATGAACGGTTACCGATACTATTCTCTTGACCAGGTATTTTTATTTGCTGAATTGCTGTCCCTTCGACGCTTATCAATTCCCGGTGCTCGCTTAGCTGATTACAGCCATCATCCAAACGGCAGTCTGTTAACCGAAATAATGAAAGATAAAATATTGGAATATAGTGAGATAATTGAAGACCTTACACGACGCACCAAGGATTTAAGATTCTCCATTCATCAATTGGAATACAGCAAATACGTCCCATTAAATCAAATCATGCTGGTACCTAAAGGTTTTCTATATTATCAAAGAAGCATGATGATCTCCGGTAAAACACCACATTCCGAAGCGCTCCTGAAAAGTGCACCATTAGTTAACAAGTATGCAGAAGACTTATTTTCGCACAAGCTATTCTTTGCATTTCTTCCGTCTTTTTCCAAGCTGGAAGATTTAGAAAGGCCTCATGATTATCGCCTTATTCTTCTCAGCGATGATGCACATGCTTTCAGTAATCCGCTAACTTACCCGCCGTCTTTATACCTGACTCTCATATTGAAAGACAGATTCCACAATAATCCAGGTAAATATATCAAAGAAATTCAGTCGTTTATGAAAAGCCTCTGTTTAAAAAGTAAAAATGTCCTTTTTATTACCTTATTAAGAAATATTTGGGAACAATCCGACGGATCTCCGGCTTTTTATACCAAATTAGAAATGCAGGTAGAATATATCGATAAATGAGAATAACTTTTCCCCTGTAGAAGCACGAAAATAAGACAGCGCCCATCAATGCTCTGTCTTATTTTTAATATGGCGTAGACAAATATAGTACGTATTCCCGCCTTTCTGCTTACGACTGGTGCCCCGAACAAAGACTCTTGCGAAGATTTGTAAGTAGTAAAAAATGATAGAAAAACAGTTAACAGGAAGATTTGAACCGGGACACCCCATCCTCCAGCTCCCATCCCTCCCATATGTTAAAATATAACCATCAAACACAGAAAGGACGTAAACCATGAATGAAAAATCGATAGGAATCATTGCGGAGTGGAATCCGTTTCACCTGGGCCACGAGTACATGGTGCAATCCATTCGGGAGGCCTATGGTGATTCTTTTATCATGGCTGTCATGAGCGGACCCTTTGTGCAGCGGGGGGAGCCGGCGCTGTTTGACGGCTGGACCCGTGCCCGTTGGGCAGTGGAAGGCGGCGTGGACGCTGTGTTTTCATTTCCTGTGCTTTCTGTGCTGCAGAGTGCCGACCGGTTCGCGGCCTATGGCGTCCATCTTCTGGCTTCCATGGGCGCCCATATCCTTGCTTTCGGCACGGAGTCCCTGGAAGCGGAGGCGCTCTTGGATGCCGCTTCCTTTTCCCTCACCCCGTCCCACAAAGAGGTGCTTCATGAGGCCCTGGGAGAGGGTCTTTCCTATGCTGAGGCGTCCTATGAGGCCATGAAGAGCCATTCTCCCCTCCTTGCGGAGGAGCTCTCCAAGCCGAACAATCTTCTGGGGTTCCGCTATGCAGAAACCATTCTCCGGAATCACTTTCCCATGACCATCCACGTGGTTCATCGGGACATGGAGAACAACATTTCCGCCTCCGCCGCCAGAGACGAGCTTCTTCATACAGGAAATACGAATCTCCTGCCCCAAAAGGCGCAGGAAGAAGCGGCGGAGCTGATGAAATCGGGCTGCTATACCGATTTTTCCCGCTATAGCAACGCCTGCCTGCTGTCTTCCCGTCTTTTATCTGAAAAGAATCTATCGGAAACCGGTCTTTTCTCAGAGGGACTGGAGCATAAATGGTTCAGGGAAATAGGAAATGGCGATTATGAAACCATGCTGCGGGCCATCAAGAGCAAACGGTACCTGTACAGCCGATTGAAACGGATTGGCGCCCAGCTCCTTCTCTC
>ERZ772883.1814-NODE-1814-length-15024-cov-2.774668_pt1 | contig 15024 bp, 13 predicted proteins | sample MGYA00580575_ERZ772883 | MGnify/ENA primary metagenome ERZ772883 (study PRJEB29015, sample SAMEA2737666) | human gut metagenome | biome: human gut; feature: human-associated habitat; material: faeces | place: China | collected 2012 ...
GTCACTGTTTCTTCAGGCGGCTAATAGTGCTGATGCCTTTGATGATGCTGGTCTTCCTTATGTCTATGGTGTTTCTAAGATATTAGATATGCTTGGATATGGCTCTTTCCGTTCTTCGTCGCTGAGCATGTTCAAGTCGTGTACATGGTCTTTGTAGGCAACCAGGCAACGCCCGCGATACGTTTGTTCCTTGAACAGGAACAGTCTGGATACCGAGAGAGGAGCGATTTCGATCATCAGCTCGTGTAAAGTCTGATTGTTCTGGCAATACAGACAATCTTTGGGATCACTTAAATTCATATTTTATTAGATTTCATTAATGATGTGGCTAAATTAACAATTAAAATGGAGATTGGAAGAGGTGTGCCACATTTATTGTAGAAAAAATACACGGACTTCTACACTTTTTCCCATGTTTTATGGTTGGGTATCCGATGGTTTGCTCTTTTTCTACCCCTTATTTTGTAAGCTCTGGGACACTTTATCATGTTTTTGGCATGCTGTTGTGGTACGATCCTTGTACTTGTTTGATCAGATTGAATAAAGGTTTTAGTAATCACTTAGGTATTAACTTTTAAATTGTTAGAGTCATGAAAAAGATTGTTTTAATGGTAGCGGTAGTAGCATGTGTGGCATTCGCATCACAAGGTGTACAGGCATCGACTGTACAGGTATCAGTCGAAAACGTAATGCAGGACGATTTCGTGAAAATCGAGGTAAAGGAACTTCCCCAGGCCGTGCAGGATGCAATCGCCAAGTCTTACGAGGGCAGTACGGTGAAGGAAGCCTATGTTGCCGGTGCCGACGGTGCTAAGAAGTATAAAGTCGTCCTTGTCGACAAAGATCAGAAGGAACAGACGGTTGTTCTGAATGAGAAGGGCGAGGTAATCGAGTAAGTATGTATCTATCTCCCGATACTGTTTTCTAATAAAATTTTAAATAAGAGTTAGTGAAACTTATCGACACATGAAGCCGTTCTGTCTGCGAAGATAGAATGGCTTTTTTTATATATTAATTAGATTTATTTTCATCTTGTTAGATGTGAGAGTTCGAATAATTCATATCTTCGCCTCTCTAATCAATCGCTGTGTATATAGCAAATGGAAATATTTATTATTATCGGTCTTATCTTATTGAACGGCCTTCTTTCTATGTCGGAAATTGCTTTGGTGTCAGCTCGTAAGGCTCGTCTTGAGCTGGAAGCAAAACGTGGAAACAAATCTGCCAAGACTGCTTTGAAGCTGGCAAACGAACCGGACCGGTTTCTCTCTACCATCCAGATCGGGATTACGCTTATCGGTATTCTGACCGGTTTGTATTCGGGCGAGGCTTTTGCCTATGACCTGGCCGAGCATGTCCGCCGCATTCCTTTTCTGGAACCTTATGCGTTGGGGGTTTCCAAAACCACAATTGTCGTGATCGTCACTTATCTGACATTGATTATGGGCGAGCTGGTCCCCAAACGTATCGGTATGGGCTATGCTGAGCGTGTGTCGATGCTAGTTGCCAAACCGATGAATTTCCTTTCGCTGGTCGCCTCGCCTTTCGTGTGGCTGTTATCCAAGAGTACGGCGTTGACCGTCAGACTGATCGGAACCGATGCGACTGAAGAAAACAAGGTGACGGAGGAGGAGATCAAGGCGATTGTCAAAGAAGGCTTTGATGTCGGCGAAGTGCAGGAAGTCGAGCAGGACATCGTGGAACGCGTGTTCAATCTGGGCGACCGTAATGTCGGTTCTATCATGACACACCGCAGCGAGCTTGTCTGGCTGGACCTGACGGACAGTATCGAGCAGATACGCGAGAAAGTCCAGGAAAATCTTTTCAACATCTATCCGGTTGCTGCCGGAAAGTTTGACGATATCAAAGGCGTCGTCTATCTGAAAGACTTGTTCGGCCGTATCGACGAGCCGGATTTCTCTTTGTCGCAGGTGATTCGTCCGGCGGAGTTTATGCCGGAAAACCAGAGTGTGTATAATGCGTTGGAACAGTTCAAGCAGGCACGTGTGAAATATGGCATCGTCACGGACGAGTTCGGAGGCATCCAGGGGATCGTCACCTTGAAAGATATCATGGAAGGTCTGATCGGGCAGGTTCCCGATGTGGGGGAAGAGGCCGAGATCGTCGAGCGGTCCGACGGGACCTGGCTGGTGGACGGGCAGTACAACTTCTATGACTTCCTTGAATATTTCGACATGGAAGATTTGTATGCCGAGCATGACTATAATACGCTCAGCGGCCTGATCCTGGAGATTCTGGAACGGGTTCCGAAGACCGGTGAGAAATTGAGCTGGTTGAACTTCGAATTCGAGATCGTCGATATGGACGGCGCCCGTATAGATAAGGTTTTGGTTTCCAAGATACCTCAGAAAGAATAAACCGGCGTCAGATATCTGCCAGCCTGTGCAACACTTCCATCTTGCCGAAAAGGATGAGCAGATCACCTTCTTCGACTCTCAGGTCTCCGGTGATTTTGTCGATGACGGAGTATTGGGTTTGTTTTAACCCGATCAGGTTGCGTTCTGTCTTGGGGCGTTCGATGCCGACAAGGCGCACTCCGAAATTCTCTTCCAGGTCTATGGTCTGCAGGGTCTGTCCGACAAAGGTGACAGGTGCTTTTATCTTGTAGAGATGGTGTGTGTCCGTCACTCTATACCATTGTTTGAAAAGTTCCCCAAGTAAGGATTGGGATGCGTACATACCGGCGAAATCATCTTCCGGAGTGATGATCTCCGCTACACCGATCGAACGGATCACTGCCTCGTGGATGGGAGAAATCCCTCGTACGATCAGTTTGTTCACATCTAAGTTCTTTAGCAGGGCTACAGTCTGTATGGAGGTCCCGAAGTCCTTGCCGAAGGTGACGAAGATGGCATCCATCTCGTTCAGTGGTAGCGTGTTCAAGGCGTCTTTGTCCGTCGTGTCGAGGCTGATTGCTCCGGATATGGTGTGTTTGACCGCTTCGGTCTTGTGCGGGTTGATATCTACGCCGATCACTTCATTGCCGATGCGTGTCAGGCTTTCGGCGATGGCGCGTCCTAGGTTTCCTAATCCGATTACTAAATATTTCATATTGTATTCTTTATGTTACATTAATATATTTTCCTGTGGATAGGTGTAATTCTTCTTTTTGTATTCCTTGTAGAAACTGATAAAGAAGGCCAGTATGCCGATACGTCCGACCAGCATGGTGAAGATGATGACCAGTTTTCCCGAAATGCTCAGTAACGGGCTGAAGTTCAAACTTAACCCTACCGTGCTGAGTGCCGACACGACTTCGAAGATCAAGGTGAAGACCGGTACGTCTTTTTCGGTAATGGACAATATCCAGACGGCCGCCCCCAGCCAGCAGAAATAGAAAACGATTGTGGCGAAAGCCCTGCGTATGGTTTCCGGTGATATTTCACGTTTGCGGATTTCCACATTCTCTTTCCCGCGGGCGGCGTTGTGCGCGGTCAGCAGGGCGACACAGACGGTCGTTACTTTCAAACCGCCGCCGGTAGACATGGGAGCGGCACCTATTATCATCAGGATCAGTGTCAGCATGAGTGTTCCGGTAGTCAGCGTCCCCATATCCGCGACGCAGAATCCGGCCGTACGCGGGGTGACGGCTCCCAGGAATGCATTGGCAAGCTGTCCTCTGAACGGCAATCCGGCGAGCGTATTGTCCATTTCCAGCAGATAGTAGAAAAATGTACCGCCGGCAAGCAATACCAGCGTGCTGATCATCACGATATACGTGTTGATATTGATAATTCTGGGGGTATGGATATAATGCTTCTGCTGTCCGATTACGATCTTGAATGTATTGACAAGCAGATGTCGTAACAGCTTCAGGTAGTTGAAAACAATCGGGAAACCTAGCCCGCCGAATACGATGAGCAGGGCGATCCAGACATGCAGGTTGTATTTTTGGGCGACCAGCGGGTCATACATGTTTCCGCTCAGCGTCGAGATCCCAGCATTGCAGAAAGCCGAAACGGCATGAAACACAGCGTAGAACACTTCTTCCTGCGTGCCTCCCGGCAGCCCTCCCTTTATATCCAGATAAATCAGGTAGGCCCCTACACCTTCGATAAACAGTGTCACGAACAGGATGTTAAGGATCACCCGGAACAGCCCGTTCACCCGGTCTTCGTTCAGCATGTCTTTCAGAACGAGCTTGCTGGTGAAAGATGAATGCCCCATGAAAGAAAGGGCAAAAAAGCTGGTGAAAGTCATGACTCCTATACCGCCGATCTGGATAAGAAGCATGATGATGATATGTCCTGTATGCGTGAATGTCGTTGCCACATCGACTGTCGTCAGTCCGGTCACACAGACGGAGGTGGTCGAGATGAACAGGGCATCTACGAAATGAATCCCGTGCACCGTGGCGTTTGGCAACATCAGCAATCCCGAACCGACAAGGATGACGAACACGAAACTCAGCAGGAACAGGAGGGACGGCTTGATATGGCTTTGTAACAGCGTGAATGTCTGCCGCGACAAATGGATGGCGCTCAACAACAGCAGGAGGAAATAAACGAACAGCGGTTCCGTGAGGAAACCGAGGTAGGGCAGCGACTGGTGAATGGCTTCTTTGAAGAATACTTTGCCCGATAGCACGGCAAAGAGGAAAAAATAAATGCCGATATCCAGGTATAACATTTTCTCTTGTATGATCTCTTTGAATTTCAAAATATACCGGAGCGATATCCCGGTAAAGAAAGCCAGCAGGAGATAAACCCGGCTGGTTTCCAACATATGGGTGACATGGGCCGAATATTTGAATCCGAACTGATAGACCAGGATGAAGAGGGAGGCGAGAGAGGCGACGAGTATGATTCCTTCGGCCACCATGTTCAGCAAGCCCTTCATATTCGCCCAGTACATTCGGAATGAGAACTGTAGATGTTTGATATCCATAGTACGTCTTTTTTTAATAACAAATGTATTGAATAAATGTTAGAAGTTTCTTCCCTTTCCGGATAATCGCATTAAAATTCAGGTTTGGTACAGTTCCTTTTTCTGTGAGTGATAATGTATGTTAAATAACGGGCTTTTTAGCCTTTTGAGTAGATATTGTTCGAATTACATTATGTCGTATGTCGTTTTAACCTTATATTTGCGGAGAATCTTTATTGGGATATTATGGAAACACAGGAAAATAAGCATGAAATGTTTTATCCGCACGTTTCGGTCGATTGCGTATTGCTTGGGACAAACGAAGATAAACTGTGCGTGTTGCTCGTCGAAAGACAAGTTGCCGGTAGTAACGAGAAACACTACAAATTGCCGGGAAGCTTGATTTATGAGAGTGAAGATCTGGATACGGCCGCTTATCGTGTCTTGAACGAAGCGACAGGTCTGAAACGTGTAGCCTTGAAACAGTTCCGCAGTTTCGGCTCTCCTGCCCGTACCAAGAATAAAGAGGATGTGCAATGGCTGGAAAATGCTTCTAAAATCAAAATCACACGAATCGTGACGGTCGCTTATCTGGCGTTGTGTAAGTTCGGGAAGAAAATGACGATGGGGGAGATGTCCGATACTCTTATCTGGGCACCTGTAAATGAATTGCCACATCTGCCATTCGACCATAAGGAAATTGTTGAAGCTGCCGGCGAAGAGATACGGCGGTGGGTGGATGTCGAACCGGGTATCGTTTTCGATTATCTTCCGTCAAAGTTTACGGCCTATCAGTTGCGGCGCATTTTTGAGATCATTTATAATAAGACGATAGATGTACGCAATTTCCATAAAAAGATGACGGCGATGGAATACGTCGTGCAGACGAATGAAGTGGAAACGGGAGTGAATCATCGGGCAGCCCGCTATTACCGGTTCGATAAGGTGAAATATAACAAGTTGCATTCGAAGTTTAATAAGATATGATATAGTATGTGTTTATTAGGTTGTGATATCGGAAGTTCTTCGGTGAAGGCTTCTATTGTCGATAAAGATACGGGGTTGACGCTTGCCTCTGATTTTTATCCGAAAGAAGAGGCGGCGATCAAAGCCGTGCGTCCCGGATGGGCGGAGCAGAATCCGGATGACTGGTGGATGTATCTGAAAGAAGCGATAAAGGGTGCGATCGCGAAGGCGGGCATCAAGGGAACGGAGATAGATGCGATCGGCATCTCGTACCAGATGCATGGGCTCGTATTGGTGGACAGGAAGATGCAGGTGCTGCGTCCGTCGGTGATCTGGTGCGACAGTCGTGCGGTGCCTTATGGGGATCGCGCTTTCAAGTCGATCGGCGAAAAGCAATGCCTGGCACATCTTTTGAATTCTCCCGGAAACTTTACGGCTTCCAAATTGGCATGGGTAAAAGAGTATGAACCGCAGATATTCGGACAGGTGCATAAATTCATGTTGCCTGGCGACTTTATTGCCATGCGCATGACGGGCGATATTGTCACGACTGTTTCAGGCCTTTCGGAAGGAATTTTCTGGGATTTCCGGAATAACAGCGTTTCTGAAGATCTGATGAGCTATTTCGGGTTCAGCAAGGAACTGGTTCCGGATATCCGTCCGACTTTCGGTGTGCAGGGGGAATTGCTCGGATCGGTCGCTTCGGAGTTGGGTTTGAAGAAGGGTACGCCGGTTACCTATCGGGCCGGTGACCAACCCAACAATGCGTTGTCGCTAAATGTCCTGAATCCGGGCGAGATAGCCGCTACGGGCGGTACGTCGGGGGTCGTGTATGGTGTGAACGGCAAGGTGAACTACGACACGCTGTCCCGTGTGAATACGTTTGCGCATGTGAACCATTCGGCCGACCGGACGCGCTTGGGTGTCCTGCTGTGTATTAACGGTGTGGGAATCCTCAATTCATGGGTGAAGCGGAATGTGGCCCCGGAAGGTATAAGCTATCCTGCTTTGAACGAGCTGGCGGCGACTGTTCCGATCGGTTCGGAGGGCCTCTCGATTCTGCCTTTCGGGAACGGTGCGGAGCGTATGTTACAGAACAAGCAGGTGGATTGCTCCATTCACGGGCTGAATTTCAACATTCATAATAAAGCTCATATCGCCCGTGCCGCACAGGAAGGGATCGTCTTCTCTTTCAAATATGGCATGGATATCATGAATGAGATGGGGATCGATATCGGGGTGATCCGTGCCGGTAATGCCAACCTGTTCCTAAGCCCTATTTTCCGGGATGCGTTGGCTGGTGTGACAGGAACGGTGATCGAACTTTACGATACGAACGGGGCTGTCGGGGCTGCCAAAGGCGCCGGTATCGGGGCCGGCATCTATGCGTCGGCGGAAGAGGCGTTTGCATCCCTGAAAAAGATCAATGTGATAGAGCCGGACGGACTGAAAGCGGATAAATACTGCGGGGCTTTCGAGGTCTGGAAAGAACGGTTGGAGAAAGCATTGGCGTAATAAACGAAAGCATTGTATAATCAATAAAATACTTATTATCATGAATTACTTTAAAGGTGAAAAAGAATTTTTTCCGGGAATTGGGAAAATAGAGTTTGAAGGACGCGAGTCAAAAAATCCGATGGCTTTTCATTATTATGATGAAAACAAGGTCGTAATGGGTAAAACTCTGAAAGACCACCTGCGTTTCGCTATGGCCTATTGGCATACATTATGTGCGGAGGGAGCCGACCAGTTCGGTGGCGGAACGAAGACATTTCCTTGGAATGCGGGCGCAGACCGTATTTCCCGTGCCAAGTATAAGATGGATGCTGCTTTCGAATTTATGACGAAATGTAACATACCTTACTATTGTTTCCACGATGTGGATGTCGTAGATGAAGCACCGACGTTGGCCGAATTTGAAAAGGACCTGCATACGATGGTCGAATATGCCAAACAACATCAGGAAGCGACGGGGAAGAAGCTGTTGTGGTCTACCGCCAATGTGTTCGGGCATAAACGTTATATGAACGGGGCGGCTACAAATCCTTATTTCCCTGCTGTGGCTTGTGCCGGCACGCAGATCAAGAACGCGATCGACGCTTGTATCGCTTTAGGGGGCGAGAACTACGTGTTCTGGGGCGGCCGTGAGGGTTATATGAGCCTATTGAACACGAACATGAAACGAGAGAAGGATCATTTAGCCATGATGTTGACGATGGCCCGTGACTATGCCCGCAAGAACGGGTTCAAAGGAACTTTCCTGGTAGAGCCTAAACCGATGGAACCGACTAAACATCAGTATGACGTGGATACGGAAACGGTTATCGGCTTCTTGCGCTATTATGGTCTCGACAAGGATTTTGCCATTAATATCGAAGTGAACCATGCCACATTGGCCGGGCATACATTTGAGCATGAACTTCAGGCTGCCGCCGATGCCGGTATGTTGTGCAGTATCGATGCCAACCGTGGTGATTATCAGAATGGTTGGGATACGGATCAGTTCCCGGTTGACATCTACGAACTGACACAGGCTTGGCTGGTTATCCTCGAAGCAGGTGGCTTGACTACCGGAGGTACGAACTTCGATGCCAAGACACGTCGTAACTCGACCGATCTGGATGATATTTTTCTGGCTCATATCAGTGGTATGGATTCTTTTGCCCGTGCTTTGATGGCTGCTGCCGATATCCTGGAACATTCTGATTACAAGAAAATGCGTGCCGAACGTTACGCTAGTTTCGACCAGGGTGACGGTAAGAAGTTTGAAGAAGGTAAACTTCTCCTCGAAGACCTGCGTACAATCGCTCTTGCCTCTGGCGAACCGAAGCAAATCAGCGGGAAGCAGGAATTGTATGAGATGATTATCAATCAGTACATTTAATAACATATAAATAATGTTTTATCCGTTACTTTTGAATCAAACCAAAAGTAACGGATAAAACATTATTTACCTATATGAATCTCTATCGTGAAAAACAACAACTATTACATTTTTGGAATTACCCTCGTGGCGACATTGGGGGGATTATTATTCGGATATGATACAGCGGTGATATCCGGGACGGTTGAATCGCTGCGTAAATTCTTTATCGAACCTTTCGGGCTACCATTGGATCAGGCAAATGCGCTTGAAGGATTCGTTGTGAGCAGCGCTCTGATCGGTTGTATCTTAGGTGCTTCTTTTGCCGGTTGGATCAGCCAGCGGTATGGACGGAAACCTACGCTTGTGTTGGCTGCCATCCTGTTTTTGTTGTCGGCAATCGGTTCGGCGTGGCCGGAGTTGTTTGTCGGGATGCCTGGTAGCGGAGATCACACGTTCATGTACCTTTTTGTGCTTTACCGGATTGTCGGAGGAGTAGGAGTCGGTTTGGCTTCTATGGTTTCCCCGATGTATATTGCTGAGATGGCCCCGGCGGAGAAACGAGGAAATCTGGTGTCATGGAATCAGTTCGCGATTATTTTCGGTATGCTTGTCGTCTATTTTGTGAATTACAGTATCGCGTTGCAGGGAGATGCCGTCTGGTTGCATACGATCGGCTGGCGTTGGATGTTCGCGTCCGAAATCGTCCCGGCTTTGCTCTTTCTGGCCCTTCTGATGTTTGTACCGGAAACGCCTCGTTATTTGGTGATGCGCGGTAAGATGGATAAGGCACTGTCTGTATTGGATCGTTTGATGGGAAAAGAAAGAGCAGCACCTGAATTGGTGGAAATAAAAGAAAGTTTCAGGAAACAGGAACCCTCCATGCGTCCCTATTTTCTGTTTATGGGGATGTGGCTGGTGTTGTTTCTGCTTTTGTATGGAGCATTGGAACTGGCTGGAAACACGAGTGCTTTGGAGATCGCTTTGATTGGTAGCTTTTTTGTATCTCTGGTCTTCCCGGTGCGTTCATTCGGCGTGCTGATCATATTTGTCGGTGTCCTTTTGTCCGGTTTCCAGCAGTTTGTCGGGATCAACGTCGTGTTGTATTATGCGCCGGAGATCTTTAAGACAATGGGGGCCGCCACTGATGCCGCCTTGTTACAACAGATCGTGGTAGGAGCCGTGAACCTCTCTTTTACCGTGCTGGCTATCTTTACGGTCGACCGGTTCGGTCGCCGTCCGTTGATGATTATCGGAGCATTGGTCATGGCCGTCTCGATGATGATCTTGGGGACGACTTTCTATACGCATTCTGTCGGTATCGGTTCGTTAGTTTGTATGTTGGTGTACACGGCTGGTTTCGCGATGTCGTGGGGGCCGGTCTGTTGGGTATTGCTGGCAGAGATTTTCCCGAATATGATCCGTTCGACTGTTATGAGTATTGCCGTTGCCGGGCAGTGGATTGCCAATTTCCTTGTCTCCTGGACTTTCCCGATGCTCGATAAGAACCAGTATCTGACCGATACGTTCAATCATGGCATGGCCTACTGGGTTTATGGTGTCATGGGAGTTCTGGCTGCCTTATTTATCTGGAAATTCGTTCCCGAAACAAAGGGTAGGACACTAGAGCAGATGGAACAATATTGGAAATAAATCCGTAAGTTTGCTGTCCGAAAAGACAAGAATCGATGCGCATATTGAAAAAAATACTGATAGGAAGCCGGAACCTGTTGCTGTTCCTGTTTGTTTCCAGTTTGTTGGCTGTGGTGGCATATAAGTTCATACCTGTTTACTACACTCCGCTGATGTTCATCCGCGTCTACGAACAGGTGCGGGATAGCAAGCCCATCAAGCTGGAACACAAATGGATGCCTTTGAAGCAAATTGCCCAGCCATTGGTACAGGCGGTCGTGGCTTCGGAAGACAATCTTTTTCTCGACCATGACGGTTTCGATATGATACAGATTCAGAAAGCTCGTGCCGATGCCGAAAAAGGCAAACGTGTACGAGGAGCGAGCACTATCTCGCAACAGACTGCCAAGAACGTGTTTCTCTGGCCCGGAAGGACTTATTTGCGCAAAGGCATCGAGGCTTATTTCACCGTCCTGATCGAATGGATTTGGGGGAAAGAACGTATCATGGAAGTTTATCTGAACTCGATCGAAATGGGAGACGGTATTTATGGTGCTGAAGCAGTCGCACAGGCTCATTTCAAAAAGCCGGCCTATAAACTGACAAAGGCGGAAGCGGCTTTGATCGCTGCGACCTTGCCGAATCCCCGCAAGTTCAACTCTGCAAAACCTTCTCCTTATATGCTGAAACGGCAGACGAAGATCATGTCGCTGATGGGGAAACTGCTTAAGATCGAAATGGGGTATGACAGTGGTGATCCCGATTCTGAATCCGGCAGTAGGAAGGTGCGTAGACGGAAGAAGCTCCGGGCGGAATCCGACACGACGGTCCGTCTGCCCGAAAAAAATATTTACATAAGAACGATAATCATATGAGTCATTTTATATATCACGACCTCGGACGTATCGAATATGAGAAGGCACTGGAACGCCAGACGATTGCTTTCAACGCCTTGTTGGAAGCGAAAGCACAAGGCAGGACCGGGGAAAACCGGTTGTTTTTCTGCGAACATCAGCCGGTACTGACTATTGGAAAAAGTGGTAAGGACACCAACCTACTGATCCCGGAAGAACAGCTTGTGCAGCGGGGTATCTCTTTCTACCATATCAACCGGGGAGGGGATATCACGTATCACGGTCCCGGACAAATTACCGGATATCCGGTCTTCGATCTCGATACCTGGAAGTTGGGACTCAAGCAATATATCGACAGGTTGGAAGAAACCATTATCCGCTTTTTAGCTATCTATGGCATTAAAGGGGAGCGGCTCGCGGGAGCTGCAGGTGTGTGGATTGATCCTGGTGTACCGAGAAAAGCCCGTAAGATTTGTGCGATCGGTGTGAAAAGCAGCCGTTTTGTCACCATGCACGGTTTTGCTTTGAATATAAATACCGACTTGGATTACTTCTCTTTGATCAACCCTTGCGGCTTCAAAGATAAAGGGGTTACTTCGCTTGAGAAAGAGATGGGGATGGAGCAGGATTTTGAAGAGGCCAAAGCACGTCTTCATTCACTTTTCACTGAAATGTTTCCGGAATGATGGAACCGTATGTTATTCATTTTGCCCCATTGCAGGGTTATACCGACTCGGTTTATAGGGAAGCACATGCACAAATATTCGGAGGTGTCGAAACCTATTACACTCCGTTTGTCCGTCTCGAAAAGACTGGCTTTCGCAATAAGGAGTTGCGGGATCTTGTACCGGAAGCAAATACATCCGCCTCACTTGTTCCCCAGATGATCGCAGCTTCGCCCGAAGAGTTCCGCCGGATTGCTGGTTTGTTTCGTGAATCAGGGTACCGGCGTGCTGATATTAATTTGGGTTGTCCTTTCCCGATGCAGGCACGACAACATCGGGGAGCGGGTATCCTGCCTTATCCGGATGAGGTGAAAGTGTTGTTGGAAACGATTTTTGAATTCCCGGAGATACAATTCTCGGTCAAACTGCGGTTAGGTTGGGATTCTCCTGAGGAGGCGCAAGCGCTTCTTCCTTTTTTGAACGGATTGCCCCTCACACATCTCACATTGCATCCCAGGATCGGTACGCAGCAATATAAAGGAAAGACTGACCTGAGTGCCTTCTCCCGATTTTATGATTCATGCACGCTTCCGCTTTTCTATAATGGAGACATCCGGACTTTGCCGGATATTCGTTCGTTAACCGGACGTTTTCCCCGTTTGAAAGGTATCATGATAGGACGTGGTCTGCTGTCTTCTCCCTGGCTGGCAACGGAATATATATCCGATACCCCGCTTACCGCTCAGGAGAAGATAGAGAAGTTGTCTGCTTTCCATGCCTTACTGTTAGCGGGCTATTCTTTCCGTCTGGAGGGAGGCGAACACCAGGTACTCGACAAGATGAAGACCCTTTGGGATTACCTGTTGCCGGATGCAGAGAAACGGCTCCGGAAAAAAATATTGAAAAGTTCCCGGTTGGCAGATTATCAAGAGGCAGTGCGGAATTTGATTTACGACACCTCGATCACTGCCGGGCAATGATCCGAATGAACAGCCTCATTTAAAATATACGCTTTTTCCACTTGTGCTTTCATCGGTTCGCTGACCATGCAATAGTCAATACGCCAGCCCTTGTTTTTGGCACGGGCACTGAAACGATAACTCCACCAAGTATATTCCTGTTTGTCCGGGTTGAGGAGGCGGAACGTGTCGATATAGCCGGCATCTAGGAAACGAGTCATCCATTCCCTCTCTTCCGGAAGGAAGCCGCTGTTCGTCGCATTGCGTACCGGGTCGTGAATATCAATCGGTTCGTGGCAGATATTGTAGTCCCCGCATAAGATCAGTTTCGGACGCGATTTTTGTAGTTCCACTACATAGTTCTGGAAATCTTCCAACCATTCCATCTTGAATGCCTGACGCTCATCGCCGCTCGTACCCGAAGGGTGGTAAACGCTGATCACCGACAGATCCCCGAAATCGGCCCGGATGAAACGCCCCTCGTTATCGTACTTTTCGATCCCCATCCCATATTCCACATGGTCCGGTTCTCGGCGGCTCAGGATTGCGACTCCGCTATAGCCTTTTTTCTGTGCACTGAAAAGCCATGCTTTGTAGCCGAGCGCTTCAAATGCTTCTGCCGGATATTGGTCCGGTTGCAACTTGGTTTCCTGTAGGCAAAGTACGTCAGGTTGTTCTTGTGCCAGCCATTCGGGCAATCCTTTTCCTACGGCGGCACGCAGGCCGTTTACATTGTATGTTATAATTTTCATCTCCTAATACTTATTTTAATGATAAGACAAATGTAATGTATTTTCTTCTATTGACATATTTTCAGTGAGGTAACCTCACCAAAATATCATTTCTCCTTTTTCACAGGGAGGAAACTTTCGGAACAGTTATCAAAATGACACCTCTTTCCCATCTAAATTGAATTAATAGGGCATCCTAATCTTGCCAAAACGTAAGAACAGTATGGATCGGAATTTTCGATGAAATAGAAAAATGGTGCAAAAAGGGGGTATTGTTGATTTTATTCTGTTACAAGTTGTTTTGAACAACTGGAACTATCATTCTCATATCCATGTTATAAATATAGTTTGGACATATTTAAAATTATAGTTATGGCAAAAAGAAATAAGTTAGCCGTCTTTTCAGTGGTAGCTTTAGGCATGATGTTTTTTGCAGAGCAAAACAAAGCCTGTACGCGTGCGGTCTATCTGGGACCGGATGATATGATCGTGACAGGGCGGACGATGGATTGGAAAGAGGATCCGCAATCGAATATTTACCTTTTCCCTCGGGGAATGGAGAAACGGGGAGGGATTACGGACAATACGGTGACGTGGACTTCCAAATATGGGAGTGTCGTGACTGCCGGATATGATATCGGAGTTTGTGACGGTATGAATGAAAAAGGCCTGGTGGCGAACTTGCTTTTCCTGACCGAATCCTCTTATCATCGTCCGAATGATAGCCGTCCGGTGATGGGATTGAGCATCTGGACACAATATGTCTTGGATAATTTTGCGACGGTGGACGAAGCTGTGAATGAATTGAGCCTGGAAACTTTCCGTATCGATGACCCTGATTTACCTAACGGAGCAAAATCGACTTTGCACCTCTCGATTTCGGATGCGACCGGGAATAGTGCCATCTTTGAATATATCAACGGCAATCTGATTATTCATGAGGGACGAGAATGCCAGATAATGACAAATTCCCCTACCTATGACAAACAGTTGACTTTGAATGATTACTGGAAAGAGATTGGCGGTCTGGTTATGCTACCCGGGACAAACCGTACTTCTGATCGCTTTGTCCGTGCATCGTTTTATATCCAGGCATTACCGCAAACCGATAATTTCAGGCAGGCTGTTGCCGGAGTTTTTAGTGTGATGCGCAATGTTTCGGTTCCTTTGGGAATCTCTATCCCTGAACAGCCCAATATTGCTTCGACTCGCTGGCGTACGGTAGCGGATCAAAAAAATAAAGTGTATTATTTCGAATCTACTTTGACACCGAATATGTTTTGGCTGGACCTGAAGAAAATTGATTTTAGTCCGAAAGCAGGGATTAAGAAATTGTCTCTGACAAAGGGAGAGATTTATGCAGGTGATGCAGTGAAGGATTTGAAAGACAGTCAATCGTTTACTTTCCTTTTCCAGACTCCGGTCATGTAATTTGTTGGTATCTGTAAATATATAAAAAGAGCGGTG
>ERZ772883.1827-NODE-1827-length-14901-cov-4.906709_pt1 | contig 14901 bp, 8 predicted proteins | sample MGYA00580575_ERZ772883 | MGnify/ENA primary metagenome ERZ772883 (study PRJEB29015, sample SAMEA2737666) | human gut metagenome | biome: human gut; feature: human-associated habitat; material: faeces | place: China | collected 2012 ...
CGGTCGTGCCGCCGGTCTCTCCGCCGGTCGTGCCGCCGGTCTGTTCACCGGTCGTGCCGCCGGTCTCTCCGCCGGTCGTGCCGCCGGTCTCTCCGCCGGTCGTGCCGCCGGTCTGTTCACCGGTCGTACCACCAGTCGTGCCGCCGGTCTGTTCACCGGTCGTGCCGCCGGTCTCTTCACCGGTCGCACCGCCCTCATCGGTTGTCTTTACCGTCAGCGCAATTTCCTGCTGAGCCCACTCGTTGCTCGGTTTTTCCGCATACTGCGCGACAACAACGTAGTTCCCGCTTTCCTTCGCGGTCAGCTGCACAGAGGCCCTGCCGTTTGCGTCAAACGTCGCTTTCTGTTTATCGACGCTATCCTCTGCTTTCGTAAACAGCTCCACGTCAACGCCTTCGCCCGCCGTGCCGGTCAGCGCAACGGAAACCACGCCGTTATTAGGCGTGAGCTTCATTCCGATTTTTTCGCGGCTCACAGGCTGCTTAGGCTGGTTTTCCTCCAGCGTCGCGATCTGCGTCTCGCTCGGCGTGGCCTCGGCCTCCGCCAACGCGAGCGGCGCGGACGACGCAAAGAGCACGCATACGCACAGCATCATCGCAATTTTGCGTTTCATTTTATTTCGATCCATCCTGATTCCCTCCATGATGAAAAATCCCTTCGAGTTTCGGCTCCATCTTATCACGTTTCATCTCTTTATGCAACTGATGGAGCCGCGATGCGGCCTTTGCATACAGAACGAACAAGCGCCGCCATTTCTTCCCATTTGGCGGAAATTTTTTATTGATTTTACGCTTCTTCCCATGTATCATGAAGAAAACGCGGTTTTTATTTCGCCGCGGCTTTTCCAATTCTTTCCATGGAGGAAAAATATGCCAAATCATTTCCGCGCCATCGGCGCGACCACCTTTCTTTCCCCGATTCCGGCGGTGATGCTTTCCTGCCGGGGTACCGAGCCGGGCTTTGACAGGGACAACCTGATTACCGTCGCGTGGGCGGGCGTAATCAACAGCGCGCCGCCGATGATCAGCGTCTCCCTGCGCCCGTCGCGCCACTCGTATGCGCAGATCGTGCAATCCGGCGTATTCTGCCTGAACCTGATCGACCAATCCCTTTGCCGCGCGGCGGATTTCTGCGGCGTGAAAAGCGGGCGGGACGTCGATAAATTCAAGGAAATGCGCCTGCACGCGCGCGCGGTTGACGGCTTCCCCGCGCCTGCGCTGGATGAAGCGCCCGCGTTTCTCTGCTGCCGCGTTCAGCAGCGCCTTCCGCTCGGTTCGCACGAGCTGTTTCTCTGCGCGGTCGAGGACGTCTATGTGAAGGACGCGATGTTTGACCCGGACGGCAGCCTGCACCTTGGCCGCGCGAATCTGGTCAGCTATGCGCACGGCGAATATTTCCCGCTGAAACCGCGCCCCGAGGGCTTCTTCGGCTATTCTGTCGCGCGGGAGGACGTGCTGCGCCGCAGGCTCGGCGCGCCGAAGCCCGCCGCCAGGCGCGCCCCCGGCCAGCGGAAGCGCTGACGGAAGGGAGCGGAAGATGCTGAAAATAAAACCCGTTCGCGGCGCGCTAGCGCTGCTTTTGGCCGTATCGCTCTGCCTTGCGATGAACCTGACCGCGTTTGCCATCGACACGCCCGCCATGCGGGAACACGCCGAACAGGCCGTCGATCTGCTCGGCTACGAATTAGCCAGCCCGGAGATCGTCGGCGGCTTCGCTTCCTCCCGGCTGGACAACTACACCGCCGTGCTGATTCTTAAAACCGCCGCCTACATCGGCGACGAACCGCTCCTGCGCATGGCTTTCAGCGGCCTGCGCACGGACCTGCCCCCGCAGGAGGATCAAACCGACTGGGAGGCTTACACCACCTATTCGGACGCGGTTTCCTCCACGAACAACGTTCCCTACAGCCGTTATTGGCATGGTTACACGTTTGCGCTCCGGCTGCTGCTCTGCCTGTTCACCTTCACCAACCTGCAAATGCTCCTTCTCTTCGCGCAGACGGCGCTGCTTCTTCTGACGGTGCTGCTGATGGCTCGGCGCGGCTTACAGCAGATCATCCCAGCCTTTGCGGTTTCGTGGTTTTTCATGGTGCCGCCCGCGCTGGGGATCTGCCTGCAATATGTGCCGGTTTCGCTGATCGCGCTGCTGGCGTGTTCACTGCTGCTCGCGCTGAAACCGGCGTTATCCCGAAGCGTCGGTCTGCCCGTTTTTTTCGCGCTGATCGGCTTGTTCGTCAATTATTTCGATTTGCTGACGTTCCCCGTCGTTTCGCTCAGCTTCCCATTGATTCTCCTGATTGCGCTGGAGACGAAGACGACGATTTCCTTCGGCGGCCTGATGCGCGAAGCGCTCCTGTGCTGCATCGGCTGGGCGCTCGGCTACGCCTGCATGTGGATGCTGAAATGGGGGCTCAACTTTCTGGTGCTGGGGCAGGATGGAATCGCCGCCGTCGGCGACCAAATCTCCCTCCGGCTGTCTGCGGGCGGCGAATCCCACTCCCGGCTGGATATCCTGCTGCGCAACATCCGCGTCGTGACGGATAAAACAGCCTATCGCGTGATTCTGCTGGCCGTGCTGGCGCTGCTGCTCGCCCTGTTCATCCGCCGCAGGCCGCACCGCCTTGACGGCCGCGCGCTGCTTCTGCTGCTCCCCCTGCTTGCGCCTGTGCTGTGGACGCTGGCGCTCTCCAACCACGCATCCGACCACACCTACTTCACCTACCGAAACCTGTGCGGCGCTTTTTTCGCGCTTCTCGCGCTCCCTGCGCTGCTCGCCCCCGGCCGAACCCATTCCCCCTGAACCCCTGCACGAGGAAACGCCATGACCACCAGAGAACTGCTTTACATCAAGACCATTGCGGACGAGAAAAGCATGACCCGCGCCGCGCAGAAGCTGTTTGTCACCCAGCCGTCGCTGAGCCACTGCGTGATGACCCTCGAGCAGCAGCTCGGCACACGGCTGTTCACGCGCACCGCCGGCGGGCTGGTGCTGACCTACGCGGGCGAAAAATACTATCGCATGGCCTGCGAGGTACTGCGCGTCTACGCGGCGTTTGAATCGGAGATCAACGAGGAGCGCGCGCTGTCGCAGGGGCGCGTGACCGTGGGCATCACCAACTATCTGGCGACGGCGCATCTGCCGCGCATGCTGCCCGCGTTTCACCGGGAGCACCCCGGCATCGAGGTGCGCATCTGTGAAGAGACGACCGACCAGGTGGAGCGCAGCCTGCTGAGCGGCAGGCTGGATTTCGCCATCCTGCACACCGGGCCGGACGACGGGCTGACCGGCAACCCCTCGCTGGATTTTGAAGCGCTGGGGCGCGACCCGTTTCTCATCGCCGCGCCGCACGACGGACGACTCGCCGCGCTGGCCGTGCAAAGGCCGGACGCACCCCATCCCGAGCTTGACCCCGCGCTGCTGGGCGGCGAGCCGTTTCTGATGGTCTCGCCCGGCCAGCGCATCCGGCAGATCACCGACCGCGTGCTGGCTGAGGCAGGCGTGAAGCCGCGGGTTCTGCTCACCAGCCGGAACTACGAGCTGCTGCGCCGCCTGACGAGCGAGGGCATGGGCTGCATGCTGCTGCCCAGCCGCTACGTTGGTCTGCTGGGCGGAGAAAGCTATCAGCCCGCGTATTACATGATCCCGCCCAAATACCGCGCGTGGTGGGCGCTGAGCGTCGTCCGCCTGCGCGAGGCATATCTATCCCGCGCAGCGGAAGCGTTTCTGGCGAGCTTCAAGGCGCACCTGACGGAAGACGACCTTTGAGCCTTCCGACGCTCCCCAAACCTGCCCGAGGCATTCGATCCTCGGGCTTTTTTGTCGTCCGGCGGCGGTCGAAAAGACGATTATAAACTATTTCTATATGTGTTATGGTTTTTTAGTATTTGTCTATACGCTGTGCATCGTGTATAATAAAGCCATCGGAGAGATGGCGTCTTTTGCCACATCTCTCATTTGAAAACGGGACAAAACACGAAAGGGGATTTTTCCATGGTAAAGCTTTACGACGGCGGCGTGTACCTCGTCAACGGCCGCGAAATCGTGACCGATCCGGCCGCTCTGCCGGGCAAATGCGGCAGGAATGTCACAAAGGAAGAGGCCGAACAGGGCACCATCGCCTACGGCATCCTCAAGGCGCACAACGAGAGCGGCGACATGCAGAACCTGCGCATGCGCTTTGACAGCCTGACCAGCCACGACATCACCTACGTCGGCATCATCCAGACGGCGCGCGCGTCCGGCATGAAGAAATTCCCGATGCCCTACGTGCTGACCAACTGCCATAACAGCCTGTGCGCCGTCGGCGGCACCATCAATGAGGACGACCACATGTTCGCGCTTTCCGCCGCGCACAAGTACGGCGGCATCTATGTGCCGACGAACATGGCCGTCATCCACAGCTATAACCGCGAGATGATGTCCGGCTGCGGCCGCATGATCCTCGGATCGGACAGCCACACCCGCTACGGCGCGCTGGGCACGCTGGCGGTCGGCGAAGGCGGCGGCGAGCTGGCCAAGCAGCTTGTCGGCCGCACCTACGACGTGGCGCGCCCGGGCGTGGTCGCCATCTACCTGACCGGCAAGCCGAGGGACGGCGTCGGCCCGCAGGACGTGGCGCTCTCCATCATCGGCGCGGTCTACGCCAAGGGCTATGTGAAGAACAAGGTTATGGAGTTCGTCGGCCCGGGCGTGGCGAATCTGCCGATTGAATACCGCAACGGCATCGACGTGATGACGACGGAAACGACCTGCTGGTCCTCCATCTGGGAGACCGACCAGAACACGAAGGATTACCTGACCATCCACGGCCGGCCGGAGGCGTTCAAGGCGCTGAAGCCCGCCGAGGTCGCGTATTACGACGGCTGCGTGTACGTCGATCTCTCCACGGTGGAATGCACCATCGCCCTGCCGATGCACCCCAGCTACACCTACGCCATTTCCGAATTGAAGGCGAACGCGGCGGACATCCTGCACGAGTGTCAGGAGAAGGCCAACGCGCAGATCACCGGCGCGAAGCTCGACCTGATGAGCAAAATCCGCGGCGGCGAAATCTGGGTCGATCAGGGATTGGTCGCGGGCTGCTCCGGCGGCACGTTCGACAACGTGTGCGCGGTTGCGGATATCCTGCGCGGCCACAGCTGCGGAAACGGCGAGTTTAAGATGAGCGTCTATCCGGGCAGCATGCCGGCGTACATCCAGTTGATGAAGAACGGCGCGCTGACGGATATCGCCTCCGCGGGCGCGATCATTCGCGAGTGCTTCTGCGGCCCGTGCTTCGGCGCGGGCGACACCCCGGCCAACGGCGAGTTTTCCATCCGCCACACGACCCGAAACTTCCCGAACCGCGAGGGCAGCAAGCCCGGCGAGGGGCAGATGGCGGGCGTGGCGCTCATGGACGCGCGCTCCATCGCCGCGACGGCGATCAACGGCGGCCGCCTGACCGCCGCAACGGATCTGGACGTCGCTTACACCCATCCGCAGTATTTCTTCGACGGCAGCGTGTACGAGAAGCGCGTTTACAACGGCTACGGCAAGGCCGAGCCGGAGCACGAACTGCGCATGGGGCCGAACATCAAGGATTGGCCCGAGCAGCCCGCGCTCTCCGACGATCTGCTGGTGAAGGTGGTTTCCTACATCACCGACCCGGTGACGACCACCGACGAGCTGATCCCCTCCGGCGAAACCTCCTCCTATCGCTCCAACCCGCTGCGTCTGGCCGAGTTTGCGCTCTCCCGCAAAGATCCGGCGTATGTCGGCCGCGCAAAAACCGTGCATGCCGTTGAAACGGCGCGCGAGCGTGGCGAGGCGCTGCCCGAGGATGTGCAGGCCGTTTACGCCGCGCTGACCCGCGCGGGCGTCGCCAGCAACCCCGCCGGGACGGTCATCGGCTCAACGATTTACGCCAACAAGCCGGGCGACGGTTCCGCCCGCGAGCAGGCCGCAAGCTGCCAGCGCGTGCTCGGCGCGTGCGCGAACATCGCGATGGAATACGCCACCAAGCGCTATCGCAGCAACTGCATCAACTGGGGCATGGCGCCGCTGCTCACCGCCACGCCGGAGGATTACGCGCTGGGCGACTGGGTGTTCGTGCCCGGCATCCGCGAGGCGATTCTCTCCGGCAGGCAGGCGTTTGACGCATACGTGGTCAAGGCCGACGGCAGCGTTAAAAAGACGAGCGTTTCCACCGGCACGCTGACCGAGGACGAGCGTCAGATCATTGCGGACGGCTGCTTGATCAACTACTACCGAAACAACTGATTTCTAAAGTTATCTATCAATACAATCCATACAATACGTGCAAAAAATACAGCTTCTCCCGTCCAGAGAGGCTGTATTTTTATATCATTTTTGTACGTTTTCTGCGCTTATACTAATTCGCAGTTAAAATGCTTAACAGAGCGCATCAGATTTTTTGTTCTGACGAAGCCAAGTGAAGTGAGGCGTACTGGAGGTACGTTGAACGGAACGAGGCAAAGTCAGAGCGAAAAAGATGGTGCGCGGATTAAGCCATTTTAACAAGAATTAGTATTACAAAAGATCGTCCAATTTCTTGGCCGTCAACCGTCTGCGCGGCTTTCGCAACGGGTCAAAGGCGCAGATGGCCGAATACTCGCAGTTTTGGCAGGCGTTAAACGCGCCGCGCTCGACGGGCGAATCGTCCATTTCGCCGCGATAGATTTCCCCCGCCAATTCCGCCGCCTTGCGCTTTGCAAAATCCAACAGCTTTTCCATCCCCGCCTCGTCCACCATCGACGCGGCATAACGGCCGTTTTGTTTTCCGTCCTTGGTGACCATCGACGCGATATTGCCGCCCTGCGCGCGGAGAATGGTCACGTCGCTGAGCGAAATGCCCTGAAGCGACAGCTTCTTGGCGATCTGCTTTTCCACTTCCTCGCGGATGCGCGATTCGGTCTTGACCGTCGGGTCGGCGATTCGGCAATAGAAGAATCCCGCCGCGTGCGAGCCGGGGACGCGCGACAGCGCCGCCGCCAGATAGAGCAGGAGCTGGAGCTGCAAGCCCCAGTAAACCAGCGTCGGATCAAACTTCCGAGCGCCGCTCTTGTAATCGATCACGCGCAGGCCGCCGCCCGTCATCACATCCACACGGTCGATCCGCCCCTGCAAATAGACAAACGTGCCGTCGCTCAATTCAAGCACAATCGGCGACAGGCCGTTCTGCCCGAAGACAAACTCCATCCGCAGCGGGCGGAAGCTGCTGTCCGCGTATTGCGAGAGGATGTTGCGCGCCGTCCTTTTGGCCGTTCGGCGAATCCGCCGCGCGACCGCCTCGCCGCGCTTGCTCTCCCCCATCGGGGATTCCCGCCAGGCGTCGACCAGCGGCGAAACGGCTTCGTCCATCAGCCTGTCGCAGACTGCCTGCGGCACCTCGGGAAATTCCGGCAACGCCGTCACGGCTTCGGTGAAGCGCTCGGCGGCCTCGTGGTACAGCGTACCCAGCTCGGCCGCGTCCACACCCGGCTGCTGCTCCCGCTGCGGCGCAAGGCCGTATCGGACGAAATGCTGATACGGGCACTGGGCAAACGTCTCCAGCCGAGAGACGCTGCTGACCGGCCGCCCGTACAGCGCGCGCGCCAGCGTGCCCGTCATCCGCTTTGCCGGGGGATCGCCCAGCCCGCGCGTCACGCCGAGCAGCGCCTGCTTCCCCGTTTCATCCGCGGAGAGCGCCGCCGCGGCCGCCGCATATGCCGCGCCCAGCTCGCGTCGCCCGTCCGCAACCTCCGAAAGCTCGACTGCCAGCGCTTCAAGCGCCGGGGTTCGCGCGCAAAGCATGGCCTCGCGCTCCTCCTGCGCCAGCCCGCCGTAAACCGGCATGTTGGGAAACAGCCTTCGAAGCGCCTGTACCGCCGCACCCTCGCGCAGCGCACGCCCCGTTTCATCCGCCACGGCGTAAGAGACGATCACCCGCTCCTTTGCACCGGACAGCGCCTTCAGCTCGTCAAGCTGGCCGAGCGCGGCGCTCTCCTGCGGGGTCATGCCCAGATACGCGCCGCTGGCCTCCTGCGCCGCCAGCTGTTCGCCGACGGTGAGCAGGCCGTTGTCGCCGCTCCCCGGCATGTCGTTCATCCCGATGGCGAAGAGCGTCCGCACCTGCGCCGTGCGCACGTTGCCGATTTCGCCGCAGATGATCGCGCCGTCCGCAGGCGGAAGCGCCGCCAGCTCGAGCGCGGAAAGGCCGTTTTGAAGCAGTTCCAGCACGATTTTCGCCGGAACGGCCTGCCCGCCGAGCAGCGTGTGAAGCTGGTCGAGCGTCGTCATCATCGCATTCCAGACCTGCGCGCAGTCCTGCGCCTCCGCCGCAAGATCGGCGGTGTTCAGCTCGTCGCGCATGTCTTCCAGCGTCTCATACGCGTGAACGCTTTCCAGCAGCCTCAGGATGGCTTGGATGGTGTCGTCCGCCGTCCTTGCCGCCTGCAAGCCGCGCTGGAGCGCCAAAAGCGGCTCCATCACCTGCTTTCGGCTCTCTTCCAGCGCGCCGAGCTCCTCCTCCGTCACGCCCTTGGGATAGCGAAACGGCTTGCGCATGGCCTCGCCGCGCACATCCGCCCCTTCGCAATACGCGCAGAAGCGATCCAGCGCCTCCTGCGTCAAGCCCAGGAAGCCGCTCTGCGCACATTCCAGAATATCCGACAGCCGCCATCCGGCGGAGATCGCCGCCAGCGCGCCGAGGATAAAGCTGCTCAACGGATGCGCGCCCGCCTTCCGTCTCTCCGCCACATATGTCGCAAGGCCGTACATCGGCAGAATGTTTTGCAGCAGCGCGCCGTATCCGCTCTGTTTGGGATAGACGACCGCCATCTGCGAAACGTCCTCCCCCATCGCCGCCAGACGGCGTATCCTCGCCGCCGCCAGATGCACCTCCTGCCGCTTTCCACTCGCCGCAAGCAGCTCAATCGCCGTCGGTTCATCCATGCAGGGCGCTGTGCCCAGCGCGTACAGCCGCTTTTCCATGAGCCGGATATCCCACGGCGCAGAAAGCTCCGCATCCAGCGTCTCGCGTTCCACGGCGATTCCGCGTTCTCTTGCCAGCCTTTCCAGCCGCTGCAAGCTGAAATTGACCGGCGCAAAGAGCCGTCCGTCCGGCGCAGCGTTCGCGTCCGTCTCGATGGCCAGCGTCAGCGTTCGGCAGAGCGGCGCAATGCTCAGCAGCTCCGCCGCAAACGTCGGCGTGATCATGTCAAAGCCGTATACGAACACGTTCTGCCCCTTGAACACGCCGGAGGCTTCGAACCGCGCGCACATCTCCCGCGATATATCCTCCGCGTCGGCCAATTCGCCCGCCATCCGCTGCTCGTAGGCCGCGTAGATCCGCGCAATATCGCCGAGCTTGGCTCTCGCGGGGCTATCCGCATCCATACTTTCGGCGCTTCTCGCCACGTCGGCCGCCGACAGGCCGCTGCGCTTGAGCGACGCGATCATGTTGGACACGCGCGCCGTGAAGCCGGACGACCCGTTCTGCGCCGCGCCGCGATACACGCTCAGCTCGTCCTTCTGCGCCTCGATGATCGAGCTGAGCACCATGCATTTGCCGCGCTCGTCGAAAAGGGTCTGCTTCGGCATGCCCGCCAGTTCGAAGACGCGCGACTGAAGCCGCTTCGGCGAGAGCACGTCGATCAGAAACGAGCCGCTGACGTGCAGCCGCTCCATGATCTCAAGCTCCGCCTGCAAGGTGTATTGCGACGGCACCAGAAACATGCATCCTTCTCCCCGCGCCGTCGCCTCGCCCAGTCGATCCACGCACGCGGCGAGCAGCCTGTGCGGCCTTGCGGTCAAAATCTTCATCCCGCGACCCTCTCTTCGCCCCAAAATTGTTTCACGTGAAACATCCCAGCCGATACCGCGTCGTCCGCAGATCGCCGCGCCAAAATGTTTCACGTGAAACATCCGGCAGGATTTTTTCTTTCCTATCCAGAATTATATCATAGAAAATCCGGTTATTCCACTTTTTTATCAGGAGGACGCTATGGAAGCCATCGCGCTCATGGCCGATATTCACGCCAATCTGCCGGCCGCAGAAGCCGTCATCGCCGATATTCGCCGAAAGCACAAGCCCGCCGCATCGTCTCTCTGGGCGATCAGGTCAACCTCGGCCCCGCGCCGTGCGACACCCTGCGCCTGCTCCGCGCGGAGGGCGTGACCTGCCTGCACGGCAACCACGAGGGCTACATCCTCTCCGTTATGCGCGGCGAACCGGGATATTCCGGGGCGAATTTCGCGTCGCTCCGCTTCAACGCCGACCGCCTCACCCCGCAGAAAATCACCTTTGAAAAGGAGCTGACGCTCTCCGGCGTCACGCTCTGCCACGCAATGCCGGGGGACGACCGTTTTCCCGTCCACAACCCGACGCTCGCGCTTCCACGACTGAACGCCATGACCTTCAAGCCGGGCACGCACATCGTCTGCGGCCACGGCCACAACCCCATGCACTACCGCCTGCCGAACCTGACGCTCGATGTGGTGGGCAGCGCCGGCTGCATGGATGACGGCGTGCCGGGCATGGCGCTGTATGCCATGCTCTACCTCTCCCCCGGCCGCGTGACGCTCGAGCCCTGCGTCGCCCGGTATGACCCGACGGCGCTCAAGCCGCTTTTTGTCCGCAGCGGTTTTGCGGAGGCATGCCCGATCATGGCGCATGTCACCTGTCTGCAACAGCAGCGCAATTTCGATTTCCTCGTGCCCTTCGTCACCTTGGCGCGCAGGCTCTCCGCCGAGAAGTGCGAAGCCGAGGTCACCCGCGAAACGTGGGCACAGGCTGACGCGCTGTTTGATTGGCCGGACGGCCTATCCACCGCCCAGTTTTGGCGCGCGCCCGCGGGGCACAGTCGCGCGTGAAGTTTCCCCAAATTCGTGCCCCTTTGAAGACAAGAAAATGGCCGTATCGCCGCCCTCCTGATTTTGGGCAAAACGATACGGCTCTTTTTTCGCGCGTTACAGCAGCGTCTTTTCCTCAAACGCGACGCGACGCTTCACATCGGTCATCAGCGCGTCAAACTGCTCCGGGTCGAGCGACTGCGCGCCGTCGCAGAGTGCGGCCTTGGGGTTGTTGTGTACCTCGATCATCAGGCCGTCCGCGCCCGCCGCGATGGCCGTCCGCGCGAGCGGCTGCACCATCCACGCGATGCCCGCCGCGTGCGACGGATCAATGATGACCGGGAGATGTGACTTCTGCTTAATCAGCAGCACGGCGGAGATATCCAGATTGTTGCGAATCATCTTTTCGAACGTGCGGATGCCCCGTTCGCAGAGGATGACGTTCGGGTTTCCGCCCGCCAGCACGTATTCCGCGCTCATCAGCCATTCCTCGATCGTCGCGGAAAGCCCGCGCTTGAGCAGAATCGGTTTGTTCGTCTGCCCCAGCGCCTTGAGCAGCCGGAAATTCTGCATGTTCCGCGCCCCGACCTGAATCACGTCCACATCCGCGAAATCGTCTATCTGCGTTTCGCTCATGATTTCGGTGACAATCGGCAGGCCGGTCTCCTTCTTGGCCTCCAGCAGCAGCTTGAGCCCTTCGTTTTCCAGCCCCTGAAAGGAATACGGCGAGGTGCGCGGCTTGAATGCGCCGCCGCGCAAACAGGTTGCGCCGCTCCGCTTGACGTCCTCCGCGATGGAAACGAGCTGTTCGCGGCTTTCCACCGAGCAGGGGCCCGCAATTACCGTGAACGTCCCCTCGCCAATCGCGCGCCCGCAGACGTTCACATGCGTATCCTTGGGATGGAAGCGGCGGTTCGCCAGCTTATACGGTTCGGAAACGCGGCGCACATCCTCGACGATGTCGCTGGCGCGAAGCCAATCCTCGTCAACGTGCGTCGTGTCGCCGACAAGGCCGAGAATCGTTTCCGTCGCGCCTTGGCTGTAATGGATATCCACACCCTGCTGTTTGATCTGGCTCATCAAGGCTTCAACACGCGCTTTCTGTGCGCCGGGTCTTAAAATGACAATCATACTGGCTTCTCCCTTTTCATACTAATTCGCAGTTAAAATGCTTAACAGAGCGCATCAGATTTTTTGTTCTGACGAAGCCAAGTGAAGTGAGGCGTACTGGAGGTACGTTGAACGGAACGAGGCAAAGTCAGAGCGAAAAAGATGGTGCGCGGATTAAGCCATTTTAACAAGAATTAGTATCACTTCTTTATTTTGACAGTTTGTTGCTTTGTTTTGGGTATAAAAGAAGCGGCCCTTTCGCTTTCATGAAAGGGCCGCGCTGCAATCCATGGACATCGCCTTATGCTTTGCATTGCAAACAGCCCGTATTCTCGCGATAATACAGGCTAAAATAGTACATGTTCGCAACAACAACATTCATAAGGGTTTTTCCTCCCGCTTGTTTGGTGCTGACTCTATCTTAAATCATACAAGACGATTTGTCAACCCCATATTTCGATTTTTTGCAAATCAAACGTCCCTTGGCTCTCCGCCATGTTGAGCGCCTTCTCATCTGGTCGATTCAAAGCTGAGTCGGGGCACAAGATATTGGGTCATCATAAAGCCGATCTCCCCGTCAATCAGCACATGGCACCAATCTCCCGCTATGCCCAGCACTTGAACCTGCGTTCCGTTCGGATACAGCGCCACCGCGTTAACACGTGTCGAAGCCTGCCTTCGCAGATTGGCGCCCTGCCCATTGGGATTTTGAATCGTCACCTTGGGCAGCAGTTCGGTTTGCTGATCTTTGGGCGCGTTAAAATCGAGGAACTGATTTTTCATATATCCTTCAAGATTGCCGATTCGAACCCGGCTCCATCCGTCGTTCCCTTTTTGAACGATTGCGACCGTGCATCCATTGTAATATTTGCCGAGCGACGCGCTGTTCGCCGTTTTTTCCGCGCGCAGATTCAGTCGATCCGTCGAAATCGGATTATGAACCTGCGCTGTCGCATAGCCGTCGTAGTAATTGCCCGTCCGCTGATCCAGCGCCGAGCCGTCAGCCGCTACAAACCCGGTATATTCCCGAATCTGAACGTGCCACCATTTCGACGTAAAGCCCAGAAGCGTCACCGTTTCGCCATAGCCATGCATTTCATACGCTCCGTTTACATCGCGGGATTGATAAAGCTCCCACGCGCTGCTTGTGGAGGTATACGTCGGCATAGCGGCCGCAACCGCCTGCGTGTTGTCATATTGCAGATACGCCTTCATCATGTACCCTTCGGCAACTCCGCGATTGCCGATTCGAACGCGAACCCATCCGTTGTTCAGCTCTTCAAGAATTTGAACCCCAACGCCGTTGTAATACTTGCCCAGAGATTCCGCTTTCTTGTTCGGCGCAGCGCGCAGATTCAGCCGGTCTGCGGCGTCAGGATTATGCACGACCGCATAGGCGTTGCCGCCATCCGCCCAAGCCGTACAGCAGGTGAACATCAGGCTCATCAAAAGCAGTCCGAGAATTCCGATGCGTTTCATGGATTCATCCGCCTTTCCTCATAAAATGTACAGGATCATCAGTTCAACGAAGCATCATTGTCTATGATAAAAACGCATGTCCCTTCCATTTTCTTCCCTGAAAATCAAAAAAGCCCCCTCTTTCGAGGGAGCTGACGCGCTTTCGCGCGCATATGAACGTCAGCGCTTCTTGGTCAGCGGGGTGAGGTGCCAGATCAGATCGTTGTATTCGCGGATCGTGCGGTCGGAGGAGAACACGCCGCTCTTGGCCACGTTGATGATCTCCTTGCGCGTCCACTTCTTCTGATCGAGGTAATCCGCGCCCAGATGGCTCTGCGCCTGCTGGTAAGAACCGAAGTCCTTGAGCACCAGATACGGGTCGGCCATGCCGCCGTTGTCGCTGAACACCAGCGCGCGGTACAGCCCCTCGAACATCTTCGGGTTCTCCGGGGTCAGGGTGCCGTCGAACATCATGTTCAGCGCGCGGCGCAGCTCGGCGTTCGTCTCGTAGATATCCAGCGAACGATAGGTGCCGGCGGCGTAGAGCGCCTCCACCTCATTGGAACGCATGCCGAAGATGTAGCAGTTGTCGTTTCCGACCAGATCGGCGATTTCCACGTTCGCGCCGTCCAGCGTGCCGATGGTCACCGCGCCGTTCATCATGAACTTCATGTTGCCGGTGCCGCTGGCCTCCTTGGAGGCGGTGGAGAGCTGCTCGCTGACCTCGCTGGCCGGCATCAGCATCTCGGCGGTGGAGACGTTGTAATTCTGGAGGAACACGATTCGGATCATCTTGCTGGCGCGCTCGTGGGAAGCGACCTTCGCGGCGAGCACGTTGATGAAGTGGATGATCTCCTTCGCGCGGCGGTAGCCCGGCGCGGCCTTCGCGCCGAAGATGAAGGTGCGCGGCGCCATCGTGTAATTCGGATCGTCGCAGATGCGGTTGTAGAGCACGAGGATGTGCAGTGCGTTGAGAAGCTGGCGCTTGTACTCGTGCAGGCGCTTCACCTGCACGTCGAACATCATCGTCGGGTCGAGCTCAAGGCCCTGATGGCGGTAAATCCAGCGGCTGAAACGCTCCTTGTTCGCCTTCTTGACCGCGGCGAACTTCTCGACGAAGGCCGCGTCGTCCGCGAACGGCAGCAGCTTTTCAAGCTCGTTGAGATCCTTGCGCCAGCCCTGACCGATGGATTCATCCAGCAGGTCGGAGAGCGCCGGGTTGGCCAGCATCAGCCAGCGGCGCGGCGTAATGCCGTTGGTGATCGCGTAGAATTTCTCCGGCATGATGGCGTAGTAATCCGCAAACGTCGTGTGCTTGAGGATGTCGCCGTGGAGCTGGGAAACGCCGTTGACCGCGTGGGAATACGCCACGCACAGGTTCGCCATGTGCGCCTGATCGTAGGCCAGAATCGCCATGTGGCCGATGCGGTCCCACTGGCCGGGGAAAGCGTCGAACAGCTTCTGGCACAGGCGGCGGTTCAGCTCCTGCATGATGGAGTAGAT
>ERZ772883.1829-NODE-1829-length-14870-cov-8.549106_pt1 | contig 14870 bp, 10 predicted proteins | sample MGYA00580575_ERZ772883 | MGnify/ENA primary metagenome ERZ772883 (study PRJEB29015, sample SAMEA2737666) | human gut metagenome | biome: human gut; feature: human-associated habitat; material: faeces | place: China | collected 2012 ...
TGCTTTTATTTATATTCATTCAGAAAAGAATGTCAATTCAACATTTAACATTCAACATTTAACATTATCTAGTAGTTCCTCTCACCACGAGTCGTGTTCTCACCACTCTCTTCTCCACCTCATCTCTAGGGATGGAGCCTTCCACCTGACCAATCAGGATATTGGCAGCTTCCTCGCCTACGGCTACACCTCGCTGCTCAACCGTAGTAAGCATCGGGTCGCACGCCTTGGCACGGTCACCATTGGTGAATCCGCAGATGCTGATTTCTTCAGGCACCTTGAATCCCATGCGCTTAGCGGTATAGAGAATGCCGATTGCCGTATCATCATTGATGGCAAAGAAAGCATCCGGACGATCTTCCTCTATCAGAATATCCGGCGTTATTGCCTCGGCACTGGCACGGTCATCGCAGATCTTCACCCAGTCAGGGTTCTCCGTCAAACCATGCTTTACCAGCGCATCATGATAACCGTTATATCGGTTCTTGGAGATTTCCAGATTCATCGGCGAGCCGTAGAAGGCAATCTTCTTGCAGCCCGTATCAATCATGTGGGTAACGGCAGTAAAGGCACCCATATAATCATCTACCACCACTCGCGAGCAGTTCACGCCCGTACATATTCTATCATAGAAGATGAGCGGCACCCCATTCTGCAGCAGTTTTTCGAAATGGTCATACTGCTTGGTATCCTTCGCCTGTGAAACGATGATGCCACAAACCTTGTTCTGATAGAAGTCTTCACAGATGGCCACCTCCTTATCGTAGCGCTCGTTACTCTGCGCCACCATCACACGGTAACCTCTGGCTCTAGCCTCTTCCTCTATGCCCGAAAGCACCGACATGAAGTAATAGTGTACCACCTGAGGTACAATAACTCCAATCACCTTCATCGGCTTCACCTTATTATGTCTTAAAGCTTCACCCAGAAAATTAGGAAAGAAGTTATGTTCACGCGCGTATTTCTGGATACGCTCCTTTTGGGCAGTACTGATACGAGAACTGTCCTTCAATGCCCGGCTAACTGTGGCAACACTTACGCCCAGGTTGCGAGCAATATCTTTCATTGTTATTGTTTCTTTATCGCCCATTGCTATTAGTTGTGCTGCAAAATTACGAAATATCCTTAATATCAGTTCAAAGTTCTTGACTTAAATCAAGTAATTTCTGTGCAAACGTTTGCACAAAATAAATAACGGAATTAACATAAAAATAGTACAACATTAGAGAAAAGAACTTAATTTTGCACACAGAAACGACAAGTTTATGGGCAAGCGCCCCCATTCCTACCTTATATAATATAAGTAAGATGCCAGAAAGACTAAACAAGAGCCAGAACGACATTTTGAGTAGGAACGATGACAACTTAAGCCAAAAAGAAAAGAAGAAAAAGTAGATAAATAAATATAATTCATTAACTTAAAAATCAAGCAAATGATGAAGCAGGTAAAAATTAAATTGCCTCTCAGAGCGTTGACCCTAGCAAGCGGTCTGCTTCTGACGGTGAGTTCCTTTGCGCAGAGTAATGCAATTAAGGGACATGTGAAGGATGCTTCTGGTGAGCCTATCATGGGTGCTACCATTACAGTTAACGGTAAGGCAGTAGGCATTACCGACATGGATGGTAACTTCTCAGTTGATGCAGCGCCAGGTGCCAAGATTACATTCACCTATCTGGGTATGACACCACAGACTGTGAAGGCATCTAGTAACATGAACATTACCTTGGAAGATGACTCTAAGTCTTTGAACGAAATCGTTGTCATCGGTTATGGTGTAGCTAAGAAGAACGACTTGACTGGTTCCGTTACAGCTATCAAGCCAGACGAGAAGAACCATGGTATCATTACTTCTGCACAGGATATGATCCAGGGTAAGATTGCCGGTGTAAATGTCAACTCATCAACGGGTGCTCCTGGTGATGGTGCACAGATTCGTATTCGTGGTGGTGCTTCTCTTACTGCGAGCAACAACCCATTGATTGTTATCGATGGTATGCCTATGGATAACAACAGCACAAAGGGTGTAAACAACCCTCTGTCTCTTGTCAATCCTAACGATATCGAAAGCTTCACCGTATTAAAGGATGCTTCGGCTACCGCTATCTATGGTTCCCGTGGTTCCAATGGTGTCATCATCATTACCACCAAGAAGGGTCGTAGCGGTCAGAAGCCACAGGTTTCTTACAATGGTACACTTTCGGTAAGTACAGTTGCCAAGAAGATGGATGTGATGAATGCTTCCGAATATACAGACTTCATCAAGAACTATTATGGTGAAGATTCTTCTGCCTACAAAGGTTTAGGCTGGAAGAAGTTCAATGAAGATGGAACTCCAGATTATTCTGCCGGCACATACGATACCGACTGGCAGGATGAGATTTACCGTGCAGCTGTCAGCCATGAGCATAATGTAAGTTTAACAGGTGGCATCAGCAAGAAATCATGGTCAATGCCTTATCGTGTCAGCGTTGGTTACACCGGTCAGGAAGGTATCCTGAAGGGTTCTGACTATAAGCGAGTTACTGCCGGTTTCAACATCAATCCATCATTGTTCGACAAGCACCTTAACATTAATGTCAACGGTAAGTATTCTTACTCAAAAACAAATCCAGGTGGACAGGATGCAGTAGGCGCAGCTGTCTCTATGGATCCTACCCGCCCAGTAAAGAGCAGTGACGAAACATTCAAGAACTGGGGTGGCTATTGGCAGTGGGCATTACCTACTACTTCATACGACCCTACATTCCCATATAACCGCAACGACGATGCTCCAACAAACCCTGTAGAAAAAGTTGAAAACTACGATTTCTACAAGAGTGCGCATATTCTCTTAGGTAATGTAGAGGCAGACTATAAGATACATGGTTTCGAAGACCTTCATCTTCACGCCAACATAGCTGGAGAATATAGCACTGGTGGAGAGTACAACACCAACAATCCACAATCTACATACGGATTCTACTATGGTGGCAACAGCGAAAGTAAGGAGAAGAAGTATAACGTTGTAGCTACTGCCTATGCTCAGTACACCAAGGACTTCAACAAGGCTAACCACTTCGACATCATGGCTGGTTATGAGTATAGTCACATGAAATATTGGGGAAACGAATGGAACAGATCAATGTATCCTTCTACCAACGAAGGTACGAACGACAAGGGCGAAGCTCTTGCAGGAACCGTGAAGTCTTACGATACAAAGAATTGGCGAGGACAGACTTACCTCGTGAGCTGGTATGGACGTGCCAACTATTCTCTGTTGGATCGTTACCTCCTTACATTCACTGCCCGTTATGATGGTTCAAGCCGCTTTGCAGACGGACACCGTTGGGGTTTCTTCCCATCAGCAGCCTTCGCATGGCGCATCAAAGACGAAAAATTCCTGAAAGATGTTGATGCTATCAGCGACTTGAAACTCCGATTTGGTTGGGGTAAGACCGGTCAGCAGGATACAGGTAAAGAGTACTACACCGCTACCTATAAGAAGAGTACAAGTAATCACTACCTCTATCCAATCGGTGGTATTGCCAACAACCCAGGAATACTCTACCGTCCATTGGCATACAATGACGAATTGACTTGGGAGACGACTACTACATGGAACGTAGGTCTCGACTATGGTATGTTCGACCAGAGACTCACCATCAACCTTGATGGTTATATCCGCAAGACAACCGACTTGCTCAGCACAACAACCATCGCTGCAGGTCAGAACTTTGACAATGCTCTCTTGATGAATGCAGGTACATTGGAAAACAAGGGCTTTGAGGTAGCTATCACAGGTCGTCCTATCCAGACCAAGGACTGGTTTGTAGAATTGAGCGTCAACGCTGCTTACAACAAGAACGAGATTACCGAACTTGCAGGCGGTCGTGATTTGATGGAGGCAGGCATGCAGGTAGGTCAGAACCAGGCGATCACCTATCATAAGGTAGGAAAGCCAGCCAACTCATTCTTGGTTTACCAGCAGGTTTACGATGAGAGCGGACGTCCAATCATGGGTTGCTACGTAGATCGTAATGGCGATGGTACAATTGACGAGAACGATAGATACTTCTATAAGAATATCGTGGCTCCTTGGACAGGCGGTTTCAGCTTCAAGGTTGCATACAAGAACTGGGATCTCGGCAGTAATTTCCGTGCAAGCTTCGGAAACTATCTCTACAATGGATACGCTGAGGGTGCAATAAATACGAAAGAGATTTGTAGTGCTAAGGGATATTACAAAAACAGCACAAAGGATATTGTAAATTTGGGCTGGACTTCGTACAACTATCCTCTTACCGACTACTTCGTACAGAATGGCAGCTTCTTGAAGTGCGACAACATCACACTGGGCTATAACTTCAACAATCTGCTGAAGGGTGGCAACTACAAGGGCATCTCGGGTCGTATCTACGCCTCATGCTCTAACGTGTTTACTATCACCAAGTATAAAGGTATCGACCCTGAAGTAACATCAGGTAAGGACGACAACATCTATCCTCGTTGCCGCACATTCCTGCTCGGTCTGAACCTTAACTTCTAACATTTTAAAATAGATTTCGATATGAAACTCAATAAATTCAAAATAATTGCCCCAGCAGCAGCTCTTCTGCTTTCAGCAAGCTTGAGCTCTTGCATGGATGACTTGAACAAGGGAAACATTGACCCTACTGTTGATGCCAGTCCTAATATTACGGGCTTATACAGCAAGTGCTATGCTGGTCTTATCATGGAGGGTAATGACGGTAATGCCGATTTCTCTATCGACGACGCTGGTAAGTCAACCCTTCTACGCAACCTGTTCAACTTCAACGAGGTACCTACCGACGAAGCCGCCTGCTGGTGGTCAGATGGCGGTATCGAGGATGTAACAAAAAATAAGTTCGAAGCTGGTAATCCCACTCTGAAGAACCTCTACTATCGTCTGATGTCAAACATCTCTTACGAGAATCATTTCTTGAGCCTCGATGCAGCAAAGGCTGATAAAACTAAGTATGCAGAGGTACGTGTACTTCGTGCCTATAGCTATTTCTTGATGCTCGACTTCTTTGGAGACCCTACATTCATTGATAAGATTTCGCCAGAAACACCACGTCAGGCACACTCTTACAATTCAAAGTTTGAGGAAGGCAAGTCTTACACTCGTGCAGAGCTTCTTCAGTTAGGCCGTGAGTTCCTGTTCAACTGGGTAAAGGACGAATTGCTCGCTGCAGAACCAGACCTGTTGGAGGCAAAGCCTGAGACTGACAGCGACCCAGACTATGGCCGTATTGATAAAGGCACATGCTGGTTGCTTTTAAGCCGTCTGTACCTCAATGCTGGTACATACCTCAATAACGATGGTCAGAACAATCAATATTGGGATAAGGCTCTCGAATATGCCGAGAAGGTTATCAATTCAGACTACAAACTCTTCGATGACAGCAAGATGTCTAATGAGGCTAAGGCTAATGGCTACAAGCCATACGACCTGCTCTTCATGGGCGACAATGGTTCAAATGGTGCAAGCTGCGAGGCTCTTCTACCTTTGATGCAAGATGGTGACAAGACTCAGGGTTGGGGTGGCTCGATGTTCTATGTAGCTGCTCTTTGGGATGCTACGATGCAGACTGTTACAGCTAAGGATGCTGCCACAACTGCCAACACATGGTCAGGTATGCGTGTTCGTCCACAATTCGTAGAGAAGTTCTTTGCCGATCCTACAATTGTTGTAAACAAGTCGGCAAAAGAAATTCGCGATATGAACGTTGACGACCGTGCTATCCTTTGGGGTAAAGGCAACAGTGACGGCGATCGTACTTTGGAGATTGGTGCTAACGATAAGTTCGTCAAGGGTATTGCAACACCAAAATGGAATAACAACTATTCTAATGGTGGTACTCCTCATGACAGCTATAACGTAGATATAGACTTCTTCCTCTTCCGTGTAGCTGAGGCTTACCTCAATGCAGCAGAGGCAGAGATGCACATCAATGGTGAAAGCTCGCTTAAGGCAAAGAATTATATCGATGCTCTTCGCAATCGTGCCCACGCTGCCTTACGTGTTTCTTACACTCTTAACGATGTCCTTGACGAGCGTTCTCGCGAGCTTTATTGCGAAGGTCTCCGCCGTACCGATTTGATCCGTTTCAATCAGTTTGGTGGCAGTCAGGCTACATACAATTGGGAACTTAAGGGTGGTAGTACTAACGGTACAACCTTCGCCAAGACCTATAATGTATATCCTCTCCCATCTTCAGAGGTTCTTTCTAACAAGAACTTGACACAGATTGATGGATACAACGAGGTTCAAAACTAAAGTATAAAAGAATTATTAAAGAAAACGCAATATGAAGAATAAATATATAATTGGTGCTCTGCTTGTCGGCATCATCAGCTTATTCGCATCATGTTCGGATGACAACGATTCAAACCCTACGCTGATTCAGCCTAAAGAGTTTGTGTTGAACACTCCTACATATGCCAATGCGACTATTGATTTGGAAAGATCTACTGGTCTTGAGCTTACATGGTCACAGCCTAAGTACACAGCAGACAATGCCCCAATCAACGCAACATACGAAGTGCAAGTATCTCCAACCAACAGTTTCACAGTTTCTACTGATGAAGCTGCTGCAGACGAGAGTGGAGAAAAGGTGCCAGACTACGCTGTTCTTAGCAACACCACACAGAAATGTAATATTTCTGCCTCTGCAGAAGAAATGGACAAGGCATTGGTAAAGATACTTAAATGGACTGAAGGTAATGTTCCTGCCGAGCAGGAGATGTACGTTCGTATTAACGCTTACATCCTTGAGGGCACAAACCACCTGAACCCTGTCGCTTCAAACTCAGTAAAGCTTAACGTAAAGCCTTACTACATTGAATTGAAGGATGCTGTTCCAACAATGTGGTATCTTGTAGGTAACATGTTCGGCGCTAAGTGGGCAAGCGACAAGAACATTGGAGTAGACGCACTTCCTATGTTCCTTAAGCCTAACTTCTCTTACGACAAGAAGACTGGTGCTGGTGAGATTGAATACACCAACTACTTCCTTACAGGTGATTACAATGATAAAGCTGAGGTCGCTGATGCTGGCTTCAAGATTATGCCTTCAAGCTTCAACTGGGATTACAGTATGAACGCCGATGGCGCTACAAAGGGTACAATCGTCAACCGTAACGGCGGTAGCGATGGTGGTCATATCGTAGCTCCAGAAGCCGGTTACTATACCATTACTATCAACACAGCAGACAACACTGCCAAGATGGTGAAGTACGAGGGTAATGTAACCAACTATGGTACTATCCAGATTGCAACCTCATTAGACGATTTCGCGAGCGACACTCCAATGCTTCCTTACAACACAGAGGGCGTTGAAAACCACGCTTGGTACTATGTGATGGAAGTTCCTGCCGGACAGACAGTAAGCTTCAAGTTCAAGATTGCTGGTTCTTGGGATACCAACTGGGGTTATGGCAAAGCAGACGGCGATATCAACATGTTCGGTAAGTGTGAGGCTGGTGGCAAGAACCTCGGCTTGGCAGAAGGCAAGTACGTCATCTCATTCAACGACATCACAGGTGCATTCAGCATCGTAAATTGTAAATCACTTAAAGTATAGACAATTATGATTAAGAAAATATTATTGGGAATGACCCTGCTGATGTCTATGGTATCTTGTACCGAGGACTACACAGATTGGGGTAACCCACAGTCAAATTCCCAGGAGGAAGCTGTGGCATTCGGAAATGGTAGCGTTACTCCAGTTGATGTTATCAACTTGGCTGATGTAACAACAGAGAAGATAAAAGTAGCGAGCATTGTTGCTCCTACTTCTTCCGACGCTGCTTATACACCTAATTATAAGATTAACTTCGACGGTCAGTCTTTCGACATTGATGCTGATGGTAACATGGCAACAGCTGACTTGGTAAATTACATCACCAATAAGTATGGCAAGCGTCCTACAAAGCGCGACATCGATGCTACTCTTGACGCATGGCAAAGCAATGGCTCAACAGCCGTGAAGATGGCTACATCTGAAACATTCCAGGTTAAGGCTATTCCTGAGGCTCCATTCATCGATAATGGTTACTACCTCGTAGGCGATATGTTTACTACAGATGACGTTAATGGCTGGACTAAGGGTGTTGCAAAGGCATTCAATCACAGCGAAAAGGATGTATATGATGATCCTATCTTCACCGTAAGCTTCGAGACAACAAAGGCAGACCAGTATTGGAAGATTATTCCTAAGAAAAATATTGATGCAGATGACCTCTGGGCTCCAGGTGTTGTAGGACCTAAGGTTGACGGCGACGACAGTATGACTGGTGCACTGACCAACGGTGAAGCTAAGGCAGGTAAGATTGCTAAGGCTGGTAAGTATAAGCTCACCATCAACATGATGGACTACTCTTATACCATAGAGGAGGTTAACTACGATCCATTCATCTACTTCATCGGTAGTACTGATGGTTGGAAATCCAATGATCAGAAGCTTGCTCTCGTAGACGATGCAAAGGGCGTATACACTGGTTATGTTTATTTAGCCGATCCTAACGCTGCTGGCTTTGAGTTCAAGTTCCAGCGTGCGCCAGGAAACTGGGACACCGCTATTGGTGCAGGTACATTTGTAAGCTTTGCTGGAGCTGCTATCGGCGTCGACAATGGCAACCTCGGCGTAAATGCAGGCGAAGGTGTTTACTACATGGATGTTAATCTTTCAGAAGGCACTATCACAGCCACTAAGATTGAGACCATGGGTATGACTGGTGGCTTCAACAATTGGGATGGCGACGCAGTCATGACTTGGAATGCTGAAGAGTATTGCTTCGAGGCAACTAATGTTGGTGTGACAGCCGACGGTTGGAAGTTCCGCGTAAATGGTGGTTGGGACATCAACCTCGGTGGAAGCATCAACAACCTGACAGCAGGTGGTGACAACATTACAGTAGCAGGCAAAACTGTCAAGTTGTATCCAACAAGAAAGACAAAAGACAATATCTACTGCACAGTAGAATAAGTATTTGTTTCATCATAATAAAAATAGTATAACCAATAGGCGGCTCTCAATTCCGGGAGCCGCCTATTTTTCTTTCTCCTCATCCTTTTCAAGTATTTTTTCCCAAAAACCTTGGAAGTTACGAGGAAAAATCGTATCTTTGCCAACGAATAGCAATATTGCGTCCACGACCTTATAAAGCGTAAGCAGATGGCAAGATTTATAGACCCACGTGTTGACTGGGCTTTCAAGAGGATATTTGGAAGCGAAGACACGAAAGAATGTCTGATCACATTCCTCAACGGACTGTTTGAAGACGAGTTGGTAATCAAGGACGTGACGTTTGCCAAGACCGAAAAACTTGGCTTGCGCCCCGATGACCGCGGTGTGGTCTTCGATGTCTATTGCATCACAAACGAAGGCAAGCATGTCATCGTAGAGATGCAGAAGAAAGAGCAGGAATACTTTGCCGACAGGGCATTGTATTACACGGCACGTGCCATTGTGCAGCAAGGCATCCGTGGAATCTGGGACTACCACTTGGCTCCAGTCTATACGGTATGTTTCATGGACTTTGTATCGGATAGTCCGGTGCTAAAGGAGTTTCGTACCGACTTGGTGCTTACCGATTTGCAGACACGCCAGCGAGTGTCCGACAGGATGCGTATTGTGTACCTCCAGTTGCCATTGTTCGACAAGCACACGGAGGCAGAGTGTATGGATATATTTGATTGTTGGATTTATATAGTGAAGAATATGAACATGTTTGAACAGATGCCATTCAGCGAGAAGTATCCAGTCTTCCGCAAGTTGGCAGAAATAGGCGACCTCCGCAAGCTCTCCCGAGAGGAACTTGAGCTGTATGACGAGGACATCAAGAATATGCGTGATATATATGCCACCAGAAAGTTTGATGAAAAGAAAGGGATGGAAATAGGTATGGCGAAAGAAAAGATAGCCACAGCTCGCCGCCTTCAGTCAATGGGCCTTTCTGATGAGCAAGTATCAACAGCCACAGAACTCCCACTGGAGGAAATCCAGAAATTGAAGGAATAAGTAGAGATTACTAGGCGGTTCTCGAACATATCGGGAGCCGCCTATTTTCTTCTCAAAAAAACTTTTCCACCCTAAATCCTTGCGAGTTTCAGGATAAAGTCGTATATTTGCATAAGAAAAGCTGCACTCAGCAAATTGAAAGCAAGCTTTCTTTGCGCTCGTTTGCATTTTCTTTGCCACCGAATAGCAATATTGCGTCCACGACCTTATAAACAACAAAGAATGTAAAATGGCAAAATAACATAGAACATCAAGACAAAGATGAACTGGTTACAAATTGTGACCGGTCCAAAATGGATGTCACAAAATATGAGGGCCATAAACTTGCAAGTAACATAGAACCTCTAATAAAAGTATTTAGAGGACAACAAGTTATGCTTGGTAAAGATTTAGCCACCTTATATGGTGTAGAGACAAAAGTCCTTAATCAAACCGTTAAACGTAACATAGAGCGATTTCCCAACGATTTTCGCTTTGAATTGAGTAAAGAAGAATGTTTGAGGTGGTAACCGATACTCAACTTATGCCTTTACAGAACAAGGCGTGGCAATGCTTAGTAGTGTCCTTCGTTCGAAAACAGCCATAGAGGTAAACATTCAGATTATGCGAGCATTTGTTTCCATGCGTCACTTCATGGTAAATAATGCTTCTGTTTTTAGTCGTTTAGAAACAATGGAGTATCACCAGTTGGAAATTCTGCAACATCAACAAGATACCGATAAGCACATAGAGGCAACCAATAAGCGTATTGATGAGGTGTTCCGCAGATTGGACGAGGGCAATACGAAACCGAAGCAAGGAGTATTCTATAATGGGCAAATTTATGATGCCTATACTTTCGTTTCCGATTTGATTAAGAGCGCAAAAAAGCGCATTATTCTTATCGACAACTATGTGGATGAAACAGTACTTACATTACTAGACAAAAGAGAACCTGAAGTGACTGCTGTCATCTATACTCAGCAGATAAGTCGTCATTTCCAACTTGACATTGACCGCCATAACGCTCAATATGCACCAATAGCTGTAGAAACATTCCGTTTATCACATGACCGCTTTCTTTGCATAGATGATGACGTTTATCATATAGGTGCTTCTATCAAGGATCTGGGCAAAAAATGGTTTGGTTTCTCTAAAATGGAAATACTTACACCTAATGAGTTGGTGGAAAGAATAAATCGAGGGTAATAAAATGAGAAAATAAGAACAGACAAATACTATAAAGATTTCCGCAGTAGCCTTCCTCCATAGAAAAGGCAATTAACGATTGGAATCAAAATAGAATCCAATATGCGGTTCTCTATTCCGAGAGCCGCATATTTTCTTTTTGCACTACCCCACAACATTTCCCCATAAATCCTTGGAAGTTACGAGGAAAAGTCTTATCTTTGCATAAGAAAAGCTGCACTCGGCAAATTGAAATACACGGCACGTGCCATTGTTCGACAAACATACGGAGGCAGAGTGTATGGATATATTTGATTGTTGGATTTATATAGTGAAGAATATGAACATGTTTGAACAGATGCCATTCAGCGAGAAGTATCCAGTCTTCCGCAAGTTGGCAGAAATAGGCGACCTCCGCAAGCTCTCCCGAGAGGAACTTGAGCTGTATGACGAGGACATCAAGAATATGCGTGATATATATGCCACCAGAAAGTTTGATGAAAAGAAAGGGATGGAAATAGGTATGGCAAAAGGTATGGCGAAAGGTATGGCAAAAGGTATGGCGAAAGGTATGGAAAAAGAAAAGCTAGCCACAGCTCGCCGCCTTCTGTCAATGGGTCTTTCTGAAGCGCAAGTGGCAACAGCCACAGAGCTTCCGCTGGAGGAAATTCAGAAAATGAAGGAATAAGAAGAGATTACTAGGCGGTTCTCGAACATATCGGGAGCCGCCTTTTTTCTTCTCGAAAGAACTTTTCCACCCTAAATCCTTGCGAGTTTCAGGATAAAGTCGTATATTTGCAGACGAAACATTCTTAAACTTAGAAAACATGGAACAAGAGCATAAGCAAGGAGAATAGAGCATAGGTAACTTTCAAAAGTATCCTGTATTGCTGAAGCAGATAAAGCAACGCATTTCTTTTGCCCAACAGAAAGCCATGTACGCAGCCAACGAGGAGCTGCTACGCATGAATTGGGACATAGGTGAAATGCTTACCAAAAGCCAAGAGACTGATGGTTGGGGCAAGAAAACATTGCAGCGTTTGGCAGTAGACTTAAAGAACGAGTATCCTGAAAAGAAAGGATTCTCTGTGAGAAATATGCAGTGCATGATGCAGTTTTACCAGGAGTATAACAAGGAGCTAACTTGGGTAAAAATGCATAATTATGCAATTGCGCAACCATCGGTTGCGCAATTGGAAGGTAGTAATAAAGAACTACCTATCAAGCATTTATCTTGGACTCACAACATCATCCTTATCCAACGAGTAAAAGATATAAAAGCTCGATATTGGTATATGATACAATGCATAACTAGTCATTGGTCTAAAGAATACTTGACAGAAACCATCAAGCTGGACTATTATGGCAAGCATGGAGCATTGGCTAATAACTTTGCCACAACCCTCCCTGCAAAGGAAGCCCAAGAAGTACAGTCTTTACTAAAAGACCCTTACATCTTCGACATGCTTACCTTTACTGAGCAATATGATGAGCGAGACATTGAAATCGGTCTTATCAAGCACATAGAGAAATTCCTCGTAGAAATGGGGGCAGGCTTTGCTTTTATGGGAAGACAATATCACATTGAGGTCTCAGGCGATGACTATTATATCGACATGCTGATGTATAATACATTCATGCATAGATATATGGTGATAGAACTGAAAGCTACTGAGTTTATGCCAGAATATATCGGCAAACTAAACTTCTATTGCTCTGCCATAGATGACACGCTTTGCAGAGAAGGCGACAACAAGACTATCGGCCTGCTTCTCTGCAAGACCAAAGACAGAATAAAAGCAGAATATGCACTTCGTGATATACAGAAGCCAATTGGTGTATCCGACTATGAATTAGGTCAAGCTCTGCCGAAAGATTTTCGCAGCAACCTTCCTTCCATTGAAGAAATCGAAAAGGGACTCAACGAATGGAATCAAGAATAACATCCAATAGGCGGTTCTCAAACATATCGGGAGCCGCCTATTTTTTATCTCCACCCCTTCTATTTTTACTACCTCGTACCAGAGTTTTGTTCCTCACGACGGCACCTTTGTGCCCTCGCTATGGCAAAGGAGTGCCCTCGGGAGGAATTTTCCACGACATCCTCAATGCAAATATCCCCATACCTTGTTGCAATTGTGACCACCTCCATAACATTCAGCTTTAGTAGATAATTATTATTAAAAAACTAGAAAACATTTGGCGGTCTCGTTTTTTATTGCGTAATTTGCGTTGCGTAAAAAGCGCAATGAACGTTTGTATAATGAATGATAACAAGATATGGCAAGATTGAACAATCCTTTTGTGGTATATGGCTATAAGGGCGCAGAGTATTTCTGCGACCGCCAGAAAGAGACGGAGAAAATGATTTCTTCGCTGCATAATGAACGTAACATCACGTTGGTTGCCCCACGCCGTATGGGTAAGACGGGATTGATTCATCATGTATTCCATCAAATGGAGGAGCAATACGCGGAAGTGAAGTGTTTCTATCTCGACATCTTTGCCACCAAGAATCTGGAGCAGATGGTGCAACTGATGGCTTCTGAAATCATCGGAAAGCTGGATACTGTTTCCCAATCAGCCCTTCGGAAGGTACAGGAATTCTTCAGCAGCTGGCATCCGACTCTGACGATAGATGAATTGACAGGCATTCCTTCTTTTTCTTTAGACTTGAAACCGAGTGAAGGGAAGGAGAGTTTGAAGCGAATCTTTGAGTATTTGAAGCAATCGGGAAAGCGATGCTACATTGCCATTGATGAGTTTCAGCAGATATTAAGTTATCCGGAGGATGGGGTTGAGGCGATGATCCGTTCTTATATCCAGTTCTTGCCGAATGTATATTTCGTGTTTTCGGGCAGTCAGCAGCACATGATGCAGGAGATGTTTCTGTCGGCAAACCGTCCTTTCTTCCAGAGTTCGCTGGTGTTGTCTTTGCCTTGCATCGGGGAGCAGGTGTATCGGGAGTTTGTCAATCGCTTGTTGGCATCTCAGCACAGGTCGATAGATGAATCTACCTTTTCTTATATTTATCAGCAGTCTGATCGTGTAACCTGGTATGTGCAGTCGATATTGCATGGCATCTACGAGCATGCTTCTTCCGAGATTACGAAGTCTCTGGTAGATGAGGTGATTCTGGAGCTGATTGAGGAGCAGGCGATGACTTATCAGAACTATTGTGCCTGGCTAACCGAGAACCAGCAGATGCTTTTGGGGGCGATAGCTCGTGATCATTTGGTATCTTCGCCGTTGAGCCAGCAGTTTATCAGCACCCACCATCTTCCAGCTACGAGCAGCGTGAAAACGGCATTAAAGGCATTGGTAGATAAGCAGCTGGTAAGCAAGACTCCGACTGGCTATCTGGTTAGCGACCGCTTCTTTGCGAAATGGCTGGTGAGAGGAGGAATCATAGCCAACTGAGGAAATGAAAATTACGTCCCGATGCTTGGCTATGGTGAGATGGATGATAACAATGCCGCAACTTATACGATGCAAGGAATCAATTATAACGATGCAAGGAAGCCTTTCTTGCGATTGCGTGACATTTGTCATGCGTTTATACGACACTTGTCGTACGGTCGGATGACAAATGTCGTATAATCACATGACATATATCAAAGTATAAATAAACCTAATATTTTACACCAAAAGATACAAGTTATCACATTATTATATAT
>ERZ772883.1831-NODE-1831-length-14856-cov-22.302344_pt1 | contig 14856 bp, 9 predicted proteins | sample MGYA00580575_ERZ772883 | MGnify/ENA primary metagenome ERZ772883 (study PRJEB29015, sample SAMEA2737666) | human gut metagenome | biome: human gut; feature: human-associated habitat; material: faeces | place: China | collected 2012 ...
TCGGCTCCCAGGGCTTATTCTCCGCGATGGCGCGGTTGATGGGGTGGCAGCCCTCCGCCTGCGCGGAGATCAGGCGCGGCAGCTTGTCGATAAAGCCGATGGCGTAGAGGTCCTTGAGACCCTTCCACACGCCCGCGATGGTGCAGCCGTCGCCGACGGAGATGGCGAGGTAGTCGGGCATCTTCCAGCCGAGCTGCTCGGCGATCTCGAGCGAGACAGTCTTCTTGCCCTCGGAGAGGTAGGGGTTGATGGCGGCGTTGCGGTTGTACCAGCCCCACTTGTCGATGGCCTTCTTGCTCAGCTCGAAGGTCTCCTCATAGTTGCCCTGCACGGAAATGACGTTCGCGCCGAAGGTCATCAGCTGCGCGACCTTGCCCTTGGGGGCGCGGGAGGGAACGAAGATGAAGGTCTTGAGACCCGCGGCGGCGGCGTTGCCTGCCAGCGACGAGGCCGCGTTGCCGGTGGACGAGCAGGCGATGATCTCCGCGCCCGCCTCCTTCGCCTTGGCGACCGCCATAGCGGAGGCACGGTCCTTGAGGGACGCGGTGGGGTTCTGACCGTCGTCTTTCACCCACAGCTTCTTGAGGCCGAGGAGCTTTGCAAGACGGTCCTCCTCGTAGAGCGGGCTCCAGCCCACGCGCAGGGGCGTGTCGGGCGTGGTCTCCTCCACGGGCAGCAGCTCGCGGTAGCGCCACATGGTGTTCGGGCGGCTCTTGAGCTTATCCTTCGTGAGGTTGGCCTTGATGTAATCGTAATCGTAGATGATGTCGAGGATACCGCCGCACGAGCAGTTCGTGAGGTTGGGCACGGCCTCGTATTCCTTGCCGCACTTGACGCAGCGCGCGCATTTCACATTTTTCAGCATAATAATTTCTCCTAAAACGGAAGATTGAAAATGGTCTCGAATCCCGCAGCAAAAGCAATCGCTTCGTAACCCCGCAGCAGCTGAGGAGACATATACCCGCACAGGCGCAGATGCCGCTCAAAAGGGGATATCTCTTACCGTAAGAGATATCCCCTTTTGGAAACCCCAGAGAAGCGCAAGGGCTGCGCCCTTGACCTGCCATTGCCGGCCCCTATCTGCGGGGATGCTGCACACGCTGTGCAATGAAATTTTATTCAGCTTTCGATCCGGTCCGCTCCTCTTTCCGCTCAGCCGCTGCTGCGGTGGCGTTTCGGAGCAGGCTTTGTCTCTGCTTCTTAGAGCGCCTTGAGAAGGCCGGTGGCCTCATTGAACTCGTTGATGAGCTCGTCGAGCTCGGCAGCCTGCGCGTGGACGGCGTCCCAGGTGCCCTTGGTGTCGTACCAGAGCGCGTTGAGGTCCTTGACGTCGCGGGCCTGCTGCTCGACCCAGGTGTAATACTTGAGGTTGTGGATGCGCTTGCGGTCGGTGTAGGTCAGCTCCATCAGGTTGTCGGTCTTGAGGCCGAGCATGTGGAGGTTGTGGTCGAGCTTGGCTTCCTCGACGTTGTACGCGCCGTGCATCTCGTTGAGCTCCTCGATGCGGGACTGATACATCGCGGCGGAGTCGGTCAGAACCGTGCCGACGACATCGTTCTCGGTCAGCTCATAGTACTTCGCCATCTTGATGCAGCAAAGAACGTTCGCGATGCCGGAGATGCCGAGCCAGGTCAGCTTCTCGATCAGCTCGTCGGAGAGCTTGAGCTCTTCCTTGAGGTACTTCTGGCCTTCCTTGGTGTTGAACAGGCGCAGCAGGCGCTGGCTGTCCTCATCGTCGATGGCGATGGCCATGTCGGTGTTCTTCACGTTGTGGATCCAGGGAATGTGCTTGTCGCCGATGCCCTCGATGCGGTGGCCGCCGAAGCCGTTCTCGAGGATGGTGGGGCACTGCAGCGCCTCGCCCACGCCAAGCTTGAGGCCGGGATAACGCTCCTTGAGCAGGTCGCCCGCGCTCATGGTGCCGGCGGAGCCGGAGGTGAAGCAGGCGCCGGCAAAGTTCTGGCCGGGCTTCTTGACGGCTTCAAAGAGGTCCGCGAGGGCGTAGCCCGTGACGTTGTAGTGCCACAGCGGATTGCCCATCTCCTCGAACTGGTTGAAGATCATCATGCTGGGATCCTGCTTGAGCTCCCAGGTCTTGTCGAAGATCTCCTTGACGTTGGACTCGCAGCCGGGCGTAGCGATGACCTGACCGGCGATCTTGCTCAGCCAGTCGAAGCGCTCCTTGCTCATCTCGGCGGGGAGAATGGCGACGGAGTCAACGGCGAGCAGCTTGGAGTTGAACGCGCCGCCGCGGCAGTAGTTGCCCGTGGAGGGCCAAACGGCGTGGTGATAGTTGGCGTCGAACTGACCGGTCACGAGACGCGGAGCGAGGCAGCCGAAGGAAGCGCCGACCTTGTGGCAGCCGGTGGGGAACCACTTGCCCGCCATGGCAATGATGCGGCAGGGTACGCCCGAAAGCTCGCTGGGGATCTCTACATAGTTGGGGACCTCCTGAAAGAGGCCGCCGGACTCCTTGGCCTCGTTCTTCCAGGTGATGCGGAAGAGGTTGAGGGGGTTGACGTCCCACAGACCCACGTTCTTCAGCTTGGCCTGGATCTTCTCGGGAACGGTCTCGGGATGCTGCATCTGCGCGATGGTGGGGATGATGACGTTGTTTTCCTTGGCCTTCTGGATGTTATGCTCCAGTCCGACCTTGTTGATGCTCAGATCGATTTTACCCATTTTGCTTGTCCTCCTGTTGTTTGTCAATGTAAGAATAAAGTGTATATTTTGAAATTCCGAAGTATTTGGCGACCTTGTCGCCGGACTTGGTGACGAGGAATGCACCGCTCTGGCTCAAAAAGCCGATGGCGCGCATCTTGTCCTCCTTGTTCATCAGCGCCGCGGGCTTGCCCACGAGGGCGACCGACTGGGCGATGAGCTCGTCGAGCACGTCGTTGACGTTGATGATCTTCTCCGGCTCCGTCTGCGTGCTGTCGCCCGCGGCGGTCAGCTCGCGCACGGCGCTCTCGACCATCAGAAGCGAGGAGATGTCGTAGTTGATGCCGAGGATGGCCACGACCTTGCCGCCCTTGCCGCGAATGTACATCGTGGAGGACTTTAAGATCTTGCCGTCCGGCGTCTTGGTGAGGTAGCTGAGATGATCCATGGGCTGTGCGTCCGCGTTGCGCACCTGCTCCATCGCGACGTGGGATGCGCCGTCGCCGACCTTGCGGCCCGTGACGTGTCCGTTCTCGATGATGACGATGGAATGCTCGGGATGCTTGGCAGCCACGTCGTGGACCACGACCTCGCAGCTGCTGCCGAACTGGGCGGCGATGCCCTTGGCAATCTGCCGCAGAGTCTCCAGCTTTGACGCTTCTATAGTTTATCTCCTCCCTTACGCTGTTTTCACGTTTACATCATACCATAGATAAAAGAAAAAGCAATCATTTTTTCAAAAAAATTTTCAGATTTGCAAATTTTTTGTTTGACTTTGCCGAAGCTTATGCTATGATAGAGGCAGAGTAAAAGGAAATGAAAATTACAATAGACAAATCTGAATTTATGCACGGAGGTTTTCTCATGGATTTTGAAGCGATCAAAAAGGCTGCTCAAGGCTATCAGGCGGACATGACCCGTTTCCTGCGCGACATGATCGCCATTCCCAGCGAGAGCTGCGAGGAAAAGGGCGTCGCCAACCGCATTGCCGAGGAAATGAAGAAGCTCGGCTACGATAAGGTCGAGTTCGACAAGCTCGGCAACGTCATCGGCTGGATGGGCACGGGCGACAAGATCATCGCGCTCGACTCCCACATCGACACCGTCGGCATCGGCAACATCGAAAACTGGACCCACGACCCCTATCAGGGCTACGAGGACGAGAAGGTCATCTACGGTCGCGGCGGCTCCGACCAGGAGGGCGGCATGGCCTCCGCCACCTACGGCGCGAAGATCATGAAGGACCTCGGCCTCATCCCCGAGGGCTACAAGATCATGGTCGTCGGCTCCGTGCAGGAGGAGGACTGCGACGGTATGTGCTGGCAGTCCATCGTCAACGAGTACTTCAACGGCCCCGAGGACGCCCGTGAGAAGATCGAGTTCGTCATCTCCACTGAGCCCACCGACGGCGGCATCTACCGCGGTCACCGCGGCCGCATGGAGATCCGCGTCGATATGCACGGCGTCTCCTGCCACGGCTCCGCGCCCGAGCGCGGCGACAACGCCATTCACAAGATGGCTGAGGTCCTGCTCAACGTCCGCGACCTCAACGAGAACGACGCCGGCGACGACAAGGAAGTCAAGGGCCTCGTGAAGATGCTCGACCCGAAGTACAATCCCGAGCACTGGGAGGATGCCCGTTTCCTCGGCCGCGGCACCTGCACCACCAGCCAGATCTTCTACACCTCTCCCTCCCGCTGCGCTGTTGCGGACTCCTGCTCCATCTCCATCGACCGCCGCATGACTGCGGGCGAGACCTACCAGTCCTGCCTGAAGGAGATCGAGGATCTGCCCGCCTGCAAGAAGTACGCCAAGGACGTCAAGGTCTCCATGTATATGTACGACCGTCCGTCCTGGACCGGCCACGTCTATGAGACCGAAGCCTTCTTCCCCACCTGGATCAACAAGGAGACCGCGCCCCACGTTCAGGCGCTCGTCGACGCGCACCACGCTCTCTGGGGCACCGAGCGCATCGGCGCGGACGAGAAGGCCATGTCCACCCGCACCGGCCGTCCTCTGACCGACAAGTGGACCTTCTCCACCAACGGCGTTTCCATCCAGGGCCGCTACGGCATCCCCTGCGTCGGCTTCGGCCCCGGCGCCGAGTCTCAGGCCCACGCCCCCAACGAGATCACCTGGAAGCAGGATCTCGTCACCTGCGCTGCGCTCTACGCCGCCGTTCCGGGTCTCTATCACCCCGAGAACAAGGACGGCTCCGCCACCAGCTTCCGTCAGGAGCTGACGGGCAACGACATCAAGTAAACCGCCAACAAACGATACAAAAAAAGATAAAGGAGAATCATCACCATGAGCAAGACTGTCGAACTGGCGCGCCATCTCGAAACGCTCCACATCAACAATATGTACAAGAACGACTTCTACTGGACCTGGGACAAGACCGACGAGGAGATCGACGCGGTCTTCACCGTGGCGGACGCCCTGCGCGACCTGCGCGAGCGCAACAAGAACACCAAGGTGTTCAACTCCGGCCTCGGCATTTCCATCTTCCGCGACAATTCCACCCGCACCCGCTTCTCCTTCGCCTCCGCCTGCAACCTCCTCGGTCTTGAGGAGCAGGTGCTCGACGAGAAGGTGAGCCAGATCGCCCACGGCGAGACCGTGCGCGAGACCGCCAACATGGTCTCCTTCATGGCTGACGTCATCGGCATCCGCGACGATATGTTCATCGGCGAGGGCCACAAGTATCAGAAGACCTTCATCGACGCGCTCGAAGAGGGCTACCGCGACGGTATCCTCGAGCAGCGCCCGACGCTCGTCAACCTCCAGTGCGACGTCGACCATCCCACCCAGTGCATGGCCGATATGCTCCACATCATTCACTACTTCGGCGGCGTGGAGAACCTCAAGGGCAAGAAGGTCGCCATGACCTGGGCCTATTCCCCCAGCTACGGCAAGCCCCTGTCCGTCCCGCAGGGCGTCATCGGCCTGTTCACCCGCTTCGGCATGGACGTCACTCTCGCCCATCCCGAGGGCTATGAGGTCATGCCCGAGGTCGAGGAGATCGCCAAGAAGAACGCGGCGGCCACCGGCGGCAGCTTCAAGAAGTGCAACGACATGAAGGAAGCCTTCCGGGACGCCGACATCGTTTATCCCAAGTCCTGGGCTCCGTTCAAGGCCATGGAGGAGCGCACCAAGCTCTATCAGAAGGGCGACAAGGCCGGCATCGACGCGCTGGAGAAGAAGCTCCTCGCGCAGAACGCCGAGCACAAGGATTGGGCCTGCACCGAAGAGATGATGAAGCTCACGAAGGACGGCAAGGCACTCTACCTGCACTGCCTGCCCGCCGACATCTCCGGTCTTTCCTGCCCCGAGGGCGAGGTCGACAACTCCGTGTTCGACCGCTACATTGTTCCTCTGTACAAGCAGGCCTCCTACAAGCCCTACATCATCGCCGCGATGATCTTCCTCGCACAGGTCAAGGATCCCGTCCGCGCTCTCATGGAGATGGACAAGTCCGACGCCGAGCGCAAGATGTTCTAAGAGACCGCGCACAACTGAAAAGGGCGGCTTCTGCCGCCCTTTTTCTTCGGCCGCTTCACTCAGGAAAGCGGTAAAATACAAGAAAAATCACGGGAAATGTCTCGCAGTCTCGTGCAGCATTGCCTATAATATAGGCGGAAAGCAATGGAAATTCGGCCATTGCGCCGACCGAACGGTTCAAATTTATTTTTTAAGGAGATATATCACCATGGGTAAACGCATCGTCATTGCGCTCGGCGGCAACGCGCTGGGCAACACTCCCTATGAGCAGCTCGCTCTTGTCACCGAGACCGCCAAGCCCATCGTCGACCTCATCGCGCAGGGCAACGAGGTCATCATCGCCCACGGCAACGGCCCCCAGGTCGGCATGATCAACCTCGGCATGGCCACCGCCGCCGAGGCCAAGGCCATCAAGTCCGATATGCCCTTCCCCGAGTGCGGCGCCATGAGCCAGGGCTACATCGGCTATCACCTGCAGAACGCCATCGGCAACGAGCTTGCCGCGCGCGGCCTGCAGAAGGACGTCGCCACCGTCGTCACGCAGGTGCTGGTGGACGAGAACGATCCCGCCTTCCAGAAGCCCACGAAGCCTGTCGGCGCGTTCTATGACAAGGCCACGGCCGAGCGCATCGCCGCCGAGAAGGGCTATACCATGGTCGAGGACGCGGGCCGCGGCTACCGCCAGGTCGTTCCCTCGCCGAAGCCCGTGGACGTCATCGAAAAGAACACCGTCCGCGCCCTGATCAGCGGCGGCTGCGTCGTGATCACGGTCGGCGGCGGCGGTATCCCCGTTGTGCGCCGGGACGGCAAGCTCTACGGCACGCCCGCCGTCATCGATAAGGACTTTGCCTCTGCCAAGCTCGCAGAGCTCGTGCAGGCCGACGCCCTCGTCATTCTGACGGCGGTGGACCGCGTCTGCATCAACTGGGGCAAGCCGGACCAGAAGAGCCTTGCGGAAATGACCGTTGCGGAAGCGGAGCGCTACTGCGAGGAGGGCCATTTTGCCCCCGGCTCCATGCTGCCGAAGGTCAGGGCTGCCGTTTCGTTCGCCAAGACCGGCGGGCAGGCCATCATCGCATCGCTCGCGCAGGCCGGAGCCGCCGTCCGCGGCGAGGCCGGTACGGTCGTCCATCTCTGATATCGTCTGTTCCCTTCCCGGGGAGCAAAGGGCCTGCTGCATGAACCCCGCAGCAGGCCCTTCTGCAATATGGGATAACACATATGCAGGGAAGCGGCACGCGGGAAATGAAACTGGAAAGTGGAAAATTTCACAAGACCGCCGGTCATGCGCTGTAGGGGAGGGGCATGCCCCTCCCAACACCGCACCGGCGGGAAGTGCGGGCCAATGTTAAAAAGGCAATGGCCTCCTCGCAATGACAAATCGGGAGTATTTGCCATTTTAACGGCAGCTTGTTGATTGCGCCGGTGCAGCGCCGGGAGCGGCATGCCGCTCCCCTACAAGGCGGGTGCGGTCGACGATAGTGCCACAAAACCTGCAGCTTGCAAGGCGCTCCCTGAGCGCCGCTGCAGACGTAATCGGTTTGTACGTTTTATCGGCAGCCTGTGCGTATCGCCGGTGCAGCACCAGGCCCTGCGGCGAACCGGTTTTTCTTTCTTGCCTTTTTCTGCAAAATACGATATCATAGATATTAGAGAACATCGCAAGGCGTCCCCAAATATTGAAACAAGGAGCTGGCAACATGCTGGAACAGTCGATCCTGCAGAATTATCTTGACATCCTGCGCGAAGAGCTCGTCCCGGCGACCGGCTGCACGGAGCCGATCGCCATTGCCTACTGCGCCGCGACCCTTCGGGAGCTGCTGGGCGCTCTGCCCGAGCAGGTAGACGCCGCCGTCAGCGGCAACATTCTGAAAAACGTCAAAAGCGTCGTCGTACCGAATACCGGCGGGCGCAAGGGCATTGCCCCCGCCATTGCCGTCGGCCTCGTTGCGGGCGACGCGGCGCGCGACCTGCAGGTCATCTCCGCCGTGACGGAAGAGCAGCTTGCGGAGCTGGACGCTTACCTGCAGCGGGTGGATATTTCCGTCTCGTGCAGCCACTCTCCCTGCCAGCTCGACATCGATCTGCGCGGCAGCTGCGGCGGCCACACGGCCCGCGTGCGCATCACAAACCATCACACGAATATCGTCTGCCTTGAGCGTGACGGCGAGGTCCTGCGGGAGCTTCCCGTTGTGGACTCTGCCGAGGAGCATCGCGCGGACAAGAGTCTGCTGAACGTGGCGGACATCCTGCGCTTTGCGGCCGAGGTGCCGCTCGAGGACCTGTTGCCCCTGCTGGAGCCGCAGGTCAGCTGCAACTCCGCCATTGCCGAGGAGGGCCTCCGCGGCGCATGGGGCGCGCAGATCGGGCGCATTTTACTGGAGGATTACGGGGATGATATCAAGCAGCGGGCCAAGGCCTATGCGGCCGCGGGCTCGGACGCCCGCATGAGCGGCTGCGAAATGCCCGTCGTCATCCTCTCCGGCTCCGGCAATCAGGGCATCACGGCCTGCATGCCCGTCGTGGCCTATGCCCGCCACATCGGCGCGACCCGCGAGCAGCTCTACCGCGCGCTGGCCGTTTCCGACCTTGTCACCGTCCACCAGAAGACCGGCATCGGCCGCCTCTCCGCCTACTGCGGGGCCATCTCCGCCGGGGTCGGCGCGGGCGCGGGGATCTGCTACCTGCTCGGCGGCGACTATGACGCCGTTGCGCACACGGTCGTCAACGCTGTGGCTATCCTCTCCGGCACCATCTGCGACGGCGCAAAGCCGTCCTGCGCGGCCAAGATCGCCGCTGCCGTGGATGCGGGCATCATGGGCTACCGCATGTATCTGCACCACCGCGAATTCCGCCACGGCGAGGGCATCGTCGGCAGCAATGTTGACGATACGATCGCCAAGGTCGGCGTGCTGGCGCAGCAGGGCATGCGGCAGACGGACCGCACGATCCTCGATATCATGCAGGATCGCTGCAGCTGAACGCCCGCGTTCCTTCAAAAATCGTTTTCCGGTCCGTCATAATTTGGACATATCAGGCGGGTATACTACGAGCACAGCAAGGAGCTGAACACCATGGAGCATAACGAGCGCATCGACTCCAGTGCAGGCGAGCCGGTATTGGCCTGCAAACGAAGGAAGCACCTGCGGCTGGCGGCTCTCGCTGTATGCTGCGCCCTGCTCGGCGGAATCGCCGGAGGCGCGGCGACGGGATTGCTTCTGCAGGGCTGCGAGCGAGCGGCCATGCGGCCGGCCGGTCAGCAGACGGCCGTATCCGGGGGAGAAAGCACGGGCGCGGAGCCTTCCGCGGCGCGTGTGGCCTCGACTGCGGGAGAATTGACCCCGACGCAGCTCTATGAGCGCTATGCGCCCTGCGTCGTCGGTGTGCTGAACCTCAGCGCGGTCACGGACCTCTATGGAAAGGACACCATGCAGGCCAGCACCGGCTCAGGCGTTCTCCTCACGGGAGACGGCGAGATCCTGACGAATTATCACGTCGTGAAGGACTGCACGCAACTTACCGTCACACTGTTTGACGGCACGGAGCACACGGCAAAGCTCCTCGGCTATGAGGAGGACAGCGACATTGCACTCCTGAAGATCGACGGTACCGGCTACCGCCACGCGCGCCTCGGAGATTCCGACCGGCTGCGCATCGGCACGGAGGTTGCTGCCATCGGCAACCCGCTCGGCGACCTGGACTACAGCCTGAACGTCGGCTATATCAGCGCGAAGGACCGCGACGTCGATCTGGACGGCCCCTCCATCCGCATGATGCAGCTCGACGCCGCCATCAACCCCGGCAACTCCGGCGGTCCGCTGTTCGACCTGCGCGGCAATGTCGTCGGCGTGACGACGGCGAAATATTCCGGCGAGACCGTCACCGGCGCGACGATCGAGGGCATCGGCTTTGCCATCCCCATCAACGACGTCCGCGAGATCCTCTCGGAGCTGCGGGAATACGGCCGCGTGCCGAACCGCGCCCAGCTCGGCGTGATGGTCGGCACGGTCTATTCGACGAACACGGCCCGCAGCGGCCGGGTGCAGGTGCGGGATGTCACAGAGGATTCCGCCGGCGCCCATGCGGGCCTGCGCGACGGCGACTTTATCCTTGCGCTTGATGACTACACCGTGCGCACGCTTTCCGACCTCAGCGCGGCGCTGCGGCACTACCGCGGCGGCCAGCACGCGACGCTCACCATCGAGCGCTACGGCAAGACGTTCCGCCTGCCCATCGTGTTTGACAGCAAGGACGATGCGGTGCAGAACGAAGAGCCAACAACATCGGCCAATGCGCTGGAGCCGTCCGAGCAGGACAGTCCCCGGCCCTGATCCGATGTCTTCCATAGATCGCACCCCCTCTCTTTTTCATGCTTTTTCTCTTTTTTCTCTCTCTTTCTTTCTTTTCTTCGAAATGTACCGTCCGGCTTGCCGGGCGGTACATTTCGTTTTTGCGTCTGGGTGTCGAAAAACCAGTCCAGCCGGAGGTTTCGGAGGGAAGAAAAGAGGGAAAGGAAACCGTCAGGGTTTCCTTTCGCGTTCAATAACCCGCCGCAGCGGCAAAATTGCAAAACAGTACTACAAAAAGTTTTGCAATTTTGAAGGCAGCTTGGCAAAAGACCCGAAGGGACTTTTTGACAAGCTGACCGTCCGGCTTGCCGGGCGGTACATTTCGTTTTTGCGTCTGGGTGTCGAAAAACCAGTCCAGCCGGAGGTTTCGGAGGGAAGACAAGGGGAAAACATCGGGGTATCCTCGGTATGGCAAAGAGCCTCCGCTTTGTCATTCCGAGGAGCGAAGCGACGTGGGAATCTCCGGTAAAATGTTTCGAATTCGCCGAGATTTTCCTGAAATTCAGAACAGTCCTGCGAGATTGCCACGGCCCCTGCGGGGCCTCGCAATGACAAGACTGGGACATTTGACAAGCCGGGAACCGTCTGGGAGTCTCAGACTGTCAAAAAGTCTCCGCTTTGCAGAATAATGCCGACGTCATATCGAAACAACCTGTTGCAAGGCAAGCGCGTGTATGCTATAATGCAGAAAAACGTTGGAACAATTTCGGCTTCCTGCCGTCTAATCTTGCAAAGAGAGAAGGAACGACCGGCGCGGCCGGCGCCGGTCCGCAAACACAGGAGGAGAGAGCATGAGACAGGGTGTCATCTGTATGCTGATCGCGGCGCTGGTGCTGCAGCTTGCGGGCGGCGTGGTCGCAGGCGGTGCAGAGCCGCTGGCCATGACAACACAGGAGACCATTCGAACGGTCGCCGTCTCCGGCGTGCCGACCGCGCTGATGCGTGGGGCCAGACTCCCGGAGCGTATGCCGTCGTTCCATACGGACGCGGCCTGCCATCTGGCGGACAGCTGGCAGAGCTGGTCCGGCATGGTGTGGTTCTCGTCTCCGGACGGTGAGCATATCAGCAAGCCGCTCCCGGCGGGAACCGTCACGGAGCCGGGTGTGTATTATTATCTCGGCCTCGTGCTCGAGCCGGATGGCCTTGCGTCCTTTTCCGATGCGCCGTCCGTAACGGTCTGCGGGACGACGGCCGCTGTGCAGCGGCTCGAGGACGGCAGGCTGTTCGTCTGCGTGCGCTACGGCAGCGACGACGGCCGCCTGGAGGGCCTCCTGCCCGAAACGCTGCCGTTCCGCGATGTCTCGCGCCGTGCGTGGTATTTTGAGAGCGTCGCCTATGCCTACCGGCAGGGGCTGATGAGCGGAACGGGCACGACGGAATTCGAGCCGGATACGGCCACGTCCCGCGCCATGCTCGTGCAGGTGCTTTACCGTCTGGCAGGCCAGCCCGCCGCGGCCGGAGGCGAATTTTCCGATGTCGGCGACGGCGTGTGGTACGCCGATGCCGTCGCGTGGGCGGCCGGGGCGCAGATCGTCAACGGCTACGGCAACGGGCGCTTCGGCCCGGACGACCCCGTCACACGCGAACAGACGGCGGCCATCCTCTATCGCTATGCTGCGTGGTATGACCTTGCCGGGGACGGCGAGGCACCCCTCTCCGGCTATCCGGACGCCGGGACGGTCAGCAGCTGGGCGCGCAGCGCCATGGGCTGGGCGGTCGGCGCGGGCTATCTGACCGGCTCTGCCGAGGACGGCGCCGTTCTGCTCCGCCCGCAGGCGCTGGCTGTCCGCGCGCAGACCGCCGCGATCCTGGCCCGCTTCTGCCGCAGCCTGCAGAAGCAGGAGCACGCCATGCCGCGCGCGGACTATTTCACGGCCCGCGGCACAACGGTACTCTACCTGCCGCTCGACAACCGTCCCGTCAACGACCTGCGCGTCGAGGCGCTGGCGGACAGCACCGGTATGAATGTGCTGCTGCCGCCGGAGGACCTCTATGCCACGCGGCTCGACGGGCAGACGACGAATGCCAACGGCACGCAGTACGGCGACACGCACGCCCTGCTGCAGTGGGTGCTGGACAATGAGGACGCCTGCGATGTGCTGATCGTCAGCATGGACCAGCTGCTCTCCGGCGGCCTTGTGAACAGCCGCTGGGAGGACGGAACGGACCTGACGTGGGAGCAGGATGCCATTGATACACTTTCACAGATCGCTGCACGCAAGCCGGTCTATGTGTTCGACACGGTGATGCGTCTTGCCACGACCGCCGGCTATCAGGGACTCGACAGCGAGGCCTACCGCCTGTTCCGCAGCTACGGCATGGCCGAGCGCGGCGAGCTGACCGGTCACAACCTGACGGTCGATAACATCATTGCAGGCTACCCCTACGGCGCGGACGGCGAACGGATCGAAACGACGTTGGACGACGAGCTGGTGGAGCATTATCTGGCTGCCCGCGCGCGCAAGCTGCGGCTGACGGACTATCTGCTGCGCCATGCCGAGAGCTTTGCGGCCTGCGTCGTCGGTGTCGACGACTCAGCTGCGCGCATCTCCGTGCAGACGAATGAGATCCGCTATCTGCAGCGGCTGCTCGGCAAAAACTGCGCTCTGTTCTGCGGAACGGACGAGCTTGGCATGATGGCCTTTACGCGCGCCTATGCCGACTGCGCCGGATGGAACAGCCGCCTGGCCGTGCACTATTTCGGCGGCTATGAGGACAGCGTGGCCGATGCCTACGATACCTCGACGCTCCGCGAGTCCGTGGAGCAGCATATCACGGCGCTCGGCGCGGAGCTTGCGGACTGGAGCGAACAGTCAGATGCTGTCGTGCTGGTGCTCACGCGCGGCGCTTCCTCCACGGAGTGCAGCCGGTATCTGGCAGCTTGGGAGGAGAACTGCCGGAATGGTGTCCCGACGATCGTCATCGATGCCTCGTCTGCCACGCAGCATCTGCCGCAGCAGCTGGAGGATACCTCGCTGCAGTGGCTCATGGGCTACAGCGCGTGGGGCACGGCGGCAAATTCCGTCGGCATCGCGCTCTCCATGGGGCTGACGCGCCTGCAGTGGCTGCAGGGCGAGCAGGACCCGCAGCCGGAGGACAGCGAGGCCTTTGCGCGCGAGCTGATCTTCGCCTATATGAAGGACATCGCCTACTGCCGCTATTGCCGCCCGACGATCAAGGACCTGACGCCGGAGGGCATCGAGCAGGCCCTGCTCAGGCAGAATATGACGACCCGTGTCGAGACGGCCCTGAAGGACACGGTGCTTGTGACCGGGCCGGACGGCGTGACGGACTATGTGATCCCGGAATTCCGTCTGACAGACTTCTCCGCACCGCTTGGACGAAGCTATGAGATCCGCTTCCGCATCCTGTTCCCGAATGCGGGTCCGTGGATCACGGAGCAGTAAAAAATGGGAGCTGCGGTTCATTGCCGCAGCTCCCTGCAGCTTGTCAAAAAAGTCCCTTCGGGATTTTTCGCCAAGCTGCTTTCAGAATTGCAAAATGAAATTTTGTAGTATTATTTTGCAATTCTGCCGCTGCGGCGGGTTATTGAACGCGAAAGGAAACCCTGACGGTTTCCTTTCACACTTTTCTTCCCTCCGAAACCTCCGGCTGGGCAGGTTTTTCGGCAGACTGATGGGAGCTGTGGTTTTGCCGCAGCTCCCTGATTTTTATTTTTGAATTCTTCACATGCGGTCCGGGGCGGAGAAGCCCAGCAGATCGATGCACTCCTCCAGCGCGCGCCTGGCAAGGCGGATGAGGGCGAGGTAGCCCGCCTGCTTCTGCTTGTCCGGCTCGGCCAGAATACGCGTCTCATGGTAGAAGCGATTCACCGCGCCCGCAAGCTCATAGGCATAGGCGCAGATCACGTTCGGTGCGGAGTCACGGTAGGCCATCTGCAGGGCGTCCGGCATCTGCGCCAGCTCCAGCTGCAGCGCCTTGGCGCTCTCGCTGTCGGCCGGGGCCATGGCCCAGTCGCCCTCGCCGCCGCAGCGGTTCAGGATGGACTTGATGCGGACGATGGTGTAGAGCAGGTAGGGGCCGGTGTTGCCCTCAAATGCGGCAAAGCGCTCGAGATCGAAGATATAGTCCTTCGTGGCGAGGTTCGACAGGTCGCCGTATTTCAGCGCCGCGATGGCGATGCAGCGGGCTGTGGCGTCCAGCTCGTCCTCGGGGACGGTCTGGTTCTCGCGGATTTTGTCCGTGACATAGGTCACGATGTCGGAAATGAGCGTTTCCAGACGCATGACGCCGCCTGCGCGGGTCTTGAAGGGCTTGCCGTCCTTGCCATTCATCGTGCCGAAGCCGATGTGCTGCAGCTCCGTCTCCGGCGGGACGAGATGGC
>ERZ772883.1832-NODE-1832-length-14856-cov-4.855618_pt1 | contig 14856 bp, 17 predicted proteins | sample MGYA00580575_ERZ772883 | MGnify/ENA primary metagenome ERZ772883 (study PRJEB29015, sample SAMEA2737666) | human gut metagenome | biome: human gut; feature: human-associated habitat; material: faeces | place: China | collected 2012 ...
TCTGCTCGATATGTTTGTGTTCCGCAAGTTGCTCCACCGTCTGCACAACTTCCCATGCGCCGCCGGTACTGCCCGCCGGGTGCGATTCGTCCGCCGCTCTTATCATGCAGTCGGTAATCTGCACCCAGCTTGTCCCCGGCCAGCGCTGCTGCGGGGGTATCTTGCTCATAGTTACAAGCACATCTTCCACCCAGTACGGGCAGACGTTCAAGGGGTTGCGGGTTGCACTCATAAGAAGCACCTGTGCAAACTGCACAAGGCTGTCTTACGGCAGCTCCCCCCCCACCAGAATGAATAACGTAGTTTCGTCATTTTGCTATACCTCCAAAGGTCAGACAATTTTAATTGCATATACAGTTGTGTACCACTGAAGATTTTTTACGGTTAAGGTTTTCCCGCTGGCGCTAATGTTATCATTGCTAACAACAATACCACCATTTTCAGTTATGTAAAATGCACTAACCAAGCTACTGCGTGGAGCGATTAGAAGATAATTACCTTCTTCAAGCCCGGATAAATTACAATTACAAGTTCCCGTCTGATGGCAATAGCCAATGCTTTCAGCCAGATTTATTTTTTGTGATACGCCAGCTCGGACATTTTTAACGGCATCACCAGCCGCTTTAGCATCAGCGGCCACGCCCTCTTGCGTCAGCGTTTTGTCGGGCGTGGTAGCAGTATAAGGATTATTCGCCGCTCCACTCATTACTGGCTCACCTCCAAAATAAAGACAGCCGCGCTCGTCGGTGCTGCGTTTGCATAAAACTTAACAACTCCCGCCCCGGGTTCCAGCGCCGCCACCAAACGCACTGCATCCGTCACTCTCGTGCGGTCACTCACAAAAATCCGGCTGTCTGCCGTCACGTTGCTAACATTCACAGTAGCGCACTGCGTATAGCTCGTTCTGGTTCCGTCATCCCAGGCAACGCTATAACTCCCGCTCACCCAGGCGCTCGCCGCCACTGATACCGTCTTATAGCTGTGCGCCGCTTCTGCGCCCACATCCTCGGCGTTCAAAAATACCGATTCCCCGGTCTTGCCGTTAATGTTCTGGATAACGCCCGGGTCGCCCTTCTCTCCCTTTGGACCAGTCGCACCCACAGGTCCCTGTTCCCCCTGGATGCCCTGTATCCCCTGCGGTCCGCGCTCGCCCACGTCGCCTTTCTCGCCCTGGATGCCCTGCGGCCCTTCGCTGCCGGTGTCGCCTTTCGGTCCAGCCGGTCCCACGTCGCCGGTTGCACCCTGCGGTCCCTGTGGTCCTTGCGGACCTTGCGGTCCCTGCAAGCTGCCTATGGGGTTCCACTTTTGGGCATCCATGTCCCACAGGTACACAATGTTATCGGTCTCACTGCCAACGGCGTAGGCATCGCCCTTATTGCCGGCGGGGTGCGCTGCTTCCAAAAGGGTCAGTCTGTCATAGCGCCCCAGCACCACAAAGCTGCTGCCGTCCGCACCGCGCTCGCCTTGCGGTCCCTGCGGTCCGGCTGGTCCTGTCGCGCCGGTCGGTCCCGTGGCACCTGTCAGCCCCTGCACGCCGCGCGGGCCTTGTATACCCTGCGGGCCGGTGGGGCCAATGTTGCCCTGTGCGCCCGCTGGCCCCTGGGGGCCTACCGGGCCTTGCGGGCCTGCGTCTCCCTTGTCGCCCTTCTGCATCGCGATTTGGGTCACACCACCAATGTCCTTGACATCTGCGCCCAAAAACTGCATCCGGCTTCGCTGCGGTACGGATTCGCCGTCGCTGTTCAGAATCAGGTGTCCGCTGCTGCCGGTTGCCTGCCAGGTTTCTCCGTCCGGGCTGGTTTCCAGTACCTTGTCTGCGTTCAGGCGCAGGTACAGCACATCTCCGCTGCCCTTTACGGCAATTTCCAGGTTCATATCGTCCAGCGCGTCAATCAGCTTGTTGATCTTCGGCGCCAGCAGCTTTTTTGCGGTTTCCTCAAATTTGGCTTTCATTGCACCGGGGCTTAACCCCGGTACATCGTCCAGCAGCTCAACCCCCACGCTTTCCAGCTCGCTGTCCGTGATTTTTTCAAATGCCATTCTTTCACCTTCTTATCGCTTGTAATAGCCGGTTTCCACATACTCAATACTGATGTTGTTCAGTCCAAACGGTTCATCTACTTCCCCGTTCTCAATGCGGAATCCCGCCTTGTCTACCTTTTTAATGCTGATCTTCTCGCCCAGGGTTTTCGGGTTGTCGTCACAGCTAAAGGTGATCTTTCCAAAATTCAGGTTTGTAAAATCAAAGTACCGGGCGCTGGTGTTATCCTCAAACAGCTGTTCCCACACACCGCTGATCCGTGCAAAGGCTTTCAGGCTCGTGGCCACAGCCGCCGCCAGCTCCACATATAACCGGCTGAAATTTTTCGAGCGGTACACGTTCTTCCCGCTTACGTCCATTGTCCGCCAGCAGGCATAGATTGCTTCCCCGTCGTCGTTGTAGCTGGTCTGGTTCGCGGCGTCGGTGTAAAACTTGCGCACCTTGCCGTCTTTGCCGCCAAACCACAGCGCCCCGTCGTTCTCCCATAGCACCCGCGCGGGGATATGCGTCAGGTAAAACCCGGCATACTGCCGCGTGGCATACGGGGCATTGCGGTCCGTCTGGCTTGCCTGCAGCCCGTCCAGCACATACACCCGGTCGTTTACCGCTAGCCAGTACATATCCTTGTATACGCAGCAGTAGGCGTCCTTCAGGTTGGCTTCGTCCAGCAGCTTCCCGTTCAAAAAGAAACTCCGCAGTTGGCTGTACTTTTCGCCGGTAATGTCCTGTGCGGTAATGGCATAGACCCCCAGGTTCGTCAAAAACAGCGGTTCCGTCTGCAAATACCCAAAGGTATACGGTCCAATCGCGCCTTCGCCCTGCAAAATGTTCACGATTGGAAAGGCTGGCTGGTTGTCCGTCAGGTTGCCCTCCCGCACAATGCAGTTGCGCTCGGCGTCCTGTCCGTTCTTGTGGGCGGCAAGCCGGGCGTTTACCACGCTGTAGCCCACAATGGCGGCATCACTCTGCCCCAGCACGCTGTAGGCGGTGTCGCTCCAATAGGTCGGGTCATTCTGCCCGCTGTACCAGTCATAGTTGATAAACTCCCGGTTCCCCGCCAAAAACAGCCGGTCAGAGGCTCCCGCCACGCCAAACTGTATGCCAATGCTGCACCGGTTCACCCTGTCGGCGTACCCTTCCACCGTGCGGCTGGCAATAATTTTTATATTGTCGGTGCCGCTTACCGGCGTAGCGCCCGGGGCAGCCGTAAAAGTCACTGTGCCGCTTTCCCGGTTCACCGTAAAATCGGTGCCTTCTTTTTTCTCCGCCCAGTCGCCGCCGCTGGTCATTACCTGCACGGTCACGGCGTCTGCATCCAGCCCGCCAAAGCTCAGCTGGAACACCTTTGCGTCCTTGTGGGTGGAATCTACCAAAAAGTCTTCCTCAAACTTCGGCTGCAGCAGGTTCAGCCCTTCGTAGCTCGTACCGCCGCCGCTGGGCTGCCGGCTGATCGTCAAAATCGGCACGCGCCCCTGCGTGTCGGCACGTTCTACCGTTTCGCCGTCGTACACCAGCAGCGCTTTGCCGTCTGCAATTACCAGCTTTTTGTCAAACTCCCAGCTCTTGCTTCGGGCGTCCGCCGCTTCGGTGTACACAGCTTCGCAGCCGTCGGTGCCTACCTTGTACAACGTTGTTCCCGCGTGGATCAACGCCGCCGCACCGTTCAATTTGTGGTAGCCGTTGATCTGCCCTTCCAGTGTGTACACCGTGTGGTATCCCATCCGCTTGCGCACCTTGCCCGGCACATCGCGGATCATATTCCGCGCGTCGGGGCTGCGCTGCGCATCCACATTTGTCGGCTGGTTCGTCAGGTCGCAGCCGTAAAAATCATTGATACGCACCACGCTCAGGCTCGGCGCGCTGGCGGTGGGCATGCTTGTTGGTTTGTATGCCATAGCTTCCTCACATCCAATCCGGCAGGTCGCTGTTCGCGGTGGCGGTAAACTCGGGTCCGGTGCTGTCCGCGGCTAAGTTTGCCAGCTTGCCCTGGTACTGGGCAAAAAAGCTCTGGAAAAACCGCTGGTCGTACTCCATGCTGTTGCATTGGGCGGCAATGTAGTACGCCATTGCCAGCACCGCCTTTTCCGGCAATTCCAGTTCATAGTCCGCCTCCGTTGTGCTCGTAATGCTCTCCGGGATTTTCTCATACCAAATCAGTGCCGGGTATGCATCTGCCTGTAGCTGTGCCCCGTCCTGCGTCTGGACCACCCGGTACTCCACGCTTTCCCCAAACGGTCCGGTCGTCACGCTTGTCACCCTGCGGCAGTCCTCCGGCAGCAGGGTGTCCCCCTCCACCGGCAGCACTACGCGGACGGGGCAATACAGGCTCACTTCCCGCTGTGCTGTGTCCGCAAAGACCGGGATCTTCGCCGTAAGGTCGTTCTTGGGGTTCGCTTCGTCCAGCAGCTTCAGCACCAGTGCTTTCAGCTGCCCGTAAGTCACTCTCTTTTCGTACATTGCATTTTCCTTCAAACAAAAATGCCCCCGGCAGTATCCGCCGGGGGTGCCCAGGTTAAACCGGCAGCTCGAACGCCTGTACCGTGGTCGTGGCGGCACCCTTCAGGTGCACATAGCCTTTGTGCTCGCCGCTCACCAGCTTGTACTTTCCGCTTTCCAGCGTCAGCACACAGGGCTTGTTGGCAGTCAGCGCCACCGCCAGATCAGCAACACCCTGCAGGCCGTTGCCCATCTCCACCGTCACGGTGTCGCTCGCCGTGCCCTGCAAAAGCAGTACGATATTATCGTCCTTGCCGGTGTACTCAATGTAGATGCCGTCGGTGCCGTCCAAGGCGGTCGCAGTCTTCAGCACCAGCGCTGCATCCTGCTCCATCTTATCGGGGGGAAGTTTTACAATAGCCATCTTTCAAGCCCTCCTCTCAGCCGTTCTTCACGTTCAGGATCATCAGCTCTTTCGGCCGCACGATCTTGGTGCCGTACAAAACATACCCTTTCACCGCATCGGAAAAACGCTTCTCCGGGCGGTACGGCTCGGTGTGGGTCAGCGGGTTGGCAAATGCCACGGCACGCTCGGTGCGCACCATGATGTTGGAACCGCTCGCCGTGCTGTACACGTTGTTCGACATCTTGATCAGGATGTTGTTGTACCGCCCCACCTTGCCGTTCTTCAGCAGGTCGCTGTTGTCGGTATCCAGCTTGGTGTATGCCGTGCGCAGGTGGGTCAAAAACCACGGCGGCACCGTCGCCACAATCTTTGCATCCGCCGGCACATCGTTTTCCTGCAGCATCTGCAGCGCAAGGTCCAGCGTGCCCAGCACGTTGTCGGCGTTCACCGCCAGATAGTCGCTGTACAACTTCTTGGCGTCCCTCGTACCGGCAAGGGCAGCAATGTCCTTGTCCATCTCACTGGCCAGCTCCTGGGTAGCCTCGGTGTTCAGCGCGTCCATCAGGCCGCCCACTGCCTGCCGCTTGTCGATGTCGTCCACAAGGAAATTGAAGTACGCCACGGTGTTGATCTGCATCTCCACGCTCGTATCTTCCACGTTCTCGGCATCGGGCAGGATGATACTGCCGCCCTTCTGCTTGCTGATGGTCGGCTTGCCCACACCCAGGATCTTCACGGTGTCGCCCATCTGCTTGACGTCGCCCTCGTATTGGCGGTTGCAATCCTCGGCAAACACCAGCTTGCGCTCCAGCTCACGTTCGATTGCCTTTGCCCAGATCTTGGGCACAAAGTTTGCATAACTCAAAACACTCACGTTCCTTTCTGTTGGCGGTCCGCATTACCAGCGCATCATGCTCTTGCGAATCGCATCATAGTTCTTGTCGATCTCCGCATCGCTCATGGCATCCACCTGCTCCTTGGTAAAGAAAGCGGGTTTCTTGCCGCCGTCACCGCCAATGCCGCCGGTGCTCGGCGGCTTGGGGTTCGTGCGGTTCTTACGAGCGCGGATCGCTTCGTAGGCGGACACGGCATCTACCTGCCCGCTGGCCATCATGGCCATAAACTCATCGCCAAGGTCACGAATATCCTTGGCCTTTTCGTCGGGGTACAGCTGCTTGATCGCGGCAAGGTCCTCGGCAAACACAGCTTCGTACTGCTGCTGCCGGGCAATTTCCGCCTGCGCCATCGCCTGGCGGTACTCCGGGTCGGTCTCTTTGATCGTCTCCCGCATGCCGTCCATCAGCTTCTGCGCGGCTGCCGGTTCCACACCGGCCTCCTGCGCCTTGGCTGCCAGTACCGTGCGCTGGCGGAACCTCTGCCACGCCTCAATGCTTTCAAACGGTCTGCCGGTTTCCGGGTCGTTCAGCCCCGCCGTCATCTCGCGGAACATTCTCTGCTGCCGGGCGGCTTCCGCCATGCGGCGGCGCTGTGCATTCTCAGCATTCTCCTGCGTTTTCCAGTCGGCGTGTTCCTCGCCGGGTTCCTGGTCCGCGGGGGCGTCTGCGGGCTGCGCACCGGCGGCGGGGGCGGTTTCTTCCTCCGGCACCGGGCTTACAGCGGGTTCCTGTTCCTGCATTTCGGTTACTTCGTTTGTTTCGGTAAACATGGTATCCTCCCTTTTTTCCCAGTGGCTGGGTATCGGTTTTTTCGCGTCCGTCGCGTAATAGGGCTGCTGTTCCGGGTTTTTGCCCGTCCCGCCGGGTATATGGTAATGCGGTTTCCCGCCTTACGTCAGTTCCACCCGCTGCACGGCCTGCACCTTGTCGTATTCCGGGCACTGCTTGGCCCGGCAGCGGTATTCCAGCTCGCGGTACACCTTCGTCGGCGTATCGGGGCTGTTGTCTCCCTCGGTCACGATCTTCCCGTTCGTGATCCGCATCTCACATTTGCATACTTTGCATTGCATTCTGTGTACCTCCCACAGCCGCCTGCGGCACAGCCTGTGCAGTCTGTGCCTGCTGCTTTCTCGCTTCCAAAATCTTGCGGAACTTGGCGGCAGGCACCGGGCTGTTGGCGTCCAGCGCCTCCACGTATTCCTCAAAGGTGATATGCCCCGCCGCCAAAGCGTTATCCAGGCTCGTCTGCTGGCTCAGGATGCTGTACGGGTCCGCCGGGCTTACATCGATCTTGATCTGCATATCCAGCGCCGCCAGCGCCTGCGGCGTGATCACCGCCTTCAGCATGCCGGTATCACCGTCCGCATCGCGGTAGGCAAATTCCATGCCGTCAGTGCTGTAAGCGCACCACAGCTTGTACCAGATCCGCGCCAGCTGCTCAACAAATCCTTTGTAGGCGGCCGCCTGGTCGTTCAAAACCATGGCGCTCTGGTCGCGCGCGGCCTTGATCGCTTCGCCGCTCGTCTTAGTCACGTCGATCTGGCCGGTCGCCGAATCTCCGGCACCTTCCAGTTCGCGTGTCTGCTGGATCAGCTCTGCCTGCAAGGCAGCGCCCTCGCCGCTGGTGGTCCTCGGTTCCAGATACTGGATCACGCTGCTGATGGGCGAGTTGGCAAGGTTCCTTGCCCGCACCGTAGCACCCACCTTCTGCAATGCCGCAGGGTTCACGATCTTTTCCGCGTCGTACACGGCCGTCGGGTAGCCGTACCGCTTTACGATCAGGCTGCGCCGGGCCAGTGTTTTGTTGATCTCGATCTGGTTCGGGATCAGCGCCTCGCACTCCGAAATGCCGCGGGCGCTGTTCGGGCTGTCCTCCCAGCGCATCTGCGCCACCGGGTATACGTCCAGCCCCGGCACGTCTTTGGGTTCCTGCCAGATCACCTGCTCGGTGCTGCGGCTGAACCGCAGCATTCTCGCGCCGGGCTGGGCCGGATCGTCCACCAGCTCAAAGTAGACAAGGCTCGTGCATTTGCCGTCCCCGGTGCGGACTTCCTCTGCCTCGCTGCTGTTTAGCTTTGTGTCGGTTTTGGTATCGGATACGATCTTATCAATCTCTTCCTCCGCCACGCCGTTCTGCCGCGCCCATTTGCGGATCTGGCTCACGGGGCGGCGCTCCGCCAGTATGATCCACGGCTGCGCCTGGATGTCCTGCTCCTGCTCGTCGCCCAGATATACGCTGGATCGGTCTACAACCCGCACTTCGGTGCGCGGGGTGCGGTCGCTCACTACGGCCTCACTGTCAGGCCGGGCATCGTAGCAGTACAGGTAGCTGTCACCGGTGATGGCTGCCGCCTTGATGATCTGCCACTTCAGCACGTCCATCCGCGTCTGTTCCCACACCTGCACACCGAACTGGTTCAGTTCGTCGCAGATGCCCAGCAATACGGGATTGTCCGTCATGGCGCTGAATACGATCGTTGTATCGTTCGTGGCCACGATGCCCACCTTGTATTTCAGAATCGGCTTGATGATGTTCTCCATCGGCAGTTCCTGCCCGCCCTGGCTCATGCCGTACCACTGGTCACCGTTGTAAAAATGCCAGCAGCGCTCGTCGCGCCGGTACATGTTCTTCACACGGTGGTGCTCCACACCGGCCAGATATTTCCGCCAGATGTCGGTGATCTGCTTTTCATCTGCTGCCGCGTTCGTATTCATCGCTTCCACCCGTCAAAAATCTCGATCTCTTTCAGCCGCTCGTTCAGCTTTTGGTCCTCTTCTCCCGGTTCGTCCGTTCCCGGCTCGTCCTCCTCGTTCGGAAACACAAGGTCCTCCGGCGGCATGGTTTCCCGGAACACAACATTCTCCGGCCGGGGCACCGGCGGGGCAATCTGCGCCGAAGAACTGCGCCCCAGCATCTTCCCGTCCCGTACCCCCAGCCGCCACGCGCCCCACAGCAGGGCGGCAAAAACGGCAATCTCAAACATCTCATACCACATACACGTCATCTCCCATTCCCAGGGTCGCGTCTGCACTTGACTGCAAACCGTGCCCGTAAAACACTTCAATGCCGACCTTCGGCGCCTGCGGCGGCTTATCCGCCGGGGCGCTCCGGTATACGCAGAACCCGCGCAGCGCGTCCGGCGCGTGGGTCAGCTCGTGCGGCTCGTTCGCTACGTCCTCCGGTCGTTTCTCATCAAACTGCACTGTCGGCAGTGTGCGGATCAGGTTCCGGCAGGTTTCAAAAATGCGCAGCCGCGGTACCACCTGTCCCTGCTCGTCTACCGTGTCGGCCAGATACTCGCGCACGGCCCGCCACCCGGCAATGCGGTCATTGCCGGTGCGGGTCAGTGGTATGCCGTACTCGGCAAAGATCTCGGCGGTGCTCCTGCCGCTGTCCCGGTTCCGGTTCCACAGGTCAGGCGGTGCCAGCCAGGTGTCTATGCGTTCTCCCGCCGGGGTGCAGTCCAAAATGCGCTTGGCAGCCGCGCTCACAATGTGGCCGCGGCCGCCTTCCCCTTTGCCGTTGTCCCGGCCCTCGTAGATCTCCCGGTATACGTAGGCTAGCCCTTGCTCGTCCACGGCAATCCACAGCACAGCCAACATGTCCATGCCGTAATCCAGCGTCACATACCGCCGCCAGCTGCCTGGCAGCGCAAAGGGGCGTACCACGTGCCTTTCTCGGCGGAACTCCGCAAAATACTGCCCGTCAAACAGATCCCACTCTCCGTCCAGCCAGCCCCGCCGCAGCTTCTCCGGCAGGTTCTCCAGGCTTTTCAGGTAGCCGGGATCTTTTTGCATCAGCACTTCGTTGTCGTACACTTTCGCCGGGATAAACACATAATCCTCTGGGTTCTCGGTCGGTTTGTACTCCCGGTCGATAAACAGCCGCTTTACCCAGTTGTGCCCCACCCCGCCGGGGTTGCAGGTCAGGTAGATCCGCTTCGGAAATCCGTTCACGCCGCGCACACAGGCCGTCAGTGTGATAAACCACTCTTCCGGCCACTGGGTTGCCTCGTCAATAAAAATCACATCGTACTCGGCGCCCTGGTAGCGGTTCAGGTCTGCGGCGTTGTCGCAGTAGCCCAGCATCACCAGGCTGCCGTTGCCAAACACAAATTCCTTGTCGGTCTCCCGGTACTGCACCATGCCCGCCCGCAGCACCTCGGCAAGGTCCCTTTTCAGCGGCTTCACAAAGGTCTCGGTCAATTCCGGGTAGGTCCTGCGCAAAATCAAAACCCGTATCCCGGCATACCGCCAGGCAAGCAGGGTGGCTTTGCCGCGCTGTGCCCAGCTTTTTCCGCCGCCGCGCGCCCCGCCGTAGGCAATGTACTTGGCGTGGGCTTTAAAAAACAGCAGCTGCTTGGGGTTCGGCTTTCCCAGCCTGTACGTTACCATCCCATGCCCTCCGCTTCGCTGGCGTCCACGCCGGCGATCTCAATGCGCAGGGTGTTGTCCGATGCCCCGTCATCTCCCAGCATCTGCGCGGCCCGGTCGGTCACGCTTACCAGGGTGCGGGTAAAGTTCGCGGCGCCAAAATCGCTGATCGGCCTGTGCCGCTCCATCAGCTGGGCCAGCAGTTCCCGCTCGCCCGGCTTCTCCGGCTCGATCTCCCGTACCGGCACCATCGCCGTGCAATCCGGATCTTCCGGGCCGTTGTAGCTCACCAGTCCGTCCAGCTCGTCCAACCGCTGCTTGCAGTAGGCGTAGATCTCGGCGTCGTTCATCGTGCTTTCCAGCCGCCGCCGTATGTACTCCACACTGCAGTTCGCGGCAGCACTCGCCTTGCGTGCCAGTGCCCGCAGTTCGTTTTCCCGCGCCTGTTCAAACAGGCTTTTGCGCTCGCCGGGCTTCTTTTTCTCGGCTTGCCGCAGCCAGCTGCGCAGCGTGCTTTCCGGCACGTTGTACCGCCGGGCAACGTCGGATAGGTTGTTGTGGGTCAGCAAATCGCACATAGCGGCACAGCGCACGTCCTCCGGCCATTTCTTACCTCGCCGGGTCCCCTTTACCGTGTTGTCATGGTATTTCACGCTGTTTTTCGCTCCTTTCGCTCTGCCTCCTTGCCCGTATCGTACCTGATTTTTCTGCAAAAATCTATAAAGCCAGAATTCACGGAATTATGAACAAACTGTAAATTTTTCATCCTGCAGAATTTCCCCTCTAAGGTACCTGCACGCACGGGGTATTTGGTATCCGTATCGCATTTATTTCTATCTGATGGCGAACTTTCGCAATAAAAAATGCCCTCCCCGCACAATCAGGGAGGGTACACGCCCCAAAAGCCCGCCCGCACAAAAGCGGGCAGGCAACTCGGCTTATAGTTTCAGCAGTGCCACGGCTTTCCCGTAGCTCAGAGGCGGCAGGCCCTGGGCGGCCCGCTCCTGGTTCAACAGTTCGATCTTGTGCACCGTGCGGCTCACTTCGTCATTGCCGCACTTCTCCCGTTTGCGCGGCACAGTCAGGTCTGTCTCGCAGTGCAGCTTTACGACCTTTGACGCTGTCTTTGCCGCAGGTGCAGGTTTCGGCGTTTCCCTCTTCGGGTGCTTTTCCCGGTATTTCCGCATCTGCGCGGTGGCCCGTTCCCGCCGTACCACAGCAAAGCAGTCCGGGCAGTAGGGGTTCGGTCGTCCGCCATGGTAGGTGTATAGCTCCCCGCACCGCGCACAGCGGCATTCATCGCCTTTTTTCATCGTTTCCTCCTTGTATGGGCAAGCCCGTACCTGTGCACGTCCCGCCGTATCTTGTCGCCGCGCTCGGCACACGCTGCAAAGCTTGCGCGCTCTGCCTGCTGTGCGGCTAAGTATTCGTCCCGCTCTTTGCGGTATGCCCGGTATGCTTCACAGGTGCAGTGGCAGGTCGCCGCCCGCCGCGGGCAGCCTGGCTTGCACGGGTTCGGTTTTCTTTCCATGGGCTTTTCTCCCTCCACAGCCGCAGGCGCACATAGTACGCGCCCTCAATGTCGTTAAATTCCACCGCCGCCTCGCTTACCTGCCAGCTGGGGTATTTCTTTGCCCAAAAGCCTCGGTCGTAGGCGTCGCCGTTCGTGCACCACTTCAAAATCTGCCGCTTTGTGTACCGGCTGTCGTTCACACGTACCTCTGGCATTTTCAGCCCTAAACTCTGGTGCCACTTTTTGCGGTGCTTGGGCGCTTTCAGCATGTACATGGCACGGTCCACCAGACTGCCGCAGATCGGCTGGGCCCGGCGGGTGTTCACGCGGCCCAGACTTTGCCGCTTCTTTCCACGCCCGGCACTCCACAAATCTTCCACTTCCTCCCGGGTAAGTCCCTGGGCCAGCAGAATGATGTGGTGGTGCAGCCGGTGATCCTCGTCCTCGGTACCCTCGGCGCCGCCCTCGGTCACGGCCACATATTTCGGCTTCGGCAGCTTCTTCCGGGCGCACAGGTAGCTGATCCGCCGCAGGTAGTTTACCAGGTTGCGGTCCGCCTCGGCAAAATCAGCCGGTTCTTCCCCGCCTGCGTAGGTCGGATCCACCAGCAAAACATCTGGCTGCACGAAGTTGGCATTCACCAGCTGTACAAAATGCCGCTCGGCAGCTTTCCGGTTCGCCCGCTGCTGCTTCTCGCTGGTCTCCCCCTCACCTCTGCACCCGTGGGTGTCTGCCCGCACCGGGATCAGGTCAACCTCAGCATATACAGGGCTGCAAATAATTTTCTTTTCCCGGTACCCTCTGTGCATTTCCCCGTCCCTTTCGTCGAGATGTTATTACCCCATACAAGACCGCCAAGCAGGTACCCACCTGCCTGCGTCTTGTGCTATATAATAAGGTGGGCACACAGCCTTCCTCAGTCATTCCCCAGCGTTTGTGCCAGCGCTGTCAGCGCCCGCCCCAGCGCGGCGCGGAACTTCCCGGCTTTCTCGCTGTCGCCGTTTTCCGCCAATTCTTTGCAGATGGCATCTATGCCGTAGGCGTTATCCTGCAGCTGCCCAAACAAAAGCCCAAACTTTACGGTGCTTTCGTCGCTGCTCACTTGCAGTTGCTTCGCCAGCTGCGCAGCGCGTTCCTCAGCAGCTTCCCGGGCAGCTTTTTCGGCGTTCAGCCGGGCCTCGTTTTCCATGCGTACCTCGGCGCGGGCTTTTTCGGCGGCTTCGGCAGCCCCCTGCGCCCGGGCTTTTTCCAGTGCCTTCTTGTGCTGTGCGGCTTCGGCCTGCAACTTTTCTGTGGCTGCCAGCGCTGCATCGCGCTCCCGGCGGTCCTGCTCAGCAGCCGCCTCGGCCTCCTTCTGGCGCTGCAGGGCGGCTTCCAGCTCCCGGCGTACCGTTTCCTGCGCGTCCCGCCGGGCGGTCTGCCGGTCATCCTCGGCATTTGCCTGCAAAAGGCTCAGCTGTTGTGCATACCCGGTGTTTTTCTCCTGCAATTCCCGGATCTGCCGCTTCAGCTCTGTCACTGTGGTCCCGGCAAGGTCCGTTTCGGCGGTGATCTGCTTTTGCTCCCCTGCTGTCAGGCTTGCCAGCAACGCCAATTTCGTTACCCCAGCAGCCGCGTTCTGTTCAATCAGCTGTGCCGGCAGCTTTTCGGCAATGGATATGTAGTTGTATGCCTGCCGCTGCCGCATGCCCATCGTTGCCTGGGTGTAGGCTTCCAGGCTCTCAAACCCCAGCGCCTTGTAGCCGCCGGTGTCCCGCATCCGCTTGATCTTGCGCGCCATATCCAACAGCCCAGCCGCTGCAGTCTGCGCCGCCGCAATGATCTCATAGTGCAGCCCCAGCGCCGCCGTCTCTTCCTCCGTCACCGCCGTGCCCACAAACATCATCTGCTCGGTATCGTATCTCATTTCTCGGCTTCCTCCTTTTGGAAGTTTTTACCGATGTAAACCGCTTCCAGGTCTTTTCGGCTCAAATCCCACTGCTGGCGTCCCAAAATGTCCGCAATTTGCAGTTCACTTTGATTTTTGCCGCCCAAGGCAATTTTCACCATGATTCCGGTATCAAAGAAAAGCGGTTCCCGACCGTCTTTGTAGTAGACTTCAAAGCACATGTCATCACCGCCCCGCTTCTTTGCCTGCTGCATCAGGGCATCTTCTTTCTCGCGGAAACGTATATACGCCACGGCATCAATGTTGTATAGATCTGCCGCCGAATTTTTCTCGGCACACACCTCAACAACGCGGTTCTCGGCATCCCAGCTGACATCCGCCATCCCTTGGTATACAAACTCTTCTCCCGTTTTCAGCAATACCACAGTTTCTTTCACTTTTCGTCACTCCATTCCCAGTTGTCAATCTTTTCGACATTCAATATCTGCAAGACCAAGTAATTCTTTTCTGGGTCTGCACCCCACTCTTTCGCACCGCCCTTTCCGTAGCGGCAATAAACCCACAGCAGTGCGGTCGGGCTGTCCGCCTTATAACCGGCTCTGATTTTTATCGGGAAGATTTGGTATACCTGCCCATGGCAGCCATGGTAATTCCTTACGGCTCCCCACAGGCGTTTTTCCCAATATTCGGTGGGTTCCCGGTATTCCTCCCGCTTTTGGCATTTGCAGATCATATCAAACCACTTGCGCTTGATGGGTAAAGTCAGCATTGTGGTTCCTCCCTTCACGCCGCGTGCGCATCCGCCGGGGGCTTGTGCTTTTTCTCCGGCGGCAGCACCCACTTATCCAGCACTTCTTTTTCCCACGCTTCCACAAACGCCGTCACTTCCGGCGGGATGTGCAGCATCCGCCCGTTCAAATGCTCGTTGTGGTATCCGTGGTTCTGTATGATCTTTTTGGTGCGCACATCCACATTCAGGGTAAACCAACTGCGTTCCGGGCGTCTTGTGTGCCGGATAAACAGGATGATCCGTCCCTCGGCGTGGTTCCCGGCGTACCCGCCCACACAGTGGTGCAGCGTTTCGCCCTCGTCCACCAGCTCGCTGGGCGTCTCTGCCACCCGGATGCAAATTTTCCCTTGCACCCAGTTCAGCCCCCGGCACCGCTCGGTCATCGCGCGGAACGCCTTGCCGTAGGTCGTCTCGCTGTGTATGTATTTCTGCGCCACCATCACGCGGTCGTGGGCGCTGCGCGGGTCACTTGGGTAGCGCACCGCTTCATCCTGCATAAGGCAGCCCATGTA
>ERZ772883.1838-NODE-1838-length-14802-cov-6.939513_pt1 | contig 14802 bp, 8 predicted proteins | sample MGYA00580575_ERZ772883 | MGnify/ENA primary metagenome ERZ772883 (study PRJEB29015, sample SAMEA2737666) | human gut metagenome | biome: human gut; feature: human-associated habitat; material: faeces | place: China | collected 2012 ...
TCACTTTTTTAGATTGAATCAGAACCATTAAGGCGCCGCCTTCCTGCTGGTGAAAACTGGCTGGAAGGGGGTGCTTTTTTCCTTTGTAACTTATTAATAATTAAAAGCCACTTCCTCTACCGCCATCTGATAAGTAGGTTCACTACCTACTGCTTCTGTGATAACATCCGTCCCTTATCCACTCGTCACCTCAATTTAACTGTCATTTAGCTAAAAATACATTTATTTATGTTAAAACATGTTTAAATGGGGGGGTGATTTGCAGAATCTACATGAATTATATACTTTTGCAACCAGAAATCAGTCTCCAAGTAATATACAAGGGGATTAGTTGACATAATGTTGAGGACCATTTAATAAGTCATAATAGGTTTATATTGGTTAACAACAAAGCAACAGTAATATTCAGGACAAATAGTTAAATAGTAAGTGATAAATGAAAAGGATAGCAGTTTTGCTGTTTTTTATTTTGGGAATTAAGACAGTAGGTTACTCACAAGATTTCGCCCTGAAGACGAACGGACTCTACTGGGCGACAACCACACTCAATATGGGCGTAGAAAAGGCAATCAGCAACCAGGTAACCCTGGAAGCAGATGTTGCATACAACCCCTGGACATTCAGGGAAGACAAGAAGATGCACCTTCTCTTGGTGCAGCCAGAAATGAAATACTGGCTGTGCGAAAAGTACGAAGGACATTTTGTTGGTATCCACCTGCATGGTGCTCAATTCTACGGAGGTTTTGGCAGCAAGCTCTACGATGGCTACTTGGCTGGCGGAGGCGTAACATACGGTTACGACTGGATTTTATCCCCTCACTGGAACCTTGAGGCAGCCATCGGTGTGGGATACGCCCACCTCTGGTACAAGCAAAGCCCTAACTTGCCCTGCATCAAGTGCCAGGAAAAGAAGAACGAGAACTATATCGGTCCTACCAAGGCTGCACTATCATTAGTCTATATCTTTTAAAAAAAAGTGCATCATTTAATCACAAAGAACATTATGGATGATAGAATGAAACTCAAAATAGCATATCTGGCTATAGCTGGTGTAGGCTTGGCTCTTCTGACGGCTATGTCTTCATGCAGCAACCAGAGCATGGCAAGCGACAAAAAGATTACATGTACTCCCGATTCCTTTATGCTCCTGCCAGATAGCAGCAATCAGGCTGCACTCAACCTTCAGGTTCATATCCCGAAGCATTATTTCTCGAAGAGAAGCCGTCTCTTCGTAATACCCGTATTGACAGACAGCGACAGCATCGTGGCTAAATACAAGCCTATAGTGCTGGATGCGCCAATCTACAGCAGGAAGATGGAACGTAAATGGGTGCTCGACAGCATTGCTGACCCATACGATTCTATTGCACAGAGAGTTACAAATACGAAAGTAGATTTATCCGTGTTATATAACGACACCATCACCCTGCCTGCAAACTTCCATAAGGGAAGCCTCGTGGCAGTGGCTTCTGCCGACGGATGCGGCGAATGCCGTGCCATCAGCCATACCAAGATAGCCGATGTGTTCCGTCCGGAAATCAAGAAGCAATTGCATCTCAACTGGATGAAGCATACCTTCGAGATCAAGCCGAAGATAAGAAAAGGAAAGGGCGTGGCACGACTTGAGTTTGCTATCAATAAATATGATATCAATCTCAAGATGAGCAACAACCAGGCTGAGCTCGACCACATGTTGAGCGATATAGCTCCAGTGCTCAGCGACAGCCTCGCTACCCTCACTTCTTTGGGCATCTATGGTCTGGCGTCAGCCGACGGCCCGCTGAAGTTTAACACCCCACTTTCCCGCAACCGTGCCAACTCAGCCCTGAAGTGGCTGCTTGCGCACATAGAGAATGGCGACAAGGTGAAGAAGATAGCCCGTATCGGTTCACGCCCTGAAGGATGGCAGCCGGTATTGAATGCGATGGTGGCCGCCGGCGATGCCGACAGCACGATGGTGAAGAACATCCTGACCCGATATGCCAACTTCAACGATGATGTGCAGGAGCGCTATATCCGCCGCCTGCCTATCTGGAACAGCATCAAGAAGAAGTATCTGCAGAAGAGCCGTAGCGTGGAATACACCTACACATACATCATCAAGAACTTCACCACCGATGAAGAAATGCTGCAGATGTACGAGCTCCGCCCAGATGCCTTCAGCGAAGATGAGTTCCTGCATGTGGCACAGATTGCAGAGAGCGCAGAAAAGCAGAAGCAGGTATATGAGACGACTTTGAAATATTACCCTATGTCGAAGATTGCTGCCAACAATCTTGCCATCCTACTCGAGAAAGAAGGCAAGGTTGATGTGGCTGAAGAGATATTGAACCGCCAGAAGGTAGAAGAGACTCTGATCAGCCAGAAGGCACTCACAGAATAAATTACAGCGTATGACAAGATTAAAAGTTATCATATATGGTATGGCACTGGCTATGTCATTCACCTCTTGCGTCCGTGAAAATCTGGACCAATGTCCTCCTCTGCGTATCAACATCGAGGTGAAAGACAAGAATTATTTCAATGTTGACCAGACTGCACCCGAAGAAAAACGAGATGAGAATCAGCCATTTAGGTCATTCGTTCCGTCTCTTTCCTATCGTCTGAGCCGACTCAACGACGACGGCACTCAGCAGGTTGTCGTAGAAGAAAAAGGTTTCGGAGTAGAGGGTGATGGATTAACTTATCCTGTAAGCTTCGACCCCGACATGCCTTTCGGAAAATACGTCTTTACGGTATGGGGAGGTATGAAGACGCGAGGCGAACTCAATCTGGATAAAAACGAGCTGTTGCTACATCCGGAGCACAGTCAGGGCGATGATGTTTATCAGGTTTGCGATACCCTCGTATATGATGAAAACCATTATTGCTATACCAGCGAGATGGAGCGCACCAAGGGTAAACTGGTTATATGGACAGAGAATCTTCCTGCGGGGTATCACCTGATGAATACTGAAGTAAGCCAGCTCTATGGAATCGTAAATCCAAGTTTCCAATATTCTGAAGAGACCAGCGTCTTTCATGAATCGGAAATTGAAGCTGGCGCCAAGACCAAGACCTCTATTTTCCTGGCTCCTTCTTTCCTGAAGGATGAGTCGGTGGTGGATGTCAATTTCTATAAGAATAGTGGCGAAGGCGGCAATTCATCTGTGTTGTCACCTGATGACGTGAAGGTAAGCATGGAGCGCAATAAGATTACGGTGCTGAAATATGTGTACGATTCCGACCGCAATCGCTTCACCATCTATATGAAGGTGAATGACAACTGGGAGGAAATTCACGGCATGATATTGGATTGATAATTAATTTATACTTAATTTTTAAATTTATAATTTATGAAAAAAGGTATGTTTTTTGCGCTTGCAGCAAGCAGCTTGCTGTTCAGCGCATGTAGCAGTGACGACGCTGTGGTTAGCACAGAGGGTCAGAATGAGGCAGTACAGCAGATTGTATTGCAGGTAGCAAGTAGCGGTGATGGCTTGAGCACACGTGCAGGCCGCCCATTGTATTCTTCAGAGGCTTTGCAGACTATCCAGCATGTTCGCGTAATAATTTACAAGGATGATGCAACAAAGACTATTGTCAAAGACAAACAGTTGAACTGGAAAGATAGTAAAACGTATGACAATCATGGTCGCGAGCTTACTCTTACTTACAAGGGTGATGAAAGACTGAGTGAAGGTAACTACAAGGTTATGGCTGTAGGTTACAGCGATAACAGTGACTACACCTATGCTTTGGATGTAACAAGTGCAGATGCCCTTAGTGGTACTTACAGTGACATTACTGCAACCTTGAAGGCAGGCAAAAAAGAAGCGGAGGAAGTATTCGCTGGTGATGCAGATCTTAAAATCGGAGTTGATAAGAATATTACCAACTTTACTTCTGGTGAGAAGAATGGCGTAGCAGTAACCTTGCATCGTCAGGTAGCTGGTAGCTTCGGTTATTTCCAGAACATTCCTGCAAGTGTGAATGGCAAAGCTGCCGCAACCCTTCGTCTCGTAGTCAGAGGTAAGAATGATGTGTTGACTTTCAACAACTTCAACAGCTCATTCACAACAACTGGCAGCACTATCAAGTATTATGTTAATGGTTCTAAATCAAAAGGTACAACATTTACTCCAGATGCACAGTTCAAAGATGGCGACAATGGTTATGTGCTCTACTCTATCGATTTGAAGACATGGTTCCCTCAACTTGATGAAAACGGTGATGGTGTGCTGAATGCTCAAGATGCCAGCTGGAAGCACCCTGATGATGTAAAGACTCAGGTTGTGAAGGGTTCTGTATTCGGAAGCAACTTCGTCATTCCATTTAAATACACAGATGGTAAGAGCACCATGGAGCTTCAGCTCTTGGATACTGCTGGCAGTATCATCAAGACTTGGACCGTTTCTATCCCAGAATCAGATTTAAATAAGGTTGCAGCAAATGGAGCTACAGACGCAACTGCTTCTATCTTCAACGTGGTTCGTAACCACATGTACAACTTGGGTGTGAAGACTTCAAATGGCACAAAAACTGATCCAGATCCAAGTAATCCAGATCCAGATCCAAAACCAGATCCAGATCCAGACAAACCAAAGCCAGGTACTGACGAGCCAGAAGACTTGACCAAGTCTCAGAACCTCATCTTGAAGGTGAACGACAACTGGGAGGCTATCCACAAGTTGGTGCTGGGTGATTAATCTTACTACGTGCTCATAATATAGGCAGTATTAAGAAAAATATATCCAAGGGATGCACAGTGCCCTCTATGGGCACTCGCATCCCTTACTATCCCAACATCACAATATTTAATTTATCATTCATTTTATACGTAATTCCCATTCAAATCGAATAGGCGAACATTGAAATCGAATAGACGAATATGATGAGAAAATCTATAAAAAACAGTTTAAATATAATCCTCGCAGCCAGTCTCCTAATGAGCTGCAGCGCAAGCAATGATGCGCCTGATACCCTCGCCGACGGCTCGCATGCCGTGAAGTTGAACATGAGAGTGGGTGTAAGCGCAGGTGTTGTTACCGGCTCACGAGAACTTGATACATGGGATGGAGCACAGCAGGTGAATGATATGAGAATCTACGTCTTCAGATGCCCCGTAGAAAAGAAGGGCACCTCAGAAGAAGCATATACCTATTGCATCCCTATTGAAACGGAAGCAGCCAAGAAAGGTTACTATTCCGTTGACGCATTCAACAATAGAGAACCCTACTATTCTGCCGAGCACCAGAACATGCCCGAGCAGCATCTATACACCATCGAACCCTATCTGCAGAACGGCTACTACTACCAGTTCCTAGCCATAGGCAGAGATGACAAATACGCAACGAACAAAGTACTTACCGAACCCAAATTCACTAAAAACGTAACGAAACTGGAGGACGCAAGAATCGCCCTCACCGAGCAGGCAAAAAACAGCGCCAAACTCGGTATCCTCAATACCACAGAGCTGTTTAGCGGCATTCTGCAAGACGAGAATACCCAAGAGAAAGCCCCCGTGCTCGTAACGGAAGAGACGAAATACTTCCACCGCACGCTGACCGCCAGCCGTAACGTGGCAGGCCTGATGATTTACGTAGAAAACATCCCGGCACAGGTGGAGTCGAATGCAGCAGGCGACGTGAGCACCGTTACCTTCAAGCCCACCTATCTATCCGTTGTAGCCACCGGCATCACCACCGAAACGCTGATAAGGCAGAAGCAGGCACCAGCAGATGCTGATTCGTTGACTTATCAGACGTTGGGCACCATCGACCTCACCCCCTCAAACGGATGGACCGTAGATGCTAAAGAGAACATATTCAAGCGAGCTGAAGACTCCCAAAAAGGATGGAAGGCAAACAGCTACATGATAAGCAACTTCATGATGCCTACACCAGAGGGAAAAATGCAGAAAAGCAAGAACTCGGCAGAGAACGAGACCACCTTCTATCTGCATTACACGGATGGCAAGCATCACAGGTACGACAACATCAGGAAATCTACAACCACTGGCGACAAGTTCAAGTTCCCTATCGAGGCAAACCACCTGTATTGTCTGGGAGCCAAAAGCAAGACCGTGAACCAGCCATACGACCTGAAGAAGTATTACGAGCCGGTGATGACCGAAGTGAAGGTTGAGATAGAACCAGCCTTCGAAAAAAGACATGAATTTGAAACAGAATAAACGTTACAAAACAGCATAAAAACGGAAATAGAATATGCAGAAATCAAGATTTAGCATCTGTAAGATAAGCTCCATCAAGATGAACGCCATCAGGATGAACGCCATCAGGACAGGCATGGCGGCAGGTTTTTGCTTCCTCCTCGCACTAGCCGCGGGATGCAGCAGCGATGCCGATCTGCCACCTTATCCAGATGGCAGCAATGGAGATGCAGGGATGAATCAGCCTTCTGAAAAGGACGACGAGATTACGACTGTTCCCGTCACCATCACCCTGGGCGGATTAAGCAGCAGCGATGCCAATGCAGGGCAGGGGGGCGGAAACACCCGTGTAGCCCCTCCTGGTGCAGGATCCTCTTCCTCGTCGGGCACAATAGGCGAGGACAACGGATATGCCGAGACCGACAACGTCGATGCCGTAAGGCTGATAGCTTTTCGCCGAAGAGTTCAGAACAATGGAGAAAATACTGCAACCTATGATGCCGCAGTCAACGACATCCAGGGCTTCGAGTACGACCCTACCAACGACTGGGTGATTAACGGAAAGCCCACGTTAGAAGACGTCAAGAAAGACGATTATCTTTCGGGAAAGCCCCACAAGCACTATGTGGTAAAGGGCAAATTCGGCATCAGCAGGGGCTACGAATATCGCATCATTGCCCTCGCTTACAATAGCCAGGAGAAATCGCCCTATCCGCAGTATCAGGCAAACCAAGTGATTACCAATGATATGCTCAATATAAAAAAAGGCACTACATTTCAGGAGTTCAAGGCCACGTTTGCAAGTTACCTGGTCGATGACAAAACCGAAACCCCCAACAACTGGCTTGACTATCTGAAAAAAATAGCTCTCTCACTGCATAATGTAAAGTGCTTGAGCCGCCAGCTCATCACGGTGCCGCAGCTCTTCTATGGCACCCTCTACCAGCAGGGGGATGATACCCAAAATCCAATCATCTCTTCTGCTGATTACCAGAAAGAAAATCTGGGAAACAACACCCCTACGCCGCTTGTAGGAACACTCTATAGAGGCATGGCAGAAGTGGAGGTTCATATCACTCATGCCGCCCATTACGGCATTACAGCGCAGACGCAATGGTATTGCCTACTTGCCGACACCGTGCTTACCCAGATGCCTCTTACCAGCTACGACGGTTTTAAGCAGGGCAGTGTACCTATCAAAAAGTATTCAGAAAAGGGAGGCTCCTATACCGCCATTGCCTATGCCCCCTTCCCAGGTGAAGGCAACGAAGTGGTTCTCAAGGCATTTGTGCTGCCAGGCAAGACACATCTTGCCGTGAGAATAGGCTTCGATGCCTATCCTCACGCCCACAACTATCAGATAAAGGCAAAGGATATGATGTCTTCTGAAGCAGCCACGGGCGTTATCGTGGTAGATGGAGTCAGCAACCTCTTCTATCTGAGACGAAACCATAAATATGTCTTCACATACACTGATCAAGGAAAACTTACAGACTCCAGACATTTGCTCGAATAAGATCAAGAGAATTATCAAGACGTTATGCTATGTTTTAAAATCAAACAGACAATGAAACAGCATTTTATATACAAAACTTTCATATCATTTTTGTTGGCATTCCTGATGGTTGTGCCCGCCTCTATCCAGGCGGCACAACCCAAGGATGACAACACCAGTCCCTATTTCGAGAGTGCTGCCGTTAGAGACTCGTTCAAGAACTGCAAGAAACCCATCTGGACCAACAACTGGGATGATCTGCCAGACGACAAGCACCAAGACCATTTTGTGGAGTTCAACAATCACCCCAAATATTACAACATGACATTCCGTGAGCTGCGCAACCGCCGTGCCCTTACAGGCGAATCGTGCACCATTAACAAATTGATTGGTGTGGTAGGCGTAGGCAGCTGGGCAAAGGATATGGGCGCCCTTACCGACGATTCACTCGACAACTATGCACAGGTAAACTCAGTGGTAAGAGCAGGTGTAACCGTTGACCCGATTGTGAGCGTAAGAGATATGGACAATTACTACTCCAAGGGCACGGTGGCAGGCTATACCATCGTAGCAGGTTCGGGCAGCAGCGTGCTCAGCCTCGATGTAATCAAGGCTTTCTCCATCGGATTCTATCGCGACGGCAAGCTGCAGGGCGTAAAGGCGGTGAGAGAAGGACAGGATGGTTCGGGAGTAACGCTGAAGCTGCTCCAGATACCGGGTTCCGACAACATCTGCGCCATGCTGACGGCAGAAAGCGACTGGCTCTTCGATGAAATCACTCTCGACTGCTCGGGCGGCATTCAGGCAGAAGTGGCGAATATTCTGAAAATCAAATATGCCTTCGTGGGCGAATCTACGGAGTTTACCATTACCGATGGAGGCATCAAAAAATACAACGAATATTTCAAAGACGACAAGCAGGTGGCGCTCAAAGAGATGAAAGGCTGGCGCCCTATTATCCTCGGCATCCCCCTGCCTTTCCTGGACGACGATATAAAGAAGATGACAGATGATAATCTGGACAATTTCGCCACCATCGTCCCTCTTCTTAACATAGGTTACCAGGGCGGAGCCAAGTTTATGATGCAGAACGACAAGAACCCGCAAGGCGAAGCATTCGAGGCTGGCATGGAGGCTGGCTTCAAATACAAGATGGATGCCCTGCTGAGCCTCAATGCAGGAACATGGGTCAACGTGCTGCTCTTCGACCACAAGGGAAACAAGGTGCAGGAAGAAACGATTTCTGCCCAGGTGCTCAACCTCTCGCTGGTGCAGATTGGCGACGGAACGGTGAGCATCAAGGCAAAGGTGCCGTTTTCAGGATGCGAAATCAGATTCCTTACGGTTCTCGGAGTAGATGCAGGCGTCATCGGCATCCACTATGGATTCGTAAGAATGGCTCCAGATGTATCCCACCGGTGCCCCATCAATCCTACCATCAACAGCAATGTCTGCCCATCGCAGACTTCGTTTACTCTCCGTTCTAATCCGAAAGTAAGCGTAACATGGAAGCTGACGGGTGCCTGGGATTTGAATGGCAACGTCATCCTGAACACCACTCCCGTGAAGGTGACTGCCGATGGCCATGTAACCGGCATGCTGCCGGGCAAATATACCTTCAAGGCTACGGCTAAGGACGGATGCAGCGACGAGACCACCATCACCGTGGGCGGATTCGGAAAGGGTGTAACGCTGTGCGGCAAACCGCTTATCAACGATACTGAAAAAGCCGTCTATGCTCTCTCCACCGACAAGCACGCTACCTCAGGTTCGCTGATTTCCATTTCCGACCTCCAAAATCCTCTGAATATTCTCAACAAGGATGATACTTCGTATGCAGAATACATCAGCGGTCTCAACCTGGGCAACAACCTGGGCATCATCGGTATCAAAAGAATAGAGGAGAATAGTCTGATATATGATGCTACCGGCCGACACGAAGGTGAATCAGAGCCGGAAGCCGTCAAGAGAGCTCAACCTAAGCGCATCGGATTCGTGGTAGAAGCCACGGGAACGGTGCTGAACCTGCATGCACTGGAGTTCTTGCAGATAAGATGCTATCATAACGGTGAGGAAATATATCGCCATCTGATAGACGAGAACAATGCCATCAGTGCCGACCTGATAGGTTCTGAGAAAGTGCAGAAAGTGAGATATTCCATCGAGGTGCCTTCCATCGACAAGAATGAAAAGCCAACCCAGATGGACGAGTTCCAACTCTGGTATTCGGGTGCAGTCAATCTGGGCGTTTCTAAACTCCGTATCTACTATGCCTTTATCGAGGAGGCTTCCGATGACTGTTCTTCGCCACTTGCATGTAGCAGTATGGTGATGTCGCATAATCATTCACATACTACCATCAATGCTAATGAAACCAAATTTGGCGGAGCGGTGAGTGTGGCTACTGTAGATGATAACTTAGGTTATCTGGTGGATGATGACTTGAATACCTATATGGCGGTTGCCAATACGGTAAGTCTGGGAGTTGGTCAAACATTCGCCGTAAAGATGGGTAGAACACTCGACTATCATCATCAGTTGGGAATTGTCATTGACAACAAGACTTTCCTAGCAGCCGTAGATGTAGGAGACTGGCTAACGGTAGAAACCTTCAAAGACGGTAATTCTACGGGAGATAAATTTACCGACTGGAAGGTGATTTCCGCTAAAGTAGCGGGTTATGGCGATAAGAATATCCTCTTCCTTCAGCCAAAGAAAGCGTATGACGAGGTGCGATTTACTTTAGGCAAAATTTTAGGCGCATTGGATGTGCAGAAATTCTACGGACTCGTGACACGTGGTGATATTGATAATGATGGTATTCCTGACTGTAAGGACGACAAGTCGTGCGTAGATGGTGTAGACGATATCGCTGTCAACAATGTATGCGTAGGAGATAAGATTGTCGTAACTGCTACCGGATTGACCGGAGTAGATTATCATCTTTACTTCGGTGATAAGAATGCGGGAGAAAATGGCATCGTGTCTCTGCATTCTACACCAGACACCAAGAACAATATCCAATATACCTACACCACCAAGGAGCCGGGCGAATATCAGCTCACCTTCTTCGACGGCAGCTGGACGCCACTCTCTTCTGTAGTATATCAGGTTCATCCATTACAGACCCGATGGCTTCCGAGTGCATCTACCAATGAATGGAACAAGTGGGACAACTGGAGCGACGGTTCGCCTTACTGCTGCACCAACGCCATCATCTCGTCGGATGCCGATAACTTCCCAGTGCTGGGCACGCCAGAGAAGCCAGCCGACTACTGCTGCAAGGACATCTTCTTCGAACCCCGTTCGGCGGTGGATAACGTGCCATCGCTCAACTATCGCAAGGCATGGGTAGAACTGGAGCAGAAGCCGAACCATTACTATCTGCTGAGTGCACCGCTCAAGCAGATGTACACGGGCGATATGTTCATGCCTGCCGACACCACGAAGGCGAACTACTTCGAGGAGCTGAACGAAGAAAACTGGAAGGAACAGCGCTTCAACCCGAGCATCTACCAGCGCCTCTGGGCGGCTGCGCATCCGGGTAAGATTTATTCGCTAGACAGCAAGGGAAATCCGGTTTTGACGGATGATAAAACGCTCGCCGTGAAAGAGGCCACCTGGTCGCACAACTTCAATGCCGTGGCTAAGCCTTACGGCATGGGTGAAGGCTTCTCTATGTGGATAGACAACGGCAATCTGCCGGCTACCAATAAGTTCTGTATCCGCCTGCCTAAGGCGCATAAAGAATATAGTTACTTCGTGGATTACGATCAGGAGAAAGTGGCTAGTGAAACAGTGACGAAAGATGCAGATAAGATAAACCGTTTCATCTACGAACCGGATTCTCCGCAGGAGGGCGACTTGACGATGGAATATAAGTATCTGTCGGAAGGCAAGGAAGTGACGGAGAACCGCACGGTGTTCGTGGGGCAGAGCGAGTATTATATTACGCTGAAATCGGATATTCCTACGCAGACCTTCGTGCTGGGCAACCCATTCATGAGCCGCCTGAATATCAAGAAGTTCCTGGAGGTGAATGAGAACGTGAGCAGTGTGAAGGTGGAAGTAGAGAATGAATTAGGAGATATGGAAGAGCAGACAGTAAGCAAGGTCGCTTCTACGGGCAATGCCACCACCATCGCCCCAATGCAGGCATTCTATGTTACCACAAATGATAAGCCGAGTACGGAAATCACCCTGCTGCTCACCCCAGAAATGATTGGTGGAAGCAAGAAGGCTACTGAGGAAAGTAAACCTGCTGAAGCCAAGGGACTGAAAGTGTGTGTGGAAAGCCTGAAGACGCGAAGCAAATCAGCAGCTATGCTGGTGATGGAGAATTCAGAAACTGCTTATGATGTTTCTGCCGGTTCTTCTTTCAAGAACTCTGTATGGGTTCCAACTCTTCTGGATAGTGAAGTGAAGTCACCTTTGAAGGTATTTGGTATTCAGCAGAGTCAGGCTTACGATATCCTTCCGATGACTGGCGCTACATCTTTAGGAATCTATCTGTCGCAAAAGGATAGCATCCGTATCGAGGTAAAACCTATTCAGGGTGTTGATATGAGCGGATATGTTCTCCATGATATGCTTTCGGGTGCCGATTATTCACTTGATTCTCCTCTCATTATTGCGGATGCCGAGACCTCGTTAGGCAGATTTGTTATCAGAAGCCGTTATGGAAGTACAGATGTGACATCTGTCGATACTGATCAGCGCATCAGTATTGTTCAGGAAGGTTCTTCTGTCCTCGTGCAATCTGCCTGCGGTCTGCTCAAGAGTGTCAAGGTCATAGACCTGAATGGCAGAATCATCAGCAGGGTACAGGGAAATGGTTCAAGGTGTTTAAAGGCGAGCATAGCCACAGGCATTCAAATCATACACATAGAATTGACAGATGGTAGCAGCAAGGACTATAAGATGATTTTCTAAGTGAAATCAGAATAGCGAATTACATCTTTTACTTATAATTATCCCTGCCAGCTTGTGAAAGCTGGCAGGGATTTTTATTTGAAAATCAAAAGATTCAAAGAATCATATATTGAGTCCACTTGAAAAAGTCATTTTTACGAAACGTGTCATTGATTGTCAATAAGTTACAAAGACAAAAATATGATTCAGGACTTTTTCAAGTGGACTCAGTACATTTAATTTTGAGTGCTAAATTACTCTTTATTTTCGACATATGCAAGAGTCGTGAAAATACTTAATTTTCACAATGTATACGATTTTTTTAATGATTCTCAGAAAAGTATACAAAATAGGGGAAAAAGTGAGCAATTTACGTTACTCGCCTTCTTCCCCTTACTTTTATAAATTTACGGTAGGTGCAGCGCGATGCACAATCCTTATTTCATCGCCATCTTGATAGAATCCTTACCCACCTTGGCGATAACCAAAGACTCGGAAACAGCATAAGAGGGTGTAACTTAATATACTACCCACTCATTAATTTAGTGTAAACTTGCATTTAGGAAAGTTCGAACACCCATAAAAAGAGCCATATCTTCCATTGCGTAAAACTAACTGACCACCACATTGTGGGCAAACACCTTGCCTTATTAAACTCTTTGCTCTATATTGCCTATCTTTAACATTCTGCTTGTGCTGTCTAATTTCTTCCTTATCTGCTAATGTGTAATACCGACATGTACCATAAGCCTATAGTTTTATATATCGGGGCAAAAAGACTATTTTACTTGAAATTACCTCCATAATGGTTCCATTTGCCATCCCTGCGGAAAGCCGAGAGCTTTTAAGTCAATTTCGGGAAACCGAATGAACAACCATGTTATTTTAGATTGCATATCATTATTGGGGGATATAACATTAAGAAAGTACTTGATGATGCACAGATCGAAGTAAGCACGCATGGAATCTGTTGGTAGCGTTATCCATTCTCTTTCAGGACTATTTGGAATCGCTGGCTGAATAGCATTCTGTTTGTTCCATACTCTTGAATGATGACCACAGGCATTTCGAGTAACAGCAATAACTGTAAGCCATGACTCAAACACATTGATAGGCAAACCAAAACGTTTAGCTATGCGTTTGCGTATGCGATTTTGTTTGATGTTACGATAAATAGCATTGACATTTCCAATAGTAAGCAACTCGCCTAAAATCCACGATGGTGGATATGGCTCAGAATAGGTTCGCTTGAAATGAAGAACAAACTCCTCCTTGGATTTGCTGTATTCCTTGGATATAGCCCGCATTGTTTCATTAAATCTGGAACTATCCAAGAAATAAGAAGAGTCAGTAAGCCAAAAAGGATTGCCCGTCATATCTGCTGTTATTTGCATTACTGCCCGTCTGATAGCAATTTCAATCTTTTCTATCTCATTGAACATGAGTAGTCTCAGTTTCTTATCAAAACGATAAAGCATCATCACTTTCTTGAAGGATGAACCTTCCTTGTATAAATGTGCTGTCTTGGGCATCTTCAACAAAGGATACATATAAGCAGACAATCTGTAATAACCAATATTGTCAATGTACTGTATGGCTTTGTTCCTATCATAAATCTGTAAACCTCGTGATTCAAGCAAATTAACGAGATTTTCTGAAGATTCAAATCGTTTTGTAAAAGGTACAAGATTTGCCATATTCAAATGTGTATAAATAAAAAACGCCTCGCACGATTTGAGCATTGTTAAGAGGCTTGGCGAGGACTGACGCTGCAAAGATACGAATAATTATTGAAATCACAAAATTTTCCGCAAGAAAAATCTCGCAAAAGTGAATATTTATGTTTAATAGTATAAAAACGAGCTGTAAAACCATGTTCTGCTTACAAAACAAGAAAGAAGAAATGGGAATTACCATTCAAAAAAGAGTTTGACGCACCAATTCCTGGGCACCAAACTCTTTATATTTTAGAATCTACGAAGTTTATTTTACGGCAACCTTGATGGCATTATCACCGAATTTTGCGATGACCATGGTTTCTGATACAGCGCAGGAAGCGGTACCGTCTACATGAGCTATGGGCTCAGAACATTGATATCAATATTAAAAACCACAGACAACAGTCACCTAATATGTGTCCAATTCAAATTGTGTACGAACTCGTACACTTTTGAATAACTTATCCTTTCTGCTGCTGTAACTGACTCTCCGACAATCCTGTTATTTCCATCACCGTGGCAGCATC
>ERZ772883.1839-NODE-1839-length-14791-cov-5.202837_pt1 | contig 14791 bp, 16 predicted proteins | sample MGYA00580575_ERZ772883 | MGnify/ENA primary metagenome ERZ772883 (study PRJEB29015, sample SAMEA2737666) | human gut metagenome | biome: human gut; feature: human-associated habitat; material: faeces | place: China | collected 2012 ...
GGGCGCTACCAACCGCCCGGAGGTGCTGGACAAGGCTCTGCTGCGTCCCGGCCGTTTCGACCGCCGCATCACCGTGGATCGGCCCAATCTGGCGGGCCGCCTGGCCACCCTGCAGGTCCACACCCGGAATATCCATCTGGCCGAGGATGTGAACCTGGAGAAGATCGCCCAGGCCACCGCCGGCTGCGTGGGCGCGGATCTGGCGAATCTGGTGAACGAGGCCGCTCTGCGGGCTGTGCGCAAGGGCCGCAAGGCTGTGAACCAAAACGACCTGCTTATGGCCTTTGAGGTGGTCATCGCCGGGTCGGAGAAAAAGGGCACCGTCATCACCGACGAGGAAAAGCGTATCATCGCCTACCACGAGGTGGGCCATGCTCTGGTGGCCGCCAAGCAGAAAAATGCCCAGCCTGTCAGCAAGATCACCATCGTCCCCCACACCCAGGGGGCTCTGGGCTACACCCTGCACCTGCCGGAGGAGGAGAAGTTCCTCATGTCCCGGGAGGACATTCTGACGGAGATCCGCACGCTGCTGGCAGGCCGCTCCAGTGAGGAGATCGTGTGCAATACCATGACCTCCGGCGCCGCCAACGACATCGAGCGGGCCACGGAGCTGGCCCGGAACCTGGTGGCCCGGTTCGGCATGTGCGATGAGTTTGATATGATGGCCCTGGGCACCGTACAGAGCCAGTACCTGGACGGCAGCTACTCCATGTCCTGCGCCCAGGAGACCTATGCCGCCGCCGACCGGGAGACCATCAAGATCATCCGCCAGTGCCACCAGGAGGCCAAGCAAATTTTGCGGGACAACCGGGAACTGCTGGACAAGATCGCCGCCTACCTGCTGAAGAAGGAGACCATCACCGGCCAGGAGATGATGGCCATCATCGAGGGCCGGGATCCGGAGACCGTGGACAACTACGGCGCCACCCGGGAGGAGGATGCGCCCCGGAAGGCCTTCCGGCCCTCCACGCCCAACAGCATTGAGGCCCCGGCCAAGCATATCAACATCATCTCCCAGCCCATCCCCATGCCGGACTTTGACGCGCCCGCCCAGGAGAAACCGGCGGACGAAAAGCCGGCGGACGAAAAGCCAGCGGAGGACAAGCCGGAGGAGCACCAGCCGAGCGATCCCCAGGGGGACGACAAGCCTACAGAGGAATAAAAGAAACATGACCCGGAACGCATGAGCGTTCCGGGTCATGTTGACGTAATTTACCGGGGGGATAAAAAAATGAGGCGATGGAAAGACCTCCGCATAGAGTGGGGCTATACGCAGGTGAGATGCAAATGCTCACCGGCATTGACCAGAGTGCCTGCTCCAAGATCGATCGCGGGGAGCGGTACCTGAGCTCTGAGCAGTGCAAGCGGGTGGCCCTAGCCCTGCACACCAGCATGGATTATCTGGCGGGACTCACCGATGAAAAAGCCCCTTATCCGAGAAAAAAGGCAGAGTGAAGGTTTACCTTGGCTCGTGCGTATTACTTTACATATCGGAGCCTTTACGGTTCGGCGCCTTTACGGTTCGGAGCCTTTACGGTGACGATCATCGTAAAACGCAGAAACCGCCACCCGGCAGGTGACGGTTTCTCTCATGAAATCGTAGCTTTCCTGGGCTGACCGCTTACTGCTGCGCCCTTTCTATATCAAATTTTCCGGTCTTGTCAAGTGCTGCGGCCTGCTGTCTGCTCCGCCAGCCAGGGCAGGGCCTTTTCAAATTCCACGCCGTACCAGCTTGCCTCCGGGTCGGCCCGGGTGCAGCGGATGCACTCCAGCACAAAATCCACCGCCAAAGCCACGGCCTGCTCCAGTGCGCGCCCCTGCATCATGCCCCCCAGCACTGTGGCGGTGAAGATGTCGCCGGTGCCGTGGAAGCTGGCGGGGATCCTCTCATTGAAATAGGAGAAGTACCGCCCGGTGTTCCGGTCGTAGGACATGGCCCCTAACTTCTCCGGGGTGAAGCTGACCCCCGTGAGCACCACCCGCGGGGCCAGCGCCGACAGTTTTTTCAGCAGCTCCCGGACGAATGGCTCGTCCGGCTCCTCCCGGTAGGGGGTGTCCGTCAGCAGGCAGGCCTCCGTCAGGTTGGGCAGCAGCACGTCCGCCCTGGCGCACACCTTTTTCATGTGCCGAGGGAAATCCGGGGCGAAGGGCTTATAAAGTCTGCCGTGGTCCGCCATAGCCGGGTCTACCACAATGAGGGTGTCCTCCCCACGCAGCAGGTCAAACACCCGGCACACTGTCTCCGCCTGCTCCGGGGAGGCCAGATAGCCGCTGCCGATGGCGTCCAGCCGCACCTTCTGGCTTTTCCAGTGGCGGGCAATGGGCAGCAGCTCCCCTGTGAGATCCCGGCAGGTGAAATCCGGGAAAATGGTGTGGGTACTCAGCACCGCCGTGGGGATCACGGCGCACTCCACCCCCATCACCGCCAGCACCGGCAGCGCCACCGTCAGGGAGCACCGTCCCAGGCAGGAGATGTCCTGTATGCTTGCCACTCGTTTCATGGATGTGCCTCCTATTGCGTCGAGTTTATCAGAGTACTGTTTTGAGTATACCATATCTCCGTGGATAAATACAGGCCCAGTTTTGTGGCCGGGCGATCGAGCGGGGTAAAAAATTCTTGTCTCCGCGCCGGAAATGTGCTATAATTCCCGCAGCTGCGCGGGCATGATGGAATTGGTAGACATGCGAGATTTAGGTTCTCGTGCAGCAATGCGTTGGGGTTCGAGTCCCCATGCCCGCACCAAAGGGGCTGCCTCACCGAGGGGCACCCCCTTTTTTTCTATGCATTAGGATAAAGGAACCAATAGAACCGGAAGACAGACTATGAAGCGAATTTTGGATGACCGACTGATTTATGAGATCCTGTCCGTTGTAGAGGAGATCCCAGTGGGAAAGGTATCCTCCTACGGCCAGATCGCCAAGCTCATCGGCAGGGAGAAAAACGCCCGCCTGGTGGGAAAAGTCTTAAGTACTGTGGAGCTTTACGGTGATTATCCCTGCCACCGGGTGGTCAATCACGCCGGGCGAACGGCCCCCGATTGGAAAGAGCAGCGTTTTCTGCTGGAATCGGAGGGCGTGGAGTTCCGCAGCGATGGCCGCGTGGATATGAAGCGCTTCCAGTGGAACGGCGAATAGCAGCGCGTCAAAATGTTTTTTGACGCGCTGCCTGAGTATTTGGAACTTCGGAAAAGATTCAAATACTATTGATTTAAACAGTGAGGGATGCCCTTCTTGGTCTCCTCCCTCCTCCCATACCCTTCCTTATACCGTTTCCACACACTTCCCTATGGATCACCGGATCGAAATGCGGCTAATGGCCGTATTTTTCTTTTCGAGAAAATCTCTACCATTTTTCCACAGGAAAACTCCCAACGAATTGCCTTTACGGGAAACAAACGTCTTTGTTTTTTTCTTAACAAGAATCGGCTTTGTTTGTTCACAGAATGTTAAAAAATACAAATGCGGCGTTAAATTTTTATTTAAATTGTCAATAGCACTGCGTTGCGGCATATAGTATACTTTTATCAACACCTGTGGCAAGTATGAAACCGTCCGCAGGCAATAATTTTCCCCGTTGGGAGAGAGTTTCCTGAGAGTAAAAATTCTCAGGAGACGAATTTTAAACTAAGGAGAGAAAAAAATGGAAGAAAGAAAAGGCTTTGGATCCACATTTGGATTCCTGATGGCAGCCGTTGGTTCGGCAGTCGGCCTTGGCAACATCTGGGGCTTCCCCAATAAGATGGGCGCCAACGGCGGCTTTACGTTCCTCATCATCTATCTGATCCTTGCAGCTTTGTGCGGCTTCGTGGTCATGGTGGGCGAGCTGGCTCTGGGCCGTAAGACCGGCCGCGGCGTGGTCAGCGCGTATCAGGTTCTGTCTAAAAAGTTCAAGTGGCTGGGCTGGCTGGGCATCATCGCTCCCTTCCTGATCCTCAGCTTCTACTGCGCACTGGGCGGCTACTGCATCAAGTACGTTGTCCTGAACGTGGGCAACATCTTCGGTGCCGGCTTCGGCAACAACGGCCTGGCCAGCGGCGAGGTGTTCGGCAACATGCTGACCAATCAGCTGGAGTCCGTGGTCTACGGCCTCATCTTCGTGCTGCTGACCCTCATCATCGTTATGGGCGGCGTATCCAGCGGTATCGAGAAGTTCTGCTCCATCGGTATGCCCTGCCTGTTCTTCATGCTGGTCATCGTCATCATCCGCGCCTGCACCCTGCCCGGCGCTGTGGATGGCCTGAAGTACATGTTCGTTCCCGGCTGGGCTGTGGAGCACGGCGTTATCGAAAAGGCACCCGGTATCATCACGGTTCTGTCCAATGCAGGCGGTCAGATGTTCTTCTCCCTGTCCCTGGGCATGGGCATCATGATCACCTACGGCTCCTACCTGGATAAGAAGCAGAACATTGAAAAGAACGCTCTGGTCATCGTCATCTGCGATACCCTCATCGCCCTGATGGCCGGCCTGGCTGTCATGCCCGCCCGTTTCGCCCTGGATCCCGAGGGCCCCATCGGCGGCCCCAAGCTGCTGTTCATCACCATGCAGAACGTGTTTAACTCCATGGGTACCGTGGGTTACGTCTTCGGCATTATCTTCTACCTGCTGGTCATCCTGGCCGCAGTTTCCTCCTCCATCTCCCTGCTGGAGGTCATCGTGGCCCACTTTGTGGACAAGGCCCGCGACAAGGGCAAGGGCGACAAGCGCAAGGCTTACTCCGTCATCGCCGCTCTTGCCACCGGCGTTCTGTGCGTCCTGGTGTGCCTGGACGGCCTGGGCTCCAACGACATCGCCCCGTTCAATCTGTTCGGAGTGGAGTCCTCCGCCTGGAGTGACTGCTGGCTGGACTTCTTTGATATGATTTCCGAGGGCATCCTGATGCCTTTGGGCGCCCTGCTCATGTGCATCTGCATCGGCTATGAGCTGAAGCCTCAGTTCGTGGACGATGAGTGCTGCCTGGAGGGCAATGCCTTCAAGTCCAAGACCTTCTTCAACATCTGCGTCAAGACCATCACCCCCATCCTGATGGTGTTCATCCTGCTGGGCCAGATCGACCAGTTCTTCAGCCTGGGCTGGTTCTCCTGATGGAGCGTCCCTGAGAGCACATAGAAACGAACAAAAGCCACCGGGGCAACTGCCCCGGTGGCTTTTCAGACTGTCGAAAAACCTATTTGGACACGCTGAACCCCGGAGCAGATGCTCCGGGGTCTTTGTCGTATACGCTTTTGCCCTTGGCCGGGTACATCGGCGGCCGGGCAATCCTTATATCCCGAAGAACCGGCGCCCGTTTTCCCAGGTGACGTGCTCCACTTCCTCCGGAGAAAGGCCCTTGATCTCGGCGATCTTCTCCGCCACGAAGCGCACATAGGACGAGTCGTTCCGCTCGCCCCGGTGGGGCACCGGGGTCAGGTAGGGTGCGTCCGTCTCGATCATCAGCTTCTCCAGGGGCACCGCGGCGATGACCTCCGGGGCCTTCCGGGCGTTTTTGAAGGTGGCCGCCCCGTTAAAGGACAGCATCCACCCCATTCCGATAAGCTCCCGGGCCATTTCCGTCGACCCGGCGAAGCAGTGAAACACACCCCGAACCTGCGGGAACTCCCGCACAATGGCCATAGTGTCCGCGTGGGCGTCCCGGTCGTGGATGATGACCGGCAGACGCAGCTCCTGTGCCAGCAGAAGCTGCCGCCGCAGCACCTCCTGCTGCAAGTCCTTGGGGGGATTTTCCGCCCAGTAATAATCCAGGCCAATTTCCCCGATAGCCACCACCTTAGGTTCTTTTGCCAGCTCCCGCAGCTTCTCTATCTGCTCCGACTCAAAGTCCGCGCAGTTTTCCGGGTGGATGCCCACGGCGGCGTAAACAAAGTCAAATTTCCCCGCCAGCTCCACCGCTACCCGAGAGGAGGGTATATCGCAGCCGGGATTCACAATGAGTCCCACGTTTTTCTCCGGCATGGAGGCGAGCAGCGCCTCCCGGTCGCCGTCGAAGCGCTCATCGTCATAGTGGGCGTGGGTGTCAAAGAGCATGGCCGCGCCTCAGTCCTTCTGCAGCCGGGTGTCGGCGATGCAGTCATTCTTGATTTCCATGAGCTGCTTCATATGCTCCTGCTCCATGTGCACCTGCTGCTGCGCCTCACTCTCCCACTCCTCCAGCAGCAGCACCTCGTCCTCATTCTGGCAGGAGAGGTAGTAGTCGTACCGCTGGCAGCCATCCTCCTTGCGGATGGCGTCCAGAATGCCGCCGGTGACAATCCTGTGCAGGAATTCCTCTCGCCGACCGGGCTTTGCAAAGTATTGTACCGTGATCTTCATGGCTTAAACCTCCAATTCTAAAATAACCGGGCAGTGATCGCTGCCGTAAACAGTGTCCCGGATGTCCGCAGCTTTCACCTTTTCGGCCAGCCGCGCCGACACGATGAAGTAGTCGATGCGCCACCCCACGTTCTTGTCCCTTGCGTGGAAGCGGTAGCTCCACCAGGAGTAACGGTCTGTCACGTCGCCGTGTATGTAGCGGAAGGTGTCCACAAAACCGCTGTCCAGCAGCCGGGACATTTTTTCCCGTTCCTCATCGGAGAAGCCCGGGTTCTGGCGGTTGGTCTTGGGATTTTTCAGGTCGATCTCCCGGTGGGCCACATTCAGGTCGCCGCAGTACACCACCGGCTTCTTCCGGTCCAGTTCCTGCAGGTATCCCCGCAGATCATCCTCCCACTGCATCCGGTACGGGAGCCGCTTCAGTCCGTTCTGGCTGTTGGGTGTGTAGCAGCAGACCAGGTAAAATGACGGGTATTCCGCCGTGATGATCCGGCCTTCGTGGCGGTGCAGGTCGTCACCGAAATCGTATGTCACGGACAGCGGCTCGGCCTTCGTCAGAATGGCCGTGCCGGAGTATCCTTTTTTGTCGGCGGAGTTGAAGTACCTGTGATAGCCCGGCAGGTCGAACACCGCTTGCTCCGGCTGCAGCTTCGTCTCCTGCAGGCAGATGACATCCGGATCCTCCCCGGCTACATAGTCTAAAAATCCCTTGCCCAGCGCGGCCCGCAGGCCGTTTACATTCCAGCTTACCAGTTTCATGGGCGTTCCTCCCAGTATCGTTTTTGCCATTATAGCACAACCCGACCTAAAACCCAACAAAAAATATTGACAAAAACGCGCCGGAAGAATAATATAATATGTAATGGCGAAAGCTAATGCGGTATAGAACCCGCGAAATTTTTCACCAATCAAAGTGGCAGTGAAGGAAAGAGTACCCCATTTCAGACCGCCAAAGAGAGCCCGGCCAGGTGAAAGCGGGCGCGGAACAGACGGGGGAACATGGCTCCGGAGCCGCCGTGTCGAGGGCCGGCAGGCATTAGATGCGGACGGGTGCGCCCGTGACAGCGCGGGAGTGTGTCGGCACTCCATGAGGCCGCTCTGCGTGAGCAGGCGGCGAAGCAAGGTGGTATCACGGTGCAGAGCATCGTCCTTGGCGGTTTGGCCGGGGACGATTTTGTTTTTTGTGCGGTGCATACCCCCCTCGTAGGGGCGATGATCACATCGTCCCGCCGTATCGCACCCCTTATAACGGACGCGGGGCGTCGAGGACGCCGCCCCTACGAAGTTCTATCGGTAAACACTCCGTAGGGGCCGATGACCCTGTTGCGGTGCCCAAAATTTTTGCGCTGCCTTACGGCTGTCGCTTAAAATTTTGACCGCGGCCACTCGCTCACTTCGCTGCTTCTGCCACTGGCAGCGCTCAGTTCGCTCCCCACGACCAGTCTGCGGACTGGTCTCGGAATGACATTGTAATTCACAAGGTGTGCGTAGGGTCAAACGCCTCTGTCCGCCCGTCTCTCCTACTCTCCCCTGCTCCGCTTCTGCAGAGTCTGGGTATTCAGCTGGGAAATATACACGATCTGCCGGTGATACGGGTGGTCGCAGACCAGAAACGACTTGGGGATGTCCTCCGTCACCGGCACCACTACCCCCTCCTGCTCCGCTTTCTCCAGAAATTCCCGGGTGCGTTTGGACTGGGAGGTAATGTCCAGGTCGAAAATGCCGATGATTCGCTTTTCCGGGATCATGGCGTTCTGGCCGATGTGCAGATAGCTCACACAAGCACCTCCCCATTCTGAATGTGAAACAGCCTGCCGGCCTGGAGCTGATCCAGCCGGTCGTTTTCGCAGCAGGTGATGAACACCTGACCGCCGGAAATGCGGTTTAATACATACTCCTGCCGCCTGGGATCCAGCTCCGATAGCACGTCGTCCAGCAGCATCACCGGGTACTCCCCCACGGCGCTGCGGTGTATCTCCCGGTCGGCCAATTTAAGAGACAGCGCCGCCGTGCGCACCTGTCCCTGTGAGCAGAACTGCCTTGCGCTGCGGCCATTGACCTCCACGATAAAGTCGTCTTTATGCGGCCCCGACAGGCACAGACCCGAGGCTAACTCCGCCGCGTAATGGCTCTGCTGGTGCTCCCGCAGATTCTGGGCAATGTCCTCAGCCTTGGCGAAGGGATCGGACACGGTTTTCACCGTCTCATAGCGGAGCGTCATTTTCTCCCGGCCGCCGCTGCAATCCTCGTGGGCCGGGGCGGCGTAGCCGTCCAAAGCCCTACAATACTGGGCCCGGTAGCGGATGAGGAGCGCCCCAACCCGGCACATGCGCTCATTAAAGTCCGGCAGCATGGAAAGCAGGCCCGGGTTCTCCTCCCGGTCCCGCAGGATGCGGGTCTTGTGCTCGTATAGCCGGTGGTACTCCGCCAAAGCCTCGGCGTACCGGGGCCGCAGCTGGCACAGGGACTGATCCATGAACTTCCGCCGGGCGGCAGCTCCCTCCCGGATGACGAACAAATCCTCCGGGCAGAAAAACACCGTGTGCAGCACCTCGGACAGCTCCGCCGCGTTTTTGGCGGGCACACCGTTGACAGTCATTTTTCGCCGCCGACCGACCTGCAGGGTGATCTCCGTGACAAAATCCCGCTCCCGGGAGAAAATCTCGCCCCGGAGCCTGGCCTGCTGGCCGTCAAAGGAGATCAGCTCCCTGTCCGACCTGGTCCGGGGAGACTTACCGCAGGAGAGGTAGACCATGGCCTCCAGCAGGTTGGTCTTTCCCTGGGCGTTTTCCCCGTAGATGACGTTGCAGGCGGAGTCAAAGGCAAGGGTCTGCTCCCGGTAATTGCGAAAGCCGCTGACCGTCAGCTTATCGATCCGCATACGCAACGCCCAGGGTCAGGCCGTGGTAGTCCACCCTGTCGCCGGGGCGGATCTTCTTGCCCCGCTGGGTGCAGGGCTGGCCGTTTACCTGTACCTCGCCCTCTTGCACCCGGATCTTGGCCTCGCCGCCGGTGGCTACCGCGTCCGCCAGCTTCAGCAGATCCTGCAATTTAATGTATTCCGTTGTGATTTGTATGATCTTCATTGTTCCGTCCTCACGCCTTCAGCCGCACCGGCAGCACCATGTAAAGGAAGCTTTCACTGTCGTCCACCGGGGTCAGAACGCAGGGGCTGATGCCGGTGTTCAGCTCCATGACCACCTGCTCCGCCGGAGCGTAGCGCAGGGCGTCCATGAGATAGCGGTTGTTGAAGCCGATCTCCAGCCCCTGGCCGTCCCCGTCCACGGGGCAGACATCCTTGGCCTCGCCGTTGCCGGTCTTGGCGGACATGGTGACGCTGCCACTCTCCATGAGGCAGCGCACGGGGCTCTTCAGCTTCTCGCTGATGACCACGCTCACCCGGTCCAGGCTGTTGAGCATGGTCTTGGTGTCCACCGTCAGGCGGATGGGATTGTTCCGGGGGATGGCGTTCTTGTAGTCCAGAAATTCACCCTCCAGCTTCCGGCAGATCAGCTCCGTGGAGCCGGTCTCAAAAAGAAGGTGGCGTTTGCCCAGGCTCACGGTGATGAGTTCATCGCTGTCCTCGCAGATCTTCTCCACCTCGTTCAGCGCGCTGCCCGGGCACACGAAGCGGAAGGCGCCGCCCTCCAGCTTCTCGATCTTCTCCCGGCGCAGGGCCAGGCGGAATCCGTCCACGGACACCACCGTTACCCCGCCCATCTCCACCTCGAAGAGGGAGCCGGTATGGATGGGCCGGTTTTCGTTGGTGGACACGGCAAAGGAGGTCTGATTGATCATGGCCTTGAGAGTACCCTGCTGCAGGGTAAAGGAATAGTCGCTGTCCACCTCGGGCATCTCGGGATAATCGTCGGCGGACAGGCCCAGAATTTCAAACCTTGCGTCGCCGCAGGTCAGCGTGACCATGAATTTTTCATCTGCGGAGAAGACAATCACGTCGTCGGGCATTTTGCGGATGATGTCGCCGAAGAGGCGGGAGTTGAGAACGATGCGGCCCTGCTCCCGGATATCGGCCTCCAGCCGGGTGCGGATACCTGTCTGCATGTTGTAGCCCGAGAGAGTCAGCACCTCCTCCCCCTCCAGCAGCAGTCCCTCCAGGGCGGGAATAGAGCTCTTGGTGGCGACGGTACGGGAGGCCGTGTTCACAGCCATCTGCAGCAGCGCTTTTTCACAGGAAAATTTCAGCATGGCACTTCTTCCTTTCTTTTCGGAAAATCCCGCGCATATTTTCAGCGCGGAGAACATAAACTAAGTATTTTTAGTAACAGTAGTCGTAGGGAAAATCTTTGTGGAAAAATCCATCGAAGACGCGGAATACCTGGATTTTTTATCCACAGTCTCAGAAGAGAAATTCCACAGATATCCACGAAAAAACCGGGAGAATAAATTATCCACACCCTTTCCACAGGGAGTTCACATGTGATGTGGAAAAATTACTTGTTATAGGCCGTGGGATTGGCGTTTATATTGGTGGTGATCTGCTTGACCATTTCGGCGAAGGTGGGGTCGGAGCGCATCTGCTTTTCCACCTTGTCCAGGGAGTGGAGCACCGTGGTGTGATCTCTGTCGCCGAATTCCTTGCCGATGTCCACCAGGTTCATGCAGATCATCCGCCGCATGAGGTACATGGCAATCTGCCGGGCGGTGACCACCTCCCTGCCCCGGCTCTGGCCCCGGAGCACATCCTCGTCGATGTGGTAGGTGGAGCAGATATAGTTCACCACCGCCTGAGCCGTGGGAATATACTCGTTGTTTTTCTTGATCATATCCCGGATGGCCTTGAGAATGTCCTCCTGAGCCATGGTGCTGCCCATGAGGTCGTAGTAGGCCAGAATTTTATTCAGCGTGCCCTCAATCTGCCGGACGTTGGCGGTGACATTCTCCGCGATGAGGTCGGACACCGGGTCAGACAGTTTTACGCCCAGCATGGCGGACTTGTTTTTCACGATGGCCAAGCGCGTCTCGTAGTCCGGGGGTGTCACGTCCACCATCAGGCCCCACTCAAACCGGGTGCGCAGCCGGTCCTCCAGCTTGGTCATCTCCCGGGGCGGCCGGTCGGAGGTAAGGACGATCTGCTTTCCGGACTCATACAGGGAGTTGAAGGTATGGAAAAACTCCTCCTGGGTCTGCTCCTTGCCGGCGATAAACTGCACGTCGTCCACCAGCAGCAGCGTCGCCTGGCGATATTTCTCCCGGAACTCGGCGTTCTTGCCCTCCCGGATGGAGGCCACCAGCTCGTTGGTGAAGTCGTCGCCCTTGATGTAGACGATCTTCGCGTCCGGCCGGTTCTGCTTCAGCCCGTGAGCGATGGCGTAGAGCAGGTGAGTCTTGCCCAGACCCGAGTCGCCATAGATGAACAGGGGGTTATAGTTGGCGCCGGGCCGCTCGGACACGGCGTGGGCGGCGGCGTAGGCCAGCTTGTTGCTGGGGCCCACCACATAGGTCTCAAAGGTGAACGTGCCCGAGTCCTCCAGATCCCCCGGATAGTCGGGCCCCACGCCGTGATAGGCCGACAGCTGGTCGTCGTTTAAAATTTTGATCTCGAAATCCGCCGAGAACAGATCCCGCAGAGCGTCCCGGATGTAAGGCAGGAACCGGGCCTCGATGGTTTTCTTCTTAAATTCGTTGCCGCAGTGCAGCACGAAGGCGGAATCCTCCATAGTCACCACCTCCACCTCGTCAAACCAGGTGTTGATGGTGGTGGGCGCCAGCTGCTGCGACATCTGCTGCAGCACGTTGCCCCATACATCGGTCAGTGAATTCAAAGTGATAGCTCCCCTTTCCCAAGCAAATGATTCTATCTATAAGCGCGCGGTACGGTTCCGTTGCACAAGGTGGGGCAACGGCCCAAAAAATTTATCTGTCGCGGGAAGAAAACACGGACTGCACGCCCCTCTCCTCAAGGGCGATAAAGCCGCACCATAATTCAGCGTGTCAAAAAAGTATTTTCGCCCCGCTGACTAATTTTTTTGAAATTTTTTCAAAGTTTCAAAAACTACTGATTCAATGGTGAGAGACACCCCTCTTGGGTTTCCCTCACACACCCTTCCTTACCGTTGCGGCAATCTTACCACTTTATCGGCAGTCTCAAGTCTACCAGATTTTATTCGAAAAGTCTACCCTTATATATTAGAATAGGTGTCATTTTTTTCACCGCGGGGGAAAAACCTTGTTTCCCTTTGTAATATTTGTGTTGACAGGCCGTTTCGCATTATGTATAATAATCAAAGTGCCGCTTTGTCGGCACCTGACTTCATCAACTGCGGGGCGAGGGTCACCTTGCCCGCCGTCGAGTAAGTGTGGCGGCCCGGTTGCCGCTGCCGGATTTTCTATGTAATGGAGGTGTCCTGCAATGTTCCGTACCTATCAGCCCAAGAAGCGCCAGCGCTCCAAGGTGCACGGCTTCCGCAAGAGAATGGCTACTGCCAACGGCCGCAAGGTTCTGGCCCGTCGCCGTGCCAAGGGTCGTGCTCGTCTGACCCTCTGAGGTCACGGAAGGTGCATCCGGCATAGCTCATGAAACAAGGGACGGTGGAAGGGAAAACTGCCGTCCCTATTTGTCTATGCAAATGCCGATTGGCAAATGTGCTTGAAAAGCCGAGGAAAGATCATGAAAGCATCCGTAACGGTCAAGGAAAATTACGAGTTTCGCCGCATATACCGCCGGGGGCGCTCCGCTGTGTCCCCCTATTTGGTGGTATACTGCCTGAAAAACCACTCCGGCGGCAGCCGCCTGGGAGTCACGGTGAGCAAGAAGCTGGGTCACGCGGTGGTGCGCAACCGGGTGCGCCGCCGGATCCGGGAGGTTTACCGCCTGAACCGGGAGAAAATGCTGCCGGGGTGGGACGTGATCGTGGTGGGCCGGGGCCGCAGTATCAGCGGCTCCTTCCAGAAAATGACGGAGGCGTACCTGGGCTGCCTGCGGCAGCTTTCCCTTCTCCGGGAGGACAGGCCGTGAAAAAAGCATGTATGGCCGCCATCCGATTCTACCAGCGGGAAATATCTCCCCTGTGCCCGCCCCGCTGCCGCTATATCCCCACCTGCTCGGAGTACGCTCTGGAGGCGGTGGAGAAATACGGCGCTGTCAAGGGGACTTTTCTGGCCACCAAGCGCATCCTGCGGTGCAATCCCTTCCACAAGGGCGGGTATGACCCCGTCCCGTAAGCATTGTTTTTCCCAAGCAATTAACGGAGGAAAAAAATATGTTCGCACAACTCGGATATTATATCTGTGTGCCTTTTGCCTGGCTGACCCGGGTGTTCTATTCCCTCACCGGGTCCTACGGCCTGGCGCTGATCCTCTTCACCCTGGTGGTGAAGCTGGTGATCCTGCCCTTCCAGCTGAAGGGTAAGAAGAGCATGCTGCGCATGAGCCGTATGCAGGGCAAGATCAAGGATATCCAGACCCGCTATGCCAACAACCGGCAGCGTCAGCAGGAGGAAATGGCCAACCTGTATGCCCAGGAGGGCGTGAACCCCATGTCCGGCTGCCTGTGGTCCTTCCTGCCCTTCCCCATTCTTATCGCCCTGTACGCCATCATCCGCCAGCCCCTGCGCTACCTGATGGGTCTCAGCATGGACACCATCACCGCCATCTCCGACACCGCGGCCAAGCTGGGCTATGCCGCCGCGGAGGGGGGCCAGGCTGCGGCCTATGAGCAGATCTACCTGACAAAGTTCGTCCACCAGAATTGGGAGAGCTTCAACGGCCAGTTCGACGGACTCATCAACCTGGATTATAACTTCCTGGGCATGGACCTGGCCAGCCAGGGTTCCACCCTCTTTAAGCAGATCACTACCGGCGGCTGGCCCGTCATCGGTGTGCTGCTGCTGCCCGTCATTGCCACAGCCCTGCAGTTCCTCATGACCCTTATCAGCATGAAGTCCAGCGGCAATACCGCCGGCGCCCAGGGCAAGATGATGATGTACCTCATGCCCCTGATGACCCTGTGGATGGGCTACATCCTGCCCGCCGCTCTGTGCGTGTACTGGATTGCCAACACCGCCTTCTCCGTCATTCAGGAGCAGCTGCTCAATAAGCGGTTCAATGCGATCCTGGACCGGGAGGAGACCGACAAGGAAAAGGCCAAGCGCGAGGCCCGGGCCGCCAAGATGATGGCCTCCCGGGAGCGCATGCTGCAGCAGCAAAAGCAGATGGTGAAGGACAAATCCAAGTCCGGCAATCACAACAAGAAGGGTCAGCCCGCCAAGAAGGCGGAGAAAAAGGCCAGTACCAATGAAAACGGCCGGGTGGGCCAGCGTCCCTATGCCCGCGGCCGCGCTTACAGTGAACACCACTACGAAAAATAAGGAGTTTTGTCATGCGTTATATTGATGTAACAGGCAAGACCGAGGAGGAGGCCGTCCGCAAGGCGCTGCAGCAGCTGGGTCTGGAACGGGATGACGTATCCCTGGAGATCCTGGAGCGGGCCAAGAGCGGCTTTCTGGGCATCGGCAGCAGCCCTGC
>ERZ772883.1842-NODE-1842-length-14753-cov-2.837597_pt1 | contig 14753 bp, 10 predicted proteins | sample MGYA00580575_ERZ772883 | MGnify/ENA primary metagenome ERZ772883 (study PRJEB29015, sample SAMEA2737666) | human gut metagenome | biome: human gut; feature: human-associated habitat; material: faeces | place: China | collected 2012 ...
TAAGGCGGATTTCCGCATGGTGATGTACAATGCGGACGGTTCGCGCGGGGCGATGTGCGGCAACGCCAGCCGGTGCGTCGGGAAATATGTCTACGACCGGGGCATGACGGATAAGACGGTGGTGACGCTGGAAACCGATTCCGGTGTGAAGACGCTGAACCTGACTGTTGAAAACGGGCGGACAAAGAGCGTCTGCGTCGATATGGGCGCGCCGATTCTTGAATGCGAGGCCGTGCCGTGCCTGCTGGGGCAGGGCGTCGTCAAGCGGGCGCCGATCACGGTTTTGGGGCGCAGGTTTGAAATCACGCCGGTTTCGATGGGCAACCCGCACGGGGTGATTTTTCTTGACGAGCCGGTGGAAACGTTTGAACTGACGAAATACGGCCCGGCGCTGGAATGCCATCCGGCATTCCCGAAAAAAGTGAATATTGAGTTTGTCAACGTCCTCTCCGAAAAGCGGCTTCGCATGCGCGTCTGGGAGCGCGGCAGCGGCGTGACGCTGGCCTGCGGCACGGGTTCGTGCGCGGCGCTGGTCGCGGCGAACCTCTGCGGTCTGGCGGGGCGCGAGGCGGAGATTGAGCTGGACGGCACGCTGCTCGATCGGTGGGATGAACAGACGGGGCGCGTTTTGATGACCGGCCCGGCTGCCTTTGTGTTCGACGGGGAATACGAAGCATAACGCGGAAAGCGAGGATGGCTCATGACGCTGGTGACTCAGGCGGTTATTTTCGCGGCGCAGGCGCACGACGGCGCGGCGCGCAAGGGGAGCGAAATCCCCTACATCGTTCACCCGATGGAGGTGGTTGCGATTGCCTCCACGATGACGGACGACCCGCAGGTGCTGGCCGCGGCCGCGCTGCACGACGTGATGGAGGACTGCGGCGTGACGTTTGAAACGCTGAGCGAGCGCTTCGGCGTGCGCGTGGCGGGGCTGGTCTGCGAGGAGAGCCAGCGTGTCTGCGGCGATCCCTGCCTGACGTGGAACGCCCGCAAGCTGGGCGCGGTCAAGCGGATCTGCGGCGGCTGCCGCGCGGCGAAGATCATCGCGCTTTCCGACAAATTGAGCAACATGCGCGCCATCAGCCGGGATTTTGCCCGAAACGGCGAAGCCGTGTTCCAGCGGTTTCATCAGCATGACAAGCGCCGCCATGCGTGGTATTACCGCAGCTGTGCGGTAGGGCTCAGGGATGAGCTGGGCGAAACCGACGCGTGGCGCGAGCTGTCCGCGCTGGTGGAGCGGGTGTTTAGCGGCGTGGAGAGCCTTGCGCCGGACGAGACGGCGCTGCCGCGCGGCGACGAACGCGCGGTATGAGCAAATTTCCGAACAAAAACCGCGAAACCGCTTGACAAAATTCGCCGTTTCCTGTATCATAAACGACTGGTTCAGAGACGGTCTGCACAGGGGAAACGCGGTGCGGGCGCGTTTATCATGGCGGCTTTTGCCGCTTTTGCTTTGAAAGGGGTTGAACCTTCCATGGTCCGTGCGATTGTTGGCGCGAATTGGGGCGACGAGGGAAAGGGCAAGATCACCGATATGCTGGCCTCCGAGTCCGACATTGTGGTTCGTTTTCAGGGCGGTGCGAACGCCGGTCATACCATCATCAATGATTATGGCCGCTTTGCCCTCCATCTTCTGCCCAGCGGCGTGTGCACGCCCGGCGTGGTCAACGTGCTTGGCCCGGGCGTTGCGCTGGATATCGAGTTTTTCCTCAAAGAGCTGGCCGCCATCGAGCAGCAGGGGCTCCCGGCGCCGAAGATCCTGATCTCCGAGCGCGCGCAGGTGCTCATGCCGTATCATGTCGCGCTGGATTGCTATGAAGAGGAGCGCCTGGGCAAGAACTCCTTCGGTTCAACCAAATCGGGCATTGCGCCGTTCTACGGCGACAAATTCCAGAAGATCGGCTTGCAGCTCTGCCAGCTGTATTATCCGGACGTGCTGCGCGAGAAGCTCGCCCACGCGCTGGATATCAAGAACGCGATGATCGTCAACCTCTATCACCGGGAGCCGGTCGATCTGGAGGCGCTGATCGTCAAGCTGACCGAGCTCGCCGAGCGCATCCGCCCGTATGTGGCGGATACCGACGCTTACATGATGCAGGCGGTTCGCGAGGGCAAGAAGATCCTGCTGGAGGGTCAGCTCGGTACGCTCCGCGACCCGGATCACGGCATTTACCCGATGGTCACGTCCTCCTCGCCGCTGGCCGGTTACGGCCCGGTGGGCGCGGGCGTTCCGGTCTGGAGCATCAAAGAGGTCATCGCGGTCACGAAGGCGTATTCCTCCTGCGTGGGCGCGGGTCCGTTCACGACGGAGCTGTTCGGCGATGAGGCTGAGGAGCTGCGCAAGCGCGGCGGCGACCGCGGCGAATACGGCGCGACCACCGGCCGCCCGCGCCGCGTGGGCTGGTTTGACTGCGTGGCGACCCGCTACGGCTGCGAGATGCAGGGCGCGACGGAGGTGGCGATGACCAACCTCGACGTGCTGGGCTACCTCGACGAAATCCCGGTCTGCGTGGCCTACGAGCTGAACGGCGAGCGCGTGGATCATTTCCCCGTCACGCCGAAGCTCGAGCAGTGCAAGCCGATTTACGTCAAGCTGCCGGGCTGGAAGTGCGATACCCGCGGCATCAAGAATTTTGACGAGCTGCCGGAGAACGCGCGCCATTACATCGAGTTCCTCGAAAAGGAAGTCGGCTGTCCGTTCAAGCTGATTTCCAACGGCCCGCGCCGCGACGAAATCATCTATCGCTGAGCATATCCCCCATATAAAACACATGGAAAGAGATGGAAAGGAGGAAACGGCATGAAGCGCATCGGCTTTGCGAATTCGGGCATGATGGGCGCGCTGTTTCCCTTTTTCCTGTCTTTTTGTCATTCCTTTTGAGAAGGCCGCCGTTTTGGGCGGCTTTCTTTTTGCACATCTGGTCGATTGACGAAACGGATACGATTGCGTATAATGTGCGATTGTATACGTGAGAGATTCAATTTGTATTCATGGTAAAGGAGAGTGCGCCGATGGCAACATTGATTCTGGAGGACGGCACCCGCTACGAGGGAACGCTGTTCGGGCACAAGGCTCCGGTAACGGGAGAGGTCGTCTTCACGACCGGCATGACCGGCTATCAGGAAACGCTGACCGACCCGTCTTACTGCGGTCAGATCGTCTGCATGACCTATCCGCTCATGGGCAACGTGGGCATTAACGATATCGACAGCGAGAGCGCGGGCGTGCGGATGCGCGGCTTTATCGTATCCGAACTGTGCGATACGCCGAGCAACTGGCAGATGAAGAAGACGCTCGACCAGTATCTGGACGAGCAGGGCGTGACCGGCCTTTGCGGCGTGGATACCCGCGCGCTGACCCGGCACGTCCGCGAATACGGCACGCTGCGCGGGCGCATCGTCGAGGGCGAGCCGACCGAGGCGGATCTCGCGCTGGTCAGGGCGCACGAGATGCACGATCAGGTCGCGCAGTGTACCTGCAAGGAGGCCTACGACGTGCAGGGCGACGGTGCATATACCGTCGCCGTGCTGGATTTCGGCCTCAAGCGCGGTATTCTGCGCGCGCTGCTGAGCCGCGGCTGCACGCTGCGCGTGTTCCCGGCGGATACGGACGCGCAGACCATCCTCGATTCCGGCTGCGACGGCGTGATGCTGACCAACGGCCCCGGAGACCCGCAGGATAACCCGAAGGCCATAAAGACCATCCGTGAGCTGATGGGCAAAAAGCCGATGTTCGGCATTTGTCTGGGCCATCAGCTGATGGCGCTGGCGATGGGCGGGCGCACAGTGCAGATGAAATACGGCCACCACGGCGCGAACCACCCGGTCAAGGATCTGGCGCGCGGCACCTGCTCCGTCACGGCGCAGAACCACGGCTTCATGGTCGATCCCGATCAGCTTCCGGCGGGCGCGGTCGTCAGCCACCTCAACTGGAACGACCAGACGGTGGAGGGCGTGCGTTACACGGATAAAAATGCGTTCTCCGTGCAGTTTCACCCGGAAGCCTGCGGCGGGCCGCGCGAAACGGCGTACCTGTTTGATGATTTCATCGCCATGATTCAGGCGAACAACGTGCAGTAAGAGGGGGACAAGCGCATGCCTAAGAATCCGAATATCCGAAAGGTATTGGTCATCGGCTCCGGCCCGATCGTCATCGGTCAGGCGGCCGAGTTTGACTACGCCGGCACGCAGGCCTGCCGCGTCCTCAAGGAGGAGGGCGTGGAGGTCGTGCTGGTCAACAGCAACCCGGCGACCATCATGACCGATACCGACATCGCCGATAAGGTCTATCTGGAGCCGCTGACGGTCGGCTCGCTGGAAAAGATCATCGCCCGGGAACACCCGGACAGCCTGCTCGCGTCTCTGGGCGGCCAGACCGGCCTGAACCTGGCGATGGAGCTGGACGAAAAGGGGATTCTGCAAAAGTACAACGTGCAGCTTCTGGGCACGAAGATCGACTCCATCCGCCGCGCCGAAGACCGCGAGGATTTCAAGAACATGATGCTCGCCATCGGCGAGCCGTGCATCGACTCGGTGATCGTTCGCGATGTGCAGGCGTCTGTGGATTTCGCCAACGAATACGGCTATCCGGTCATCGTGCGCCCGGCCTACACGCTCGGCGGCACCGGCGGCGGCATTGCGGAGGATGAAAAGCAGCTCCGCGAAATCTGCGCGGACGGCCTGCGTTCCTCCCGCGTACACGAGAACCTGATCGAGCGCAGCGTTGCGGGCTGGAAGGAAATCGAATACGAAGTCATCCGCGACAGCACGGGCAACTTCATCACCGTCTGCAACATGGAAAACTTCGACCCGGTCGGCGTGCACACCGGCGATTCCATCGTCGTCGCGCCGAGCCAGACCCTGCGCGATCCGGAGCACCAGATGCTGCGCAGCGCGTCGATGAACATCATCAGCGCGCTGGGCATCGAGGGCGGCTGCAACGTGCAGTATGCGCTCAGCCCGGACAGCATGCAGTATTACGTCATCGAGGTCAACCCGCGCGTGTCGCGCTCCTCCGCGCTGGCCTCCAAGGCGACGGGCTACCCGATTGCCAAGGTGACGACCCGCATTGCGCTGGGCTACACGCTCGATGAAATCGTCAACGGCGTGACCGGGCAGACCTATGCCTGCGCCGAGCCGACGATCGACTACGTGGTGCTGAAATTCCCGCGCTGGCCGTTTGACAAGTTCGTTTACGCCGACAAGCACATCGGCACGAAGATGAAGGCGACCGGCGAAATCATGGCCATCGGCACGAACTTCGAAAACGCGCTGCTCAAGGCCGTGCGCTCGCTGGAAATGGGCAGGGACAGCCTTGTGACCCCGGCGCTGGAGGCGCTCAGCGACGAGGAGCTGGAGAGCAAGCTGCGGGATATCGACACCGAGCGCTCGTTTGTCGTCGCGGAGGCGCTGCGGCGCGGCGTGACGATGGAGCACATCCACGCGGTCACCAAGATCGACATCTGGTTCCTCAAAAAGGTGCAGAACATCGTCCGCATGGAGCAGAAGCTCCGCGCGATGGACGGCATCGCCGCGCTGGATCGCGACACGCTGATGGCCGCCAAAAAGATGGGCGTGGCGGACAGCGCGATGGCGCGCTTCGTCGGCTGCAAGACGGCGGATATCCGCATGCTGCGCGAGCGGCTCAAGGTTCTGCCCGCCTTCCGCATGGTCGATACCTGCGGCGGCGAGTTCGAGGCCGTCAGCCCGTATTTCTACAGCACCTACGGCACCGCGACCGAGGCGAAGAACAGCGGGCGCAAGACCGTCGTCGTTCTTGGCTCCGGCCCGATCCGCATCGGCCAGGGCATCGAGTTTGACTACTGTTCGGTGCATTGCGTCTGGGCGCTCAAGCGCGCGGGCTTCGATACCGTCATCATCAACAACAACCCGGAGACGGTTTCCACCGACTTCGATACCGCGGATCGCCTGTATTTCGAGCCGCTCACGCCGGAAGACGTGATGAACGTGCTGGAGATCGAGCAGCCGGTCGGCGTGGTCTGCCAGTTCGGCGGCCAGACGGCCATCAAGCTCGCCAAGACGGTTCGGGAAGCCGGATACAGCATCCTCGGCACCGATTTGGGCGACATCGACGCGGCGGAAGACCGCGAGCTGTTCAACGAGCTGCTGAACCGGCTGGGCATTCCGCAGCCGAAGGGCACGACTGTCTTTACCGCGGACGAGGCGGCGAAGGCGGCGGCGGAGCTGGGCTATCCGGTGCTCGTGCGCCCGAGCTATGTGCTCGGCGGTCAGGGCATGGAAATCGCCTACGATGAAAAGCACATCCGCGAATACATGTCCATCATCAACATGAACGTGCAGGAGCATCCGATTCTGGTGGATAAGTACCTGCTGGGCCGCGAAATCGAGGTGGATGCGATTTGCGACGGCGAGAACGTGCTGATTCCGGGCATTATGGAGCATGTCGAGCGCGCGGGTATTCACTCCGGCGACTCCATCTCCGTCTATCCGCCGCAGCACCTCGCCCCGCGCATCCAGCGCATGGTGACGGATTACACGATCAACATCGCGCGCAGCCTGCATGTGCGCGGTCTGGTGAACATCCAGTTCATCGAATACGCGGGCGATCTGTACATCATCGAGGTCAACCCGCGCTCCTCGCGCACCGTGCCGTATATCTCCAAGGTTACGGGCATCCTGATCGTCGAGCTGGGCGTTCGCGCGTCGCTGGGCGAGAAGGTGCCGGAGATGGGCTTTGGCACGGGGCTCTATCCGCCCGCACCGACTGTCGCGGTCAAGATGCCGGTGTTCAGCTTTGAAAAGCTGCCGGAGGTCGAGGTCAGCCTTGGGCCGGAAATGAAATCCACCGGCGAGGCGCTGGGTCTGGCGGAAACGGCGGAGGAGGCGTATCTCAAGGGCTTTGCCTCCACGAAGATGGCGATTCCGAAGCCGGAGGAGGGCGGCGTGCTCTTCTCCATCGCGGATCACGACAAGCGCGAGGCGCTCGAACTGGCCGAAACCTTTGCCGCGCTCGGCTTTGAGATTTACGCGACGACGGGCACGGCGCACAGGCTCAACCACCACTATGTCGGCGCGCAGCCCGTGCCGCGTCCCGGCGAGGACACGGATAAGCTGGCCAAGCTGTTCGATTCCGGCAAGATCCGCCTGATTATCGCCACGCCGACCCATGGCCGCGACCCGATGCGCGCGGGCTTCCGCCTGCGCCGCATGGCGGTTGAATACGGCATTGCCTGCGTGACGAGCATCGACACGGCGAAGCTGCTGATGAAGTGCGTCAAGCTGGGCAAAAAGGCGGAGGATGTGCCGCCGCTGGGTCTGCACGATTTGATCCTGTAATCTTTACTCCCTCAGTCAGCTTCGCTGACAGCTCCCTCCGGGAGGGAGCCTTTTGGTATAAGCATCCTTGCAAAAAACGCGATTATGACTGAAAAAGTCACAATCGCGTTTTTTCTTTTATCCGTCTGTCAATCGCGTTACAGACAGCGACAAAATCACGGTCAATACAGGCATTTGGAAACCGCATGATTTCGACGGACATCGCGTTGAGATAGAGCGTTCGTTCTGCATCACGGTTGTGCTGGTGAACATCAACATAGTGTTGAGAGCCATCCAATTCGACAGCTAGTTTTGCCGCATGACAATAAAAATCGACAATCCATCTTCCGATTGTTTTTTGCCTTTGAAAACGAACGGGATGGTTCTTCAAAAAATCGTACCAGAGGTGACGTTCCTGCGGCGTCATTTCTTTGCGGAGCGTTTTAGCTTGCGGAATGAGTTTTTTCTGATAAGGGAGAGACATGGATGAAGATTCCTTTCTTTTGCGTAGCTGCTTATACCAAAAGCCTCCCTCATTGAGGGAGGTGGCACGACGAAGTCGTGACGGAAGGAGTTACGCGCCCCACTAACCCAATCACGCACAGCGGCGCGAGCATCGGCGTGGTCAGGAAGAAACGGAAATCCGTCGAGCTGGAAAGCACCGTACAGGTGGCGAGATGATAGGCAATCAGCATCGCCGGAAGCAGGAGCGCGCTCAGCGGCTGCCGTCGTGCAAAGAGCACACAGCAGATCATCACCAGCATTAACCCAAAACCGGGGTTCCACGTCAGCCAGGCAAAGATCGGCCTTGCGCTCAGGCGGTTGACGGCGTCCATCAGCCGGTTGAACCCATTCGGATGGATGGGCGAAACGCCGAATTCTGCGGTTGCGGCAGGATCGACGTAGGGAGAGATGCGCCAATATGCGTCGCAGAACGGCCAGAGGGGCATTTGCATCAGGTAGCCCAGCGCTTCAAGCGCCAGCGCAGGTTCTTTGACAGCGGCGCGAAGCGCAAAGCCATAGACCTGCGGGAGCGTGTAGGGCTTATTCAGATACACGGTTCCGACCGCCCACTTGATATCGTTCCAGTCGCCGACGGAGTTGTTTTCCACATAGACCGAACGCGGCGCGACGTCTTCCAGAAATTCGACGGTCTCTGCGTCCAATGAATCCGGCGCCTGATCGTAAATGTTGGCGAGGATCGTCATCGGCACGCCGAAGAGCTCATCGAGCTGGCTGCGCTGGCGCTCAATGCCGAATGCGTGATACAACGGCCCGCGAATGAAAAGGGTCAGCAGCACCGCAATCAGCAGCGACGGCAGAAGGCGTTTCCATTTTTTGGGCAGCGCAATCAGCAGCCACGTGCCCGCCGCCAGCGCCATGGCCACACCGTTGTGCCGCAGAATGGCGCACAGGCTCAACGTCACGCCCAGCGCGGCACAGCGCACGGGGGAGAGCGTTTCGCCGCGGGAAAAATGCACATCGAGAAGCTGCGCCCCCAGAAACAGCACCGCGATGGCAAAGGCGCAGTCCTTCCACGGGAAGAGCATGATGTTGACGATGGCGGGATTCAGGCAGAGATAAGCGGTCAGCGCCGCAATCAGCAGCCTCGGAATATGCCACCGCGCCAGCACATCGGCAGTGAAACCCACGGCCAGCGCATAGCAAAGCCCCTGCACGGCCAGCACAAAGGCGGGATGATCGACAATTTTCAGCAGCGCGGCCATCAGCAATGTGTGCAGCGCGGGGTGCCAATCCGTATAGGAAATCGCGCCGGTAATCTGCCGCCACTGGTTGACCGTATCCGACGAGAAGCCGCCGGGCAGATACACGAGCAGGCAGAAGGCCGATACGAGCGCGCTGAACGCCGCGGCGAGCCCAAAGGCGCGGCGGCCGGACGGAATATCCGGCGCGTCGGAAACAGGAAGCCGTATGCCGGAACAGCGTTTGGCAACGAACAGCAGCACGGCCAGCGCCACGGCGGCAATCCCCGCGAAAACGGGGATCGGCATGACGTCGTGGCGCATCAGCAGGGCAACGAACGCGATATATGTCGCGACAAGCAGCGCCATTGTTCCGTAAGCGACGGATGCGGCCGCGTTACTGCTCGTCCTTGGTTTCATGATAGCGCTCCTCGGTATTGATATTCCACAGCGCGGCCTTTTCCGGGTCGCCGGTTCGATAGAGGCGGGAGGCCGTCAGCGCGGTGAGCATGGAGTGATCCATGTTGTTGTAGCGGTGCTGCCCGTTTCGACCGATGCAGTAGAGGTTGTCGATGCCGCAGAGCCAGTCGCGCACCTTGTCCATCTGCGCGTAGGAACCGAAGTAGGCCGGGTAGGCCTTCTTGACACGGATGCGGATGCTGTCGTGTACATCGCTGTTCGCTTCAAGAATCCCGATGCGCTCGATTTCCGAGCGCGCCATGCGGATGAAGTCCTCGTCGGACATGTTCCACATCTCGTCGCCTTCATTGCAGAAATATTCCAGCCCGATCCAGACGGTGTGCTCCGGGTCGCTGACCATATAAGGCGACCAGTTGTTGAAAATCTGCATGCGGCCGATTTTGGCGCTGCGGTCGTGGATGTAAATCCAGCAGTCCGGCACGATGTTGCCCAGCGTCTTGAGCTTGGTTTCGTTTTTGATTTTCAGTTTGTCCACCAACAGGCCGACCGTCATGAAATCGCGGTAGGGGAGCGCCGTGGCGACGTCCCTGACGTCCTGCGGCATATTCGCCATGGCTTCGGCCAAATCCTTGATGGGCATGCTGGAAAAGACGGCGTCGCAGGGGATTTCCGTGCGCGTGCCGTCAGCGCCCTCGACGGCAACGCTGACGATGCGGCCGCTTTCATCCCGCGTGAGACCGACGGCGCGCGTGTTCATTCGCAGCTCCGCGCCCATTGCCTGCGCGTCGGCGGCCATCGTCTCCCAGAATTGACCCGGACCGTATTTGGGGTAGCTGAATCGCTCGATCAGCGAGGTTTCCACCTCGCCGCCCTCCCGGCGGAAGGGCTTGGTGATCGCGCTGGTAAAGACCTTCATCAGCGAAAGCCCCTTGACGCGCTGCGCGCCCCAATCCGGCGCAATCTGGCTGGGATGTACGCCCCACAGGTTTTCCGTGTAATGCTCAAAGAACATCTCGTAAAGCGGGCGGCCGAACTGGTTGATATAGAAATTCTCCAGCGAAGTGACGGGCAGCTTATGCATCCGCGCCGCCAGATAGCCGAAGCCGGATTTCATCGTCCGCGCAAAGCCCATGTTGATGAACGTCTGCGGCTTGACGGAGATCGGGTAATCAAAAAACTTTTGCAGATAGTAGATGCGCGAAACGCGGTGGCGGGAGAGCATCACGCGGTCGGATTGTTCCGGATCGGGGCCGCCCACGGAAAGCGGCACGTCGCGCGAGAGAATGCGGTCATCCATCGAGGGCGCGCCCTGCATCGGCATGATTTCCTGCCAAAGCGCATTGACCTGCTCGTTTTTGGAAAAGAAGCGATGGCCGCCGAGGTCGATGCGGCATCCGTTGTGGCGAACCGTGCGGGAAATGCCGCCGATTTCGCCGCTTTCTTCCAGCAAAATGACGCGCAGCTCGTCTCCGCCCTGTTTTTTGAGATCGTAGGCCGCGGTAAGGCCGGCCGGACCCGCGCCGATGATGACGACTGTTTTCATGGCTTTTGTTATCCTTTACTCATTTTATCGTTTTATCGTTTTTGTTGCTTGTATCGTTTGAAAAACGGTCTTTGGTCCTTAGCTGGAACGCGCGAAATATCGATAGAACAGATGATCTTTCACATCGCGGCAGATGAAATTATCTGTGTCTGCGTCCGGATGCAGCACCGTGCCAAACGGATCGGCGGTCAGGAAGATTGTGCCCGCCTCGCGCACCTTGTAAACGCCCCGGCGGAATTCCTCAAGCGGCGTGACCGCACCGATCAGCAGCAGCATGCTCAGCAGCGCGGCGGCGGCTTTGCTATGCCTGCCCGTCCTTTTCTCCGTCAAAAACCGAATGGAGAAAACGCACAGCGTGCAGAGCGCAGGGATGGAGGCACGCATGGAGAAATCCATATTGTATCCGATTTTGAACATCGGCGCGAGCACAAGAGAAACCTGTGTCAGCCAGAAGACGCGGCTTTTGAAAAAGCGCGGCCCCATGACCAGCGAGAAACACGCAAATTCAATCGCCTCAAAGAGCAGCAGACGCTTGACGGCGTGGCCAAGCCCCAGCGAGGCCGCGTAAATGGTGAACCGAAGCGGCGCGCTGCTGGAGGCTGCGTTGGCGGAAAAATACAGCGCGAAAACGGGGAAAAGGCCGAGAACCGCGAGCAGGTTGCGCGCAGTGAAGCATTCGCCCAGCAGCGCGGAAAGCCCGCGCGCAAACCCCTTGATTCGGATTTCGCCCGCCAGGCGGCAAAGCGCCGTGCCGATGAAATACACCATCAGCCCCATCAACGGCAGAGGAGAGAACGGGAACGTGGCCAGTCCGATGAGCGCGAAGGAGCCGATGTCCTCCGGCGAGGAGAGAAGCAGCATCGTCGCCAGCCACGCCGGAACGGCCTGATTGTAGACCCAGAACAGGCAGGTCGTGTTGGAGGAGAACTGATAGCACTGCGCCCACCATTCGATCTGGTGCCGCCAGGCCTCGGGGTTGAAACGCGCCATCAGCACATCCATGCCCGAAAAGAGCACGAACAGAACGAGCGACAGGCAGACTTTGCCGAGCGTCTGCACCTCTGCGACAGAGAGCATCAGCAGGAATATCAGCGTCAGAAACCAGACCGTCTGCACGAAGAGCGCCGCGTTTGCCGCGGGCCAGAGCATGGAAGCGCCCATCAGCGCGGCGAACAGCTTGCCGACCAGCGCAGGCAGAATCCAGAAGCCGACGTAATAATCCAGCGCGTAAGGCGTTCCGTCAAAATACACCGGCCAGCTGTGGCTGAGCAGATCGTGAAAGATGGCATTGCGCCCGTAATGATCTTCGTTTTGGTAGAAGCAGCCGCCGATGCCGGAGAGAAACGTCCATAACAGCGCGCAGAGGACAACGGCCAGCAGCGCCGCAAGCGGCAGGGCAAAGCAATCCGCCGTATCGCCGAAAAGGCCGCGCACGATACGCCTGCTCTGACGGACATAGAGAAAAAAGGCGGCGGCCACCGCCAAAACGCAGGGGACGGCAATCAGCGGGCGAACCCATGTCAGCAAAAAAGCGACGGCAGGCAGCAGCAGCGTCGCCAGCGCGGCGCAGCGCAGACCGCGGCGGGAAATGTGCAGGATCATATCCGTTTCCTTTTGAATCTAAATCATATTGTCCCTATTATAACGCATGACGGAGCGGTTGGCAAGAAAAGAAGAAAAAGCGAAAAGACGCGAATCTGAGCGCCGTCTCATTCGTCTAATCTGTGAAAGGACGTCCCGACGCACACAGAAGGAGGAAAGCATATGGATCAACGGGAGTTTGCCGAACGGGTCACCGCCGTGCAGGGCAGCTTGTACCGCGTCGCGGCAAGCTATCTGCGAGGGGAAAGCGACAGGCTCGACGCGGTGGCGGAGGCCATCGCCAAAGCGTGGGAGCGGCGGCGAACCCTTCGGGAGGAAGCGCTGTTCGCAACGTGGATAACACGCATTCTGATTCGGGTTTGCGTGGACATACAACGGCGGCAAAAGCGGGTGATTCCGGTATACGAGATCGCAGAGAAGCCGGCGGAGGATGAAAGAGTTGCGGCGCTGCGCGAGGCCGTCGAGAGCTTGCCGCAGAAGGCACGCACGATGGTTGTCCTGTATTACATGGAAGGCTACGACGTGTACGAAGTTGCGAAATTGATGGGCGTGACGAAGGGCGCGGTTTGTGCAGGGCTGGCGCGGGCAAGGGAGAAACTGCGCGTATATATCGAGGAGGATGCGCAATGAAAAAAGCGGAATGGCGGGCGGTCTATGCGCCGCAGGGCGATATGCTGGAAGAGCGTGTTCGTCAGACGTTGATGCAGCTTGAGGATAAGCCGACGCATGCGAGACCCAAGCGGATGGTGTGGCTTGCAGCGGCGCTGATTTTGGTGCTGGCCGCGGCGGCAGCCGTGGCGGCGGGATGGGCACGCTCGACGCAGTATGACGCGAAACGGCTGGCGCATCACGCGCTGGAAGAAAAGTACGGCTTTACGCGGGATATGGACAGCTTTTTCCGCTGCACGGTGGAGGAAAAAGCGGGGGAAACGGTCGTCACCTACAGCGCCGACGAGGACGTTGGAGATTTTGCGTGGAAGCTGGGGGATTATATCGTCACGATTCGCGATGGAAAGGCGGAAGCGAGCTGGTCAAACGACGGCGAAGCGGTTAGCGATGATTTTTCCTCCGACGTGTGGGACACGGCGCTTTTGGCGCGCGGCATCGAGCGGCGCAAAGCGGGCGAGGAATGGTATGAAATCACGGGAACGGCACTGGCGATGGACGAAGGATTGAAGAAAACGGAACGGGAAGATCCGCTCAAGCCGGAAGGACTGGACGGCGCGCGGCTGACGGACAAAAGCGAACCCGACACGATGAAAGCCCGGGATGCGGTTCGGGAAAAATACGGCCTGACGGAAGAAAACCTTGCGCTGTTTGACGCATGGGAGCGGATTGAAGACGGAAAGAAGCAGATTGTATTTGTGCCGAACATTCCGGCGGAGGACGATGGGATTCTGCTTGAAATCGACGACGAAACGACTGCCGATCAGGCGTTTTCCAGCCACAGCGAACGCATGGGGCGCTACGCGGCGGCATTTGACGGGAGCGGGACGATTCAGTCGGTCGGCTGGACGCACGAAGGCGAAGAACTGCCGGATGTGACGGAATCAACGTGGGGCAGAGCGAGCGTATACGGCGCGGAATGTCTGACCGAACTGGAAAAACTGCTGGCGGACTTGAAGGCCATTCGGATGGAATATCCCGACGACGGCTGGACACGCACACCGGCGGGCGACGCGCGGCTCGATGAGCGGATGGTTGCGGCAGGGTTCAGCGCGACACGTTACAACCACGTTCTGCCGGAATCCGGCATGTTGGGTGAACGGGATGCGCTTGTGCTGGCACGGCAGGCGTTGGCGAGTGACGACGGGGTATCCGCAGAATGGCCGAACGACCCGGAAAGCGTGACTTACGCGGTTTGCCGAAAGGAGGAAGGAAAGACGGTTTGGAACGTCTGGTTTCATAGCGCGGAGGGAATCAGCGTCGTCACCCTTGACGCGGCAGACGGCACGATTCTGGATGTGATTGTTGACACAGGCATGGCTGGAAACGGCTGAACATGGGGGAGCGAAAGCTCCCTTCTTTTTTCCCCGCCGGTTTCATACCTTCGACGGGGTGATGGCATGAACGGCGTTTTCTGTGCGCTGATGCTGGCGGGGCTTCTTTACGCGGCGGCGACGGGACGGCCGGACGCCGCGCAGCGCGCGCTGCTTTCCGGCGGCGGGGAGGCCGTCGGGCTGCTGATG
>ERZ772883.1856-NODE-1856-length-14659-cov-3.152972_pt1 | contig 14659 bp, 10 predicted proteins | sample MGYA00580575_ERZ772883 | MGnify/ENA primary metagenome ERZ772883 (study PRJEB29015, sample SAMEA2737666) | human gut metagenome | biome: human gut; feature: human-associated habitat; material: faeces | place: China | collected 2012 ...
ATTTGTCTAAAAGTTTTTTATCCTCGACAAACTCGTGTATGCTTTGTAAAAATGGAGAGACAGACATATCGTTACTTCTTAAATTCATAACAAAATTAGTAATAAAGGAATATTTTTTCAGCAGATTCCCTTTTTTATTCGTCAAAAAAAAATATTTCTCAAAAATCCACCCAAAAAGAAGTCATTTATTATTAAATTTGCATTTAAAAATAAGAATTATACAGGTATGATTGAAAAAATCCAACGTATCAAAGCAGAAATCGAGGCATTAAAAGTTTCTAAATCAGAAGATTTAGAGAATATTCGCATAAAATATCTAAGTAAAAAAGGAGAAATTTCTCAACTTTTCAATGATTTCAGAACTGTCGCCGCCGAACAAAAGAGAGAAGTAGGAAAACAACTGAATGAATTGAAGACTCTTGCAACAGAAAGAATCAATGCCTTGAAAAGCGAATTCGAAGATACCCATTCGGAATCTCAAAATATAGACTTGACACGAACAGCCTACCCCATTCCGTTAGGATCGAGACACCCGCTTTCCTTAGTAAAAAACGAAATATGCGATATTTTCGCCCGTTTGGGATTTTCAATTGCAGAAGGTCCCGAAATCGAAGACGACTGGCATGTGTTCTCAGCATTAAATTTTGCCGAAGACCACCCGGCTCGCGATATGCAGGACACATTCTTTATACAACGTTCTCCCGATATTCTTCTTCGTACACACACCTCGTCTGTACAAACAAGAACGATGGAGCACTCCCAACCCCCTATCCGCATCATTTGTCCGGGTCGTGTTTACCGCAACGAAGCTATATCTTACCGGGCACACTGCTTTTTCCATCAAGTAGAAGCCTTATACATAGATAAGAATGTTTCTTTTGCCGATTTGAAGCAAGCGTTGCTTTATTTTGCCAAAGAAATGTTCGGATCAGAAACTCAAATTCGACTCCGTCCTTCTTATTTCCCGTTTACCGAACCTTCTGCCGAAATGGATATATCCTGTAATATCTGCGGGGGTAAAGGATGTGCATTTTGCAAACATACCGGTTGGGTCGAAATTCTGGGTTGCGGTATGGTAGACCCCAATGTCCTCGAAGCATGTGGCATAGATAGTAAAATATACAGCGGTTATGCATTAGGCATGGGTATCGAACGAGTCACCAATCTGAAATATAAAGTCAAAGATTTACGAATGTTCTCTGAGAACGATGTACGTTTCCTCGAAGAATTCGAATCGGCTCATTAAAATTTATGTGAATGGAGTTTTGTAAAGTCGCTTGTGTTCTCGCGGGAGGAGGCATAGGTTCTGTTGCAAGGTTTTTTATCGCTTCGGAAATTCAACGTCTTTTCCCGGCTTATCCGTGGGGAACATTATGCGTAAACTTAGCAGGCTCTTTTATCATCGGGATACTTTGGGCTTTTTGTTATTCTTTTGATTTTTCACCTAATCTGAGAGCTTTTTTATTCGTCGGATTATTAGGAGGATTTACCACGTTCTCCTCATTCTCTTTGGAAACGATGAATCTATTGAATTTAGGGAAAGTCCATAGTGCTCTATCTTATATCATCGGTACTAATCTCGGAGGTATTATTGCCGTTTTCGGAGGATTTTTCTTAGCGAAATATAGTCTTCATATGATAAAATTTTTATAACGCCATGACTACCAAAGAAAGATATGCCGAAGTCATTAAATGGTTTCAAGAAAACAAACCTATCGCCGAAACCGAATTGCAATATCACGACCCATTTCAATTACTGATTGCAGTCATTCTGTCGGCACAATGTACCGACAAACGGGTAAACATGATAACCCCGGCTCTATTCGAAGCATTCCCTACTCCACAAGATCTGGCCGCAGCTACACCGGAAGAAGTTTATACATACATTAAAAGCGTATCATACCCCAATAACAAATCGAAACATTTGGTGGGAATGGCTCGTACACTCATCGAACAGTTCAACGGTGTCGTACCTTCCGAAATAGAAGATTTGCAAAAATTACCGGGAGTGGGCCGAAAAACAGCCAACGTCATAGCATCGGTCGTATTTAACAAAGAAGCGATGGCTGTCGATACTCACGTTTTCAGAGTCTCCAACAGAATCGGACTCACCAACCATTCAAAAACTCCCCTCGAAACAGAAAAAACATTGGTAAAAAATATTCCGGGACGCCTACTCCCCATCGCACATCATTGGCTGATTCTACACGGACGTTACATTTGTATGGCTCGCAAACCCAATTGCTTGGAATGCGGAATCCGCCCATATTGCAAATATTACAATCATAACCAAAAGAATAATGCCGAAGAATAATTCTCCGGCATTATTCTTTTTATAAAAATCACTTCATTATTCGGGAATATAACATTCGAGTAACTTCGCAGAAGTTTCTGCCTCGATTGTCACCCATGAGAGTGTAGCGGGAATCAATGCGGTTTGTCCTTGATGTAAAAATATCGTGTAACCGTTACTATCGGTCAATCGCACTTTTCCTCCCATACACATATAGATAACGAACGAGTCATGTTCTGAAACAGAACGCTTCACACTTTTATCCACTTCGATCAAATTCGTTTCGAAATACGGGCATTTGACTAAACCGACAGCATCGTTATTTTTGGCCGCATAATCGGTTCGTAAATTATCATACATTTTAAAATCGACTGCATCGATAGACTGCTCGATATGCAACTCTCTGGCATTGCCCTGCGCATCTCTACGATCATAATCGTATATGCGATAAGTAATATCGGAGCTTTGCTGAATCTCGGCTATCAATATTCCCTCACAAATAGCATGAATACGGCCTGCCGGAAGGAAGAACACATCGCCGCTTTTCACTTCATGAAATTGCAATACGTCGGTAATCGTATTATTTTTGATTCGCTCTACATACTCTGCGGGAGTTATTTGCTTAGAAAATCCCGAATAGAGGCCTGCTCCCGGTTTAGCGTCGATGACATACCACATCTCGGTTTTCCCGAATGAATTGTGCCGGGCCATCGCCAACTCATCATTGGGGTGAACTTGAATAGAGAGATTATCGTGTGCGTCGATAAATTTAATCAACAACGGGAATTTATCGGCATAGCGAGCTGCGACATGCTTCCCCAGCAAATTCGCCCCGTCGCGCTTAATCAACTCCGTAATCGTTTTCCCTTTATCTTCCCCCTCGCAAACGACCGATATACGATCGCCTACTTGTGAAATTTCCCAACTTTCACCGATACCGGGGTGAACTTCGGGTAACTGTTTGAATCGGCTGATTTCTTCTCCCCCCCAAATCATAGGACGAAGAATGTCTTCAAATTTCAAAGGATACATAGCTTTTATTTTTTATATCAACATTATAATTATAGAGTTATTCGATACTTATCCGGTTCTACATTTTTACCCGTCCAAAACACAGGCTCGCTCTCGGTCCCATACCTGTCACGAGCCACTATGGCATAATTCCTATAAGGAATCGACAATGAACATGAATGTATATTTTTAGGTAATACAGCCACGATCTGATCTCCCGTATTCATATCCAAAGAATCATTTGTCGCATACAATACATAGGTGAACGCACCATCTGCCGGACTCCAAGAAATATTAGAAACACCGCCCTGTGCCTCCACTCGTAAATTGTTCGGTGTATCCGGTATTTGCGATATGGGATTTTTCAACCCGGGTGTCAAGGCCGGATACCTGTAAAAACAGGAAACGAGCCATTGCCTCAAAATCGTATGCGTATGTAAATTTTCATATCGGAAATAGGCCTGTCCTACTCCCATTTTCCGAGTGGTCTCGATTTGTCTCTTTATTTCTATGAAAGGCCAATTACCTTCACTCTTATCTAACCGGTAAACTCCCAAGCCACTTATTACTTTTCCGGGAGGACAAGAATTTGCCCAGTCGTACAAGAACGGATAATAATTTTCTTCCCTGAAATACATCATCGGGACAATAAAATCATGCCGTCCGCTCTGCAACCAATCTTTCGGATTTTGCGAAACAGCCTCCATGCAGCTCCATTCCGCAGGGAAACCTTCTAATGAAGCATATCTACCTAACGGTGAACTACTGACTTTCACCCACGGCTTTAATCGTTTCACCTCTTCATAAATGGCTGTGACGATACCGGTTATATTGTCTTCTCTCCAACGAAACAAAGACTTGCTTCTACTTCCCCACTTCCTAAACGAATCGGAATCGGGAAATTTCATCGCATTATCGGGATAACGCACATAATCCAAATGAATACCGTCGACATCATATTTAGAAACGACTTCCCCAACTAATGCTCTTAAATAATCCTTCACCGCCGGATTCCCCGGATCAAGAAACCATTCCCCCGATAATTGCTTACACCATGAACGATGGCGGGCAACAACCGAAGAACGACCTTGTTTTTTCACTTGCCTATTCGATCCCACCGGAAAAGTGACGAGCCAAGCGTGGCATTCGATAGCCCGTTTATGACATTCCTCGATGACGAAAGCAAGAGGATCGTATCCGGGTTCCTGCCCATGACTTAAAACGGCAGCCCACGGTTCGTATCGAGAAGAATAAAAAACCTCACCTCGAATACGCGCTTGAAAAAACACCGTATTGATTCCCACCGATTGCAACTCATCGAGAATATAGCACAACTCTTTTTGCTGTATATATCTATCGGACAAAACCTTTACCGGACGCGAAGGCCAATCCAATCCCCAGTTCGTTGTTATCCACACCGCCCTCATTTCATATTTCGGAGAAGAAGGAAATATGGAAACACAGATAAAACAAACTGAAAGAAGTATTAGCAGTCGTTTTTTCATTAAAGATTTGTATTAAGAGAAATAGTGCAAACAAAAGCAGAAACAAATTTATCGGACTCTACCGAGCACAGTCTATTTCCACATTTGGTGCAAAGGTACATTTTTATTCCCACAAAATATCTTTACAGAACTTATTTCATACGACAAAAACTCAACTCCCAAAAATAAAATAAGAACGACAGATTATTATAAAAAATAGTACCTTTGCAATTCCATACGAAAGATTATGAATACAACTTTCGCCACCATATTAGAAATTGTCGGCACACTGGCCTTCGCCATTAGTGGTATTCGATTAGCAGCCGCAAAACAATTCGATTGGTTCGGAGCCTATGCTGTCGGGCTTGTAACAGCCATAGGGGGTGGAACGCTCCGAGATGTCTTGTTGAATGCAACTCCTTTCTGGATGATAAACGGCAGCTACCTCACCGTAACGGCCATAGCTCTTATTTTCGTCATTATTTTCAAACAATACTTGGTAAAACTCGAAAATACGTTTTTCATATTCGATACGATCGGGTTAGCTCTATTTGTCGTTGTGGGAGTAGAAAAAACACTCATGTTCGGATTTCCGTTTTGGGTAGCGATCGTCATGGGAACCATTACGGGATCGGTCGGCAGTATCATTCGCGATATCCTCATCAACGAAGAACCTCTGCTATTTCGTAAAGACATCTATGCCTTAGCTTGTGTTGCCGGAGGAATCATGTTTTATCTAGGAGAAAAAATGGGGTTCAACAGTATAACCAACCAATCCATTTGCACCAAACACTTTGCATAGTCCACTAGACAAAACCTCGCTCTCTTGAAGTGTTGAGCTATCGGTCGTTGCGGTTCGCTTACTCGCTGTAAAATTTCACTGGTCTTTGCCAGCCTTGAAAGATGACACGACCAACCCCATTAAAGACTGACATTTCATCATGTTCGAACGACTGAAAAAATACGATAAAAAAGCAATAGGACAATTTATTCGTTTCGGTATTGTCGGTATCATAAATACCCTTATAACGCTTATCGTCATTTACTTCCTGCAAGAGATTCTACATGTAAAATATACCATATCCAATTTTATAGGCTATATAGCAGGTGTCGTCAATAGTTTCTTTTGGAACAAACTTTGGGTATTTAAAAAATTAAATAGTAACTTTATCCGCGAAGCCATCTTATTCCTCATCTGTTTCGGGATATGCTATGGCATACAATTTATATCGTTACTCATTTTGGTAGAGATATTATATGTACCCGATTCTTGGGCTCAACTTTTGAGTATGATCGTATATACACTGTGTAATTTCATTATGAATAGATGTATCACTTTTAAAAAATAAAAGTTTCATACCATGAAAGTATCTGTAATCATTCCCTGTTATAACGAAGAAGAAGTACTACCCTTGTCCCATAAGCGATTTTCCCAAGTAATGGAAAGTACGGCTCACGATTATGAACTTATTTTCGTTAACGATGGGAGCAAAGACCACACAGAAGAACTTTTACTCGGTTTCGCCAACGATGATCCTCATACAAAAGTAATATCGTTTTCCAGAAACTTCGGACATCAAAATGCCGTGAGTGCAGGATTACACAACTGTACCGGAGACATTGCCGTTATCATCGACGTGGACCTGCAAGACCCGCCCGAAGTTATTCCCCAAATAATAGATACTTATTTGAAAGAAGGCAGTAATGTAGTATATGCGGTACGCAATAAACGTGAAGGGGAAACTTTCATGAAAAAATTCACTGCCAAGATTTATTATCGCATGCTCAACTCTCTATCTGACTACACATTTCCTGTCGATACAGGCGATTTCAGGCTCATCGATCGCAAGGTTTTGGATGCATTCAAACAGTTTCCCGAAAAGCATAAATATTTGCGGGGACTTTTCAGTTGGATGGGATTTAAACAAACTCCGTTCTATTATACCCGTAACGAACGTGCTGCCGGCAGAACGAAATATTCCATACGAAAAATGTTTTCATTAGCCTCGGCCGGTATCTTCGGTTTTTCTAAAAAGCCATTAAAATTGGCCATATCATTAGGAACACTTTCCATTTTTATAGCATTGGCTTTTGCTATCTGGGTATTCATCATGTACCTTTCCGGCAAAGAATCTATCGTTCCGGGGTGGTCTTCGACAATCATTACTATCGTATTTTTAGGTGGAGTGCAATTGTTTACCATCGGAATACTCGGAGAGTACATTGGAAACATCTTCGATGAAACCAAAAATCGCCCGGAATATATTATAGATAAAAAAATCAATTTTGATCCTCATAACAACCAAACGATTTAAAGACTGTCTCCATTATGAATGTGCCTAAAATAAGTTCCAAGACATCTCTATTTCTTTTACTGTTAGTCATCAGTACCTTAACGATCATACCCTATTTGGGGCTAACCAACTTCCACACCAAAGGAGAACCCCGGGAAGCCATCGTGGCAGTCAGTATGTTACAAAACGACAACTGGATACTACCTATAAACAATGGCGGAGACATCGCCTACAAGCCTCCTTTTTTTCATTGGTGTATCGCAGCGTTGTCCCTTCCTGCCGGAGAGGTAACAGAGTTCACTTCGCGCCTTCCTTCGGCATTGGCAACAATCATTATGGCAATCGCGTGTTTTCTCTTTTTTGCCAAACGTAGCAGAAATGACATAGCATTCCTTGCTTCTCTATTACTACTCTCGGGATTTGAAGTGCATCGGGCTGCAATGGCGTCGCGAGTCGATATGGTACTGACCTGCTTCATCGTCTTAGCCATGCTCCAATTATATCGATGGTGGGAACTCGGGTTGAAAGGAATCCCCATTTGGGCAATACTATTTATGAGTATAGCTACGCTCACTAAGGGACCGGTGGGCATCGTACTTCCATGCGCCGTAATCGGCATATTCCTTCTTTTCCAAAAAGTGTCTGTATGGAAAGCCTTCTATAAAATTATTCCCATAGCACTACTATCCTGTATTTTGCCTTTACTCTGGTATTATGCGGCCTATCAACAGGGAGGAGAAGCATTTCTACGGCTCGTTATGGAAGAAAACGTCGATCGCTTCTTGGGAAAAATGTCATACGGTTCACACGAGCAACCCATCATCTATTACGTTTATATTACCTTAGCGGGTTGGTTACCGTGGTCGCTTTTAGTTATCATGTCATTATTTACCTTAAAATACAAGAGACCACAAGGCACGGTCAAACTATATTGGGAACGATTCAAAGACTATATCACACACATGGATAAAATGAGACTGTTCAGTCTCCTATCCATTGTCATCATATTCGTTTTTTATTGTATCCCCAAAAGTAAAAGATCGGTATATATTCTTCCCATTTACCCATTCATAGCCTATTTTTTGGCAGAATACATGCTCTTTCTACTCAAACAAAGACCGCGAATATGGAGAATATTTTCAATTTTCATAGCATTTATCGGGGGATTTTTATTGGTGGTTCTAACTATCGTCAAAAGCGGAATTATAGACAAATACGTCATGTCTTCTACGAGTGACATCAGTCACTATGTAACAGCCCTTTCCGAATCGTGGGATATCATATTCATCATTACTGCCATATTTATAGTATTCTTAATTTATGACATCTATAAGAGCAAACGATACCTAACCTATAATAACCGTTATCTTTACTCGGTCGTAGCCCTGTTTTTCGGCATTCAACTGATGTTGGACGCTTCTACTTTGCCGGCTATACTCAATGCAAAATCGATGAAACCGTTTGCAGACAAAGTAGTATCGACTGTCCCAAATGGAGAGATATATTCTTATGTATCGTCCTCTATGATGCGATTTTTCATTATTAATTTTTATGCTCAAAACCGAGTCATTGACTTCGAAAAAGAAATGCCTAAAAATGGTTATTTACTCGTTGGCGAACGGGATTTCAATTATATAAAAGAAAAGTACGGAGAACAATATACTTTTGAACAAACCCTACGAAGCGACCGTAAGGGAAACGACGTGAAAGATTATATTCTACTTTTCAATTTTCAACAAAACACAGCAGAATGAAGATTAAAAAGTAAAATGTTTGTCACATTGTTGAAATATCTGTTTCTCAATTTTGCACTATCATAAAAATTGAAACTATGGCCAATTACAAAATTTTAGTCGTCGATGACGAAGAAGATTTATGCGAAATTTTGAAATTCAATTTAGAGGTCGAAGGATATGACGTAGATACGGCAAATTCGGCAGAAGAAGCGCTACAAATGAACCTGACCGATTATAACTTATTGTTGCTCGATGTCATGATGGGCGAAATGAACGGATTCAAAATGGCCTCTCTGTTAAGAAAAAACGAGAAGCTGAAACATATTCCCATCATTTTTTTAACGGCCAAAGATACCGAAGACGACAAACTCATGGGATTTAATATCGGTGCGGACGATTATATATCGAAACCGTTCTCTATCCGAGAAGTGATCGCAAGGGTCAAAGCCGTACTAAGACGGATTGTAGAAAAAGAAGATCCGGCTATTTTACAATTTGAAAAATTGTACATAGACCCTGTAAAAAAACGAGCGTTCATAGACAGTACAGAACTCCCATTGACTAAAAAGGAATTTGAAATATTATCCCTCCTGCTTTCCCACCCGGGACAAGTTTTCTCTCGTGAAGAAATATTATCGAAAATATGGACAGACGAGGTATATGTTTTAGACAGAACTATCGATGTCAATATTACCCGCCTACGCAAAAAAATAGGAGAATACGGTAAGCGCATCGTAACTCGTCTCGGATACGGATATTGTTTTGAAACAGCTTAATTTATGTCTACCGAGAAGGTTCGAAAATCTATGACGTTCGATAGAAAATTGTTTTTTTCTATCGGCTCTCTTTTCATCGTTTTTATCGCTATTATTTTACTATTCGAATATAATCTAGAAAAAGAAAACCGACAGCAATCTCTAAATGCCCTTTTACAAGATTACAACGAACTCATATATTCCCAAATTAAAAACAAAGAGATAGACCAAATTTCAATCGACTCCATCATACAGAGTATTACTCGAAAACCTTTAAGAGTAACTATTATATCGGCACACTCTGGAAAAGTGTTGCTCGAAAGCCAACAAGAAAAAGAACCAGACTCCCTTGCAAATAACCATTTGGACCGCCCCGAAATAAAATCATCTCTAAAAAATGGGAATGGATATGCCATTCGATATTCTCAATCGTTCAAAAAAAATTTCTTCTATTCAGCTAAACGATATGACGATTGGATCATACGCTCCTCACTTCCTTTCGAACGGGAGAAATTTTCCATACTCAGTCCCAATAACGAATTCATATATTTCATGTTAGCGATATCGATTTTCGCCATACTGTTGCTTTATTATTTTTGCCACAGCTTGGGAAAATCCATTGCCGCTCTCAGCCAGCTGTCTCAACAGGCAGAACAGGGAAAGCCTATACACATTACTATAAAATCAGGGGTAGACGACATTGGCAATATTACCCATAGCCTGACCCATATTTATGATAACTTATTAAAAACCAAAGAGAAACTATCCATAGAGCAAGAGAAACTATTCAAGCATTTACAGTTTTCCAAAGAAGGATTGGCCTTTTTTTCCAAAGATAAAAGGATTATTATGGCCAATAATCTTTTTATTCAGTATCTCAATTTTATCACAGACAATACCCTATCTCCCTCCGACTATTTATTTAAAGAGGCCAATCTGAAAAAAATCAACAATTTCATTTCTCAAAAGCTCTATGAACAAAACGAACAGGAGGAATTTATTTCGGAATCTATGGTTATAGACAAAGGAAGCCGAACTTTCCTCATAGAATGTATCATATTTCAAGACCATACATTTGAAATAGCCATTAACGATATTACCCAACAAGAACAAGAAAGCCGGTTAAAACGCCAACTTACTCAAAACATCGCTCACGAACTTAAAACCCCGGTCAGCAGTATCCGCGGATATATGGAGACCATTCTTTCCACCGAAATGGACGATAGCCGGAAAAAAATGTTTATGGAGCGTTGTTACGCACAATCCAAACGATTGACCGATTTACTAAGAGATATTTCAATGCTCAATAGACTGGACGAATCTAAGGACCTCTATGACACGGATAATACCGATTTACAAAAAATCATCAATGAAGTTATTAATGAATCGCAAGCGGCCTTGACAGAACGGGAAATGACCGTCGAGACGAGAAACCTCCACGAACGAATGTCCATAAATGGAAATTATTCCTTATTGTACTCCATTTTCAGAAATCTTACAGACAATGCCATAGCCTATGCCGGTATAGGAACAAAAATCACGATAGACTGTTATCTCGAAGATAGTAAATATTATTATTTCTCTTTCTCCGACAACGGAATCGGTGTCCCCGAAGAACATTTGAACAGATTATTCGAAAGATTTTACCGGGTTGATAAAGGTCGGTCCCGCAAACTCGGAGGAACCGGATTGGGACTCGCCATTGTTAAAAATGCCGTTCTCTTCCATAAAGGAGAAATATGGGTAAAAAACGGTTTATCAGGAGGGTTGAACATTCTTTTTTCATTACGAAAAGTTTAGGAACCCTATTTCTCTTTTCCCAAAATAGACAAAGAAACATTAGGATTATTCAGGAAATCTCGTAACTTTGTAAAATCATGACATAAAAAACTTGATTTTATGAACAACGAGAGTTTCAATAAATACATCGAACAAGCCATTAAAGAAAATTGGGAAAGAATCGCATTAAGTGATTTCGACGGTGTATCTTATCATTATAAAGACATTGCCCGCAAAATAGCCAAAATACATCTCTTATTAGAAAGTGCCGAAATAAAAAAAGGAGACAAAATAGCTATCTGCGGCAAAAACTCAGCTCATTGGGCGGTAGCCTTTTTTGCGGCAATCACCTATGGGGCCGTACCCGTCCCCATCTTACATGAATTCAAAGCAGACAATATACACCACATTGTCAATCACTCGGAAGCAAAACTGCTATTTGTCGGAGATATTGTCTGGGAAGACCTGAACGAAACGCTAATGAAAAACCTGAAAGGAATCTTCCTATTAAATGACTTTTCCTTATTAAGATCAAAAAGTGAAAAGCTGACGGATATGCGGAACCGATTAAACGAATACTTCGGGAAAAAATATCCTGCCCGATTTACCCCTGATGCCGTAAGCTATTACGAAGATTCTCCCGAGGAACTCGCCGTTATCAATTACACCTCGGGCTCCACCGGTTTTTCAAAAGGAGTAATGCTCCCCTACCGCAGTTTATGGTCCAATGTCAAATTTTGTTTAGACCATTTACCGTTCTTGTCCGCAGGTGACGGTATTGTTTGTATGTTGCCGATGGCACACATGTACGGCATGGTTATAGAAATGATACACCCATTTTTAAAAGGCTGTCACTTGCATTTCCTGACTCGGATTCCCTCTCCTAAGATCATCATGGATGCTTTTGCTACGGTAAAGCCCAAACTAATTATAGCCGTTCCTCTCATCATCGAAAAAATTATCAGAACCAAAGTGTTTCCTTTATTAGAGAAACCTTTGATGAAACTTCTTTTAAAAGTTCCATTCTTAGACACTCAGTTATTGGCAAAAATCAACGATAAACTTTACGAAACGTTCGGAGGAAACCTCTCTCAAATGATTATCGGAGGTGCGGCTTTAAATAAAGATGTAGAACAATTCCTGCGTCGTATCAATTTTCCCTTTACCGTAGGATATGGCATGACCGAGTGCGGTCCGCTCATCTCTTATGCCCCGTGGAACGAGACTCGAATCGGCTCTTGTGGGCGGATAGTAGACCGTATGGAAGGAAGAGTAAACTCTTCGGATTCAGAAAATATCGTAGGTGAACTGCAAGTGAAAGGTACGAATATCATGCTGGGATACTTCAAAAACGAAGAAGCTACTCAGGCGATATTCACCGAGGACGGCTGGATGAAAACCGGAGACTTATGTACGATAGATGCCGATGGGTTCATATATCTGAGAGGGAGAAATAAAAACATGATATTGGGTCCGTCCGGGCAAAACATTTATCCGGAAGAAATCGAAGATCGACTGAATAATATGCCCTATGTATGCGAATCGCTCATCATCGAACAAGACGGCAAATTGGTCGCTCTCATTTACCCCGATATAGAAAACGCACAACATTCGAATATATCCGGCCATGCATTAGAAACTCTGATGGAAGAAAACATATCGACCCTCAACAAAGAGCTTCCGGCTTATAGCCAAATCAGCCGTCTTAAAATCTATTATGAAGAGTTCGAAAAAACACCTAAACGAAGTATAAAACGATATCTTTACCAAAGCCATTAAAGGCCATTGGATTAAAAAAGAAAAAGAATTAAACGCCGGCAAAATATACAAAAACACATCGTTTGTAATTGCCGGCTTTTTCATATCTTTGCAAACCGATGAGAAAGGCCTGTATTATCATATTATCCGTACTTTTCTGTTCACTTTTTTCAGAGGCTAAGAAAAAACAGGATATTCCTGCTCCTTATGCATGGAGTATTACCCAGCCGTTAGGGTCGAGATATGATGTTCCTATGGATACTCTCATGCACAATTTTTACAGCACGGATATTCCTTCCAGCTATTCAACGGCTTATGGGACGACCGGGAATCTCGGCGCTGCTGCTTTTTCCAAAATATTTTTCGACAGGCCTTTACCCTCTGAATTTATATTTAAAGATCCATTCGGCCATTGGATACAAACAGCCTCTTCATGGAAATTCTATAATTCACACATACCTTATACCCAACTATCTTATCTGACAGGAGGCTCGAAACAAACTGCCCAAGATGATTTAAAAGCTGTTTTCTCTGGAAATTTTAATCAGAAACTGGAATTCGGAGGTAGCATCAATTATATCCTATCGAGAGGCCACTACCAGCATCAAGCGACGAAAGACCTTGCATACAGTATCTTCGGAAGCTATTTGGGGGACCGATACGATATTCAATTTTTTCTTAATACATATAATTTCATAAACCAAGAAAACGGAGGTATCTCGGACGATACATACATACTTCGTCCCGAAGAGGTACAAGGAGGACAATCGAGCGTAAACACCCAAACGATTCCAACCAATCTGACGGATGCATATAACCGTATTCGCGGTAAAGAATACTACGCCACCCAACGATATAAATTCGGGTTCTATCAAGAAGAAGAGCAAGACACAACCGTGATACGTACATTCATTCCCGTCACCAGCATTATACACACCATCGAGTATAACGAAAATAAGCATAGGTTTGTCAATCAATCGGCGACCGAAGACACTACCTACTTCGCAAACACCTATTTAGGTCTTGGAGGGACGAATGAAGAAACCCGATACCAGTCTATACGAAATACTTTCGGAATATCATTACTCGAAGGATTCAATAAGTATGCAAAGATGGGATTGGCGGCTTACGCCACTTACGAATATCGCCATTTTTCCCTGCCTCAGGACACCCTTTCGGCTGGAACTACAATAGAGGGATTGACTCCACGTCCCGATATATCCAATCCTCGCAGCCACGGAGAAAGTCTTCTATGGGTCGGTGGAGAAATTTCAAAACAAAAGGGAGAATTACTGACTTATCATGTAAACGGAAAATTCGGACTTGCCGGAGCAATCATAGGTGATATCGACATCACTGCCGATATTCGCAGCCGATTCAGGCTTTGGAACGACACCGTTCAACTAAGAGCTTATGGCTTTTTCAAAAACACCGAACCTTCTTATTTCTATAAGAAATACACTTCCAATCACTTCATTTGGGACAATGATTTCGGGAAAACACGTCGAATGAGAGTCGGAGGTGAGTTCAACATAAAACGGTGGAGAAC
>ERZ772883.1869-NODE-1869-length-14593-cov-44.677328_pt1 | contig 14593 bp, 13 predicted proteins | sample MGYA00580575_ERZ772883 | MGnify/ENA primary metagenome ERZ772883 (study PRJEB29015, sample SAMEA2737666) | human gut metagenome | biome: human gut; feature: human-associated habitat; material: faeces | place: China | collected 2012 ...
TTGGATTTCATGCCAGCTCGTTATACGTTAGTTGAATGGGAGCCTTGGCATTCGATGCAAATGCATCAGCTTCCGGTAGACAACTTTATTGTGTATTATCTTGTCGATGATAAAGAGAGGACAGTTACAGTAGCACGAATATTCTACGGTGGTCGAGATATCGAAGGAATTATAAATTCAAATAAATAAACAGAAGTGGAGCTTTTTGTGTGAAAACAAGAGCTCCATTTTTATATGAATAAAATTCCTCTGTCATCATAGACAGAGGCGCCTGTATTATTTCCACAGCGGATTGCACGGTCAAGTCCCATAATAGTGGCGACGGCTCCATCGATTTTCTCTGTGAATTTTTCTTCGTCAGCCTTTATATTGCCTGCTGGGTCGGTGCGGATATAGATATTATCTATCATCCAACGGAGTACCGGATGACCACCGTGAGCCAGCTTTTGCTCCAGCGTTAGCTTCATAAGTTCCTTTGTCGGTGGGGACATATCCTTAAATCCCTGACCGAAAGGAACAACAGTAAAGCCCATGCCCACTTGATGACAAATTCATCTTCCAGGGCAAGAAAGACTTCTTTGGAAATCTGTTCTCCACAAGCAGGGTCAATCACCTGAATGGGTTGGTTGTCTGCGCTATAGGCAAAGAGTAAGATTTCAAAATTTGGAGACTCCACGTAACGATAGGCGCCTGTTTTCTGAAGAGGCACATCACTGTATGTCTCAATATCAATGCTAAGTGTTTTCACGAGATTGTCCTTTCTACAAAACAGGCAGCAGAGAAATCCCTGCCGCCTGCCGTGTTACTGTTTATCTTTATTGGATTTGTATTTATTGATGTCACGGCGGATGTGGTATACCGCATAGTGGATAAGATAGAGAATAATTTTCCCTACGTTATAAATGATGAAGCCATAGACCGCTACAAAAAAAGTGTATGCGATGACGTTAGCAATAAATAGATTTAAGATTTCTGCAAATTCATTCATAGATTGTCTCCTTTTGTCGAAAGATGTGCTGACGGCAGCACAACCACCGCCAGCAGGTTGATAGATTACTTAAAGTCCTTCATGCGCTTTTCGTGGTATTCGAGATCACGCTTGTCCTTTTCCTGTTCGCGCTTTTCGCGTCTATGGTCATTGATGATACTCTGAATCATAGAGACTGCAGTAGTAAGGCCACACACGCGAAGTAGCCGATACAGATGTTTACAAGAATTGTGCTAATCATAATTGTCTCCATAGTTTGTCACCTCCATAAAATCATTTTTTGCTGTGTTCATTGCCGGGTGCTTATCGCTTTCCGGTACAAGAGTAGGTTTGCCTTGTGGCTTTTCAATATAGGCTGCAAGGAGCTCTTCAAAGCGAGACTTACCGAGCAGCTTTTGCATGGCTGTGATACCAAGCAGCTTCTTTTCGTAAGGGTCAAAACCAGCAGCTTCGACAGCTTTCGATACGGCGTTTTCGCTGGTATATCTGCGGTTGGAGCGACCTTCGACCAGCTTCCAGCCAGTCCATTCTTTACCGCTGATTGCCTGTTGGAGTGCATACTCCTTGATGTCGTTGGACAAAGAGATCAGTTCGTCGATACGGGAAAGGATGACTTTAGTTTCCGAATCCTCCAACAGTGGCGGCAACTTGAAATCGTGCTGTGCGAGTAGAAGATTGGCTTCAGCTCTGGCTAGGCATTCATGATTTTCTTTACAGAATCCGCACCATTCACCGCACAGGAAGTTTCCATCACCGGAAAAGCCTAAGTCAGCAGTAGGTTTCAGAACTTCATCGACCCATTGATACAGGTCATCCTTGCTGACCTCATAGGTGGAAACGTTCTGGCGTATGGGCTGGTAGATGGTCATAGCCATATCGTTCATTTTTGACATTTACTGTTTCCCCTTCCTCGGATTGTCTGTGTGCGGCGATGATTCTGAGATTCTTCGCCATTCTTGCGGATACCTGGCTGGTTGCAGTGAGAGTAGCAATCACTTCTGCGTCAGTGCCGCTTCTGTTGTGAAAAGTTCGATTCACGATGTTCACCTCGCTTTCTGTAGGTCGCTTTGTTTCGTCTTACACTACTCAATGGAGGTGAGATTGCCGTTTGGCCGAAAAATATAAGAAACTTTTTTGAAAAGAAAAATCGTCCCCTGAAGAAGCAGAGGACGACCATTCATATTAGATGTAGTCCTTAAGCTCGGAACGGAGCTTCTTGAACAGCTTGTCCCTACGATATACAAAGGTATTGCGAGAGAGTCCCATTTCCTTGCCGCAGTCACGTTCAGATTTTCCCTGCATAATAAGCTGACAGATAAGTCGACCTTCCGGGTCCAGTTCATTCAGCTTTGCATAGAGAGCGTGAAGAAGTTCTGCATCCTCAAATACTTCAGCGATAGCTGCAGATTCATCCGGTACATCGTCAAGCCAGCTCTTTTCGTTCCCATCACCGTCGCTCACGGTGTTATCGAGAGAAAGCTGGTCGCCAGCTTTGGCATAAGGACAGGTGAAGCAATCCATGTCGCATAAGTAGCGCTTGCTTGCAGGGCAGACACAACGACCATGTTCCTGTTGACGCTTGCGATAGGCGTTGATGTCACGGTAGTAGTTCGTGTAGAACTCCTTGTTGACATCCACCCAGCTTTTAGATTCTTTGATGTAGATACGATACTGTTTACACTGATTGTCTTTGTTTGCCATTCCATTTTCTCCTTTCGGCATTTGAACCGAAGCGGAGATAACCGATATGGCTGCCAGTGTTTTTCATAAGATGGTCACCTCATGCGGATAACTCCGCTTCTTTCCGGTGACCAGCCGTTCGTAAGCTGGCACTCTATTAATAATGTTCTCTTGGCCATCAACTACGAACACACCACGTGGCCACGAAGATGGTGAGTTGATGAAGAAGAAAGTAGTTTTACGCCTTGCTCAGGGCGGTTTGTTTTAGTTGTCGTTTGCGATAAGCTCCAAATCAACGAAGACTTCGCTGTAATAGCAGGGGCTTAGGTCATAGGTTCCACGAGCACCGTAGCGCTGGAACACAGATTTGGCTACTACAGAACCATACTCGGCTGCCACAGCATCTGCGGCATTCTCAATGTTGGTGAGCCACATTCTTTTTTCTGATTTTGTCATTAAAATCACCTGCCTTAATCTTGATGATTTAAGTTTAACAATTGAAAAAGACACCTGAAATCGGGGCAGAACACTGAAAAAAGACACTTTGGACACTTTTGAAGACACTTACATCAAATGTCGGTTAAAGTTGATTTATAATGATTTACAATTTATTAAGACACGATGGATTGGTTTTTGCTGATTTAAGTAATATAATAATAAGAATGAATAGTTATAGTTACTTGAAAAAGGAGGCACCAGATTGAATCTTTCAAGGCTTTGTAAAGGTGTAAAACCATATTGTAAAAAAATTAAAAGTCAAACGGCTTTTATGAAAGAATTGTTCAAGGCAGCTGGAAATGGGTATATTTCTGATAGTTATGCGAAGCAGTTGTATTCTGGTGGAAAACCCTTTACGAATGAACTAAAAGCAGGGTTTGGTAGCACAGATAGGACGCAGGAATTAATTGCTTTTTTTGAAGAAAATATTACAGATGCAGCAGGAGTATTCGTTGACTTTGGTATTCCTGAAAAAACAGATTGCGATAAAAAAGCGCTATGCGTTGCTTTGACCCGTCAAATGCAGAAATTGATTAACGAAACAGATGATGTTGACGATATTCTTGCAATGACATATGAAGCCGAGAAGACAAACACTAGTGAAGAAATAACAGGTGTATTGCCTCAACCTTTATACAATGGGGATAGTGTTAATGCGTTTTACAATCGGACTCACGTGATTCAAAGCTATGATAAAGTCCTTCATCAGTGGGAAATCATGAATACAGGCAAGCTGGTCTGGGTTGGAAGAAAACTCGTTTATATGAGAGGTGAAAAAGACCGCCCGGAAGCTAATCCAGCTGTCATTGAATTACCGGATGTAGGGCCAAATCAGAGTATAAAAATAGCCACAACCATAGATGGCCGTGGCTTTGACGGAATTACATATTGTAAATGGGAAATGCAGGATGCTGATGGACAGAACTGCTTTCCAGAAAGAGAAACAATTTTTAGTGTAACTATAGATGCTAAGTATAAAAGAGACTAAAACGGAGGTTCAAAGTGAAAGAACAGATTATTGAAAAATGGTCGACACTTAAAGAAGTGCAGGAGTATCTTGGTGTTGGAAGAGATACAATTTTACAATGGATTGCAAAAAGAAATATGCCTGCTTATAAGGTGGGCCGCCTCTGGAAATTTAAATTATCCGAAGTGGATGAGTGGATTCGCTCTGGAGGGGCTGCAGATGACAATTCTGGCACAGAAAATTAATGAAACCAGATTAATGGACACATAGTAATTTAGAATAGATAAAGATACAAAGCAAACAGATGAAAGGTTAAAGGTAGATTTATATGGATAATCAAATTCAAAACTCAATAGTGAGTTTTATTTGGGGAATTGCAGATGATTGTTTGAGGGATGTATATGTACGTGGTAAATATCGTGACGTCATTCTTCCGATGACAGTTATTCGTCGTTTGGATGCAATGTTGGAAGATACCAAACCAGCGGTTCTTAAAATGAAGAAAACTATGGATGATGCTGGAATTACAAACCAGTGGCCGGCTCTATGCAATGCTGCAGATCAGGCGTTTTGCAATGCTTCTCCGTTCCTACTGAAAGATCTGACAAGCCGTGCAAAAAAACAGACACTTAAAACCGATTTTGAAGAATATCTTGATGGATTTTCTCCTAACGTTCAGGAAATTTTGGAGAAATTCAAGTTTCGTAATCAGATTGACACAATGATTGATGCAGACATTCTTGGTGCTGTTATTGAAAAGTTTGTTTCTCCGACCATCAACCTGAGCCCCAAGCCAGTTTATACAGATGATACAATGACTACAATCAAGCTGCCTGCATTGGATAATCATGGAATGGGAACAATTTTTGAAGAACTCATTCGTAAGTTTAATGAGGAAAATAACGAGGAAGCAGGCGAACACTGGACACCTCGTGATGTTGTTGAACTGATGGCAGACCTTATTATTGTTCCGGTGGCAGATCAGATTATGGATGCAACATATTCATGTTATGATGGAGCTTGTGGAACAGGAGGTATGCTCACTGTAGCACAAGATAGACTTTTAAATATTGCAAAAAGACGTGGCAAAAATGTTTCTATTCACTTGTTTGGACAAGAAGTTCAGCCTGAAACATATGCTATCTGTAAAGCTGATATGCTTTTGAAAGGTGATGGAGATCAAGCTGAGCATATTGCATATGGCTCTACTCTTTCAGCAGATGGTAATGCAACTCGTCAGTTTGACTTTATGTTAGCGAATCCACCGTATGGAAAAAGTTGGAAAACTGATGCCGAGAAAATGGGAGGTAAAAGGGATATTCTTGATAGCAGATTTAATGCTTATCTGGAAGATGGAACTCAACTTTCGATGATTCCGAGAACCAGTGATGGGCAGCTATTGTTCCTTCTGAACAATGTCGCAAAAATGAAGAAAGATACTCCTCTGGGAAGTAGAATTGCGGAAGTTCATAACGGATCTTCTATTTTTACAGGCGACGCTGGTAGCGGAGAAAGCAATGCACGTAGATATCTTATTGAAAACGATCTTGTTGAGGCTATCATCGCACTGCCTGAAAACATGTTCTATAATACAGGAATTGGTACTTTTATTTGGATTCTTTCTAATAAAAAAGAAGAACGTCGTAAAGGTAAGATACAGTTGATTGATGCAACGGCAATGAAATCTCCATTGCGTAAGAATATGGGTAAAAAGAATTGTGAGTTCACTCCGGAAATCAGAAAAGAAATTATGCGAATCTTCCTTGAAATGGAACAGAGTGAAGTTAGTAAAATATTAAACAATGAGGATTTCGGTTATTGGGCTGTTACAGTAGAGCGTCCGTTACGCCTACGTGTTTATCCTGAACGCAAAATTCCTGCTGGTGTTCTTAAGGATGCAGAAATGGAAAGCTATCTTTCTGCAATAAAATCACTTAAGCCGTCTGTTGCATTAGATGACTGGAAAGTTTTTGCAAAAGCAACAAAGTTGAAAGCAGCACTTTTGAAAAAAGTACGTCCATTTATTACAGAGAAAGATGCGAATGCTCAGCCAATTGAAGGAGAAGCAGATGTAGAACTTCGTGATACAGAAATTGTTCCATTTACGTATGAAGGTGGCATAGATGCATTTGTCGAAAATGAGGTTAAACCATATGCTCCAGATGTATATGTTGACGACAAAAAGACTCAAATAGGATATGAAATTAGCTTTACAAAGTATTTCTACAAGCCCAAAGAACTTCGTTCAATGAATAGCATTATTGAAGACTTGAAGAAAATTGAGGCCGAATCAGATGGTATGTTGGATGATATTTTGGGAGGTCTGAACTAATGAACATATATGGCGAATACCGTCATATAGACCTTCCATGGTTAAAAGAAATACCAGCACACTGGGATATATGGCGAAACAAGAATATCTTTACTGAAATGAAAGAGGAAGTTGGGGAAAATTCATCAGCCTATACATTGTTATCGTTGACCTTGAATGGCATCATTCCGCGTGATGTCGAAAGTGGCAAGGGGAAATTCCCTGAAAAATTTGATAAATATAAGGTTGTAAAGCCAGGGTATATGGCGTTCTGTCTATTTGATATTGACGAAACACCAAGGACGGTAGGGGTATCTTCACTTGATGGTATGTTAACAGGAGCATACACCATCATGCGAGTAGATAATATTAATCCTCGATTTGTCTACTATTATTATTTGTCTCTTGATAACGCTAAAGCGATGAAACCTTTGTATTCTGGTTTAAGAAAAACAATAAATGTAGGTGTTTTTCAGGGAACAAAGATGCCAATACCGCCGAAAGAAGAACAAGATGCAATAGTACGTTTTCTCGATTGGCAAGTTTCAAAAGCAAACCGTCTTATTGACTTAAAAAAGGAAGAAATTAGTAGACTTACTGAACTTAAGAAGACAGTAGTAAACGAAGCCGTTACACATGGCCTTAATCCAAACGTACCTATGAAGTTTAGCGGGGTCGAATGGCTTGGAGATATTCCGGCACATTGGAAAACTGTGAAGTTGCGACAGATTCTTCATCCATTTAGTGAAAAAAATCACCCAGAATTGCCTTTGCTTTCAGTAGTGCGTGAACGGGGCGTAATTATCAGAGATGTGGAAGATAAAGAAAACAATCATAATTTCATCCCTGACGACCTCAGTGGATATAAGATGGTGAAAAAAGGCCAATTTGCTATGAACAAAATGAAGGCTTGGCAAGGGTCGTATGGTATTTCGAATTACACCGGGATTGTAAGTCCCGCGTACTTCATTTTTGATGTGGATTTTGAAAACCTTGAATATTTTCACTATGCCATCAGAAGTAAGGTGTATGTTAACTTCTTTGCTCAGGCATCGGACGGTATCCGTGTAGGCCAGTGGGATTTATCCATCAACAAAATGAAAGAAATTCCATTTATCGTGCCGCCGGAAGATGAACAAAAAGCAATTGTAGAATATATTCCTGTTGCATTTGCAAAATACGATAATGCTATAACAAAGCTAACTGAAGAGGTTGAAACATTACATGAGTTGCGTAATAAGCTGATTTCTGATGTTGTTACTGGACAAATTGATGTTAGAGATATTGAAGTTCCTGATTTTGAATATGTCGAAGAAACAGAGGATACATCTGATGACGATGAGTTAGATGAGGATGTTGAGGCTAATGACGAGGAGGTGTAAGTTATGTCATTTACTAATACAAAAGAAAGTGGCTTAGAGTCATTAATTGTAAAATGTCTTGTAAAACAAAATGGCTATGAGCAAGGCTCTAATGCTGATTACAACCGTGATTATGCCATTGATGAGACACGTTTATTCCGCTTCCTTCAGGATACGCAGCCTGATGCATTAGAAAAGCTCGGTGTATTCAAAACTGATATAAAAAAGAAGCAGTTTTTGAATCGTCTGCAGGGCGAAATTGCAAAGAGAGGTGTCATTGATGTACTTCGCAATGGGATGAAGGTGTACCCTGCAAACCTGATTATGTTCTATCTTACGCCTACTGAAAATAACGCTAAGGCGAAAGAAATGTATGAGAAGAATATTTTCAGTGTAACTCGCCAGCTAATGTATTCAAATGATTCTACAAGATTGGCACTGGATATGTGTATATTTATCAATGGACTTCCAGTTATCACTTTTGAGTTGAAGAATCAGCTTACGAAGCAGAATGTTGATGATGCAGTTCAACAATATAAAGATGACCGTGATCCGAGAGAGCTGTTATTCCAGTTCAAGCGTTGCATGGTTCACTTTGCAGTAGATGATGCACGCATTAAGTTCTGTACTAAATTAGATGGAAAGAACAGCTGGTTCCTACCTTTTGATAAGGGGTATAACGATGGAGCTGGTAACCCACCAAATCCAGATGGTCTTATGACTGATTATCTTTGGAAGAAGATTCTTACTAAGGATAAGCTTAGTCGCATCATTGAAAATTATGCACAGGTTGTTGTTGAAGAGGACCCAGAAACAAAGAAAAAGTCAGTGAAGCAGATTTTTCCTCGTTATCATCAGTTGGATTGTGTAGAAAAACTGCTTGCAGACGTTAAAGCCAATGGTGTGGGAAAGAGATATCTAATTCAGCATAGTGCAGGATCCGGAAAATCTAATTCAATAGCATGGCTGGCACATCAGCTTATTGGTCTCGAAAAAGATGGACATCCAATGATTGATTCTGTACTTGTTGTCACTGACCGCCGTATCCTTGATAAGCAGATTCGAGACAATATCAAGCAGTTCATGCAGGTAGCTAATACGGTTGCATGGGCAGAACATTCAGGTGATCTAAGAAAAGCTATCCAAGCCGGAAAGAGAATTATTATCACCACAGTAGAAAAGTTCCCATATGTCGTTCCCGATATAGGTGCTGCACATAAGACGAATCATTTTGCTGTTATCATTGATGAGGCTCATTCCGGCCAAAATGGACGGAACTCCGCTCAGATGAACTTGGCCCTTTCAGGCCTTGTTTCGGAAGATGAAATGGATAATGAAGATAAAATAAACGCTATGATGGAAGGACGTAAATTGCTTCCGAACGCCAGTTATTTTGCATTTACAGCAACCCCAAAGAACAAGACATTGGAGACTTTTGGCACACTTGTTGTTGATGAAAACGGCAATCCTGTTTTGAACGAAGATGGAGAAGCGCAGCACAGACCATTCCTCTCGTACACAATGAAACAGGCGATTCAGGAAGGCTTTATTCTTGATGTGCTGAAATATTACACACCAATTTCAAGCTACTATAAGTTGATGAAGACGGTGCAAGATGATCCGATGTTTGATAAGAAACGTGCTCAGAAAAAGCTACGTGCTTTTGTTGAAAGTGATAGCTATACTATCTCACAGAAAGCAGAAATGATGGTTGAACATTTCCACGAGCAGGTTATTTCAAAGGGGAAGATCGGTGGACAAGCCCGTGCTATGGTTGTAACATCGAGTATTCCTCGTTGTATAGAATATTACTATGCAATTAATAAATGCCTTTCAGCCAGACACAGTCCTTATAAGACGATAGTTGCTTTCTCTGGAGAGCATAAATATCAAGATCAAGAACCTGCGTTGACATCTGCCGGATTAAACGGTTTTCCAGATGCGAAGATTCCAAAGATGCTTAAGACCGATCCATACCGAATTCTTATTGTTGCTGATATGTTCCAGACTGGTTTCGATGAGCCTCTGTTACATACGATGTACGTAGATAAGATGCTTTATGATATTAAGGCTGTTCAGACATTGTCTAGGTTGAATAGATGTCATCCGCAGAAACATGATACTTTCGTGCTGGATTTTGCAAACAGTCCTGACATGATAGAGAAGTCTTTCTCTAGATATTATAGAACAACATTGCTTTCTGGTGAAACTGACCCTAATAAGCTGTATGATTTGATAGCGACAATGGAAGAATATCAGGTCTATTCAGAGGAAAATGTAGAACAGCTGGTAAATCTGTATCTTGTTGGTGCAGAAAGAGATAAACTTGACCCTATCCTCGATGCATGTGCTGCAATATATAAGAACTTGGATACAGAAGAGCAGATTAAGTTCAAGAGTTCTGCAAAGGCGTTTTGTCGAACCTATGGCTTTCTTGGGGCAATTCTTCCATATGGAAATGCCGAATGGGAACGTTTGTCTATTTTCCTGAATCTGCTTATTCCGAAACTTCCATCACCTCGTGATGATGATTTCTCAGAAGGAATTTTAGATGTTATTGACCTTGATAGCTATAGATTAGAGGCTCAAGAGTCAATGGCTATTAAGTTGGCAGATGAAGATGCAGAGGTCGCACCTGTTCCAGCAGGGAAAAGTGGTCATATCGTAAATCCAGAAATGGACCTGCTTTCAATTATTCTAAGTGACTTTAACGATATGTTTGGGAATATTGACTGGAAAGAACCTGACAACGTTAGACGCCAGATTGTAGCAATTCCGGACATGGTGGCAAAAGATGAACGCTATCAAAATGCAATGAAAAATTCTGATAAACAAAATGCTCGTATGGAAAGTGAACGAGCCTTGCAGCAGGTCATCTTCTCGGTGATGGCCGACAATATGGAGCTATTCAAACAATTTCAGGACAATCCGTCCTTTAAGAAATGGCTCTCAGATATGGTATTTAATATGACTTATGATCCTAAGAGCGGCTCAAAGATTGTTGAATACCCACAAGTTAAATCAACCGCAAGTATGGTAGCTGAGTCGCCTACGCCATACGGAGCAAGGAAAGAATAATGAAGGAGGCGCAGCATGAGCGATAATTTATCTAAAACTGTACACGGAGATTTTGATGCGGTATTTTGTGAAGTAACACAATCAAGTACGGTATCATGGATAACGCAGGGTGAGCTGCGCCTTTTTCATTTGAATATTCGTAACAATAAGTTCAATCCGGAAGAAATGAAAAAACTCTTATATCGAAATATAGGTGACTATGTGTTCTCTCGTGCTAAAATCGAGCATTTCAAAGTGACGGGAGATGCTTTTGCAATTGTATCGCAGGCCTTGAGAGTGCTTCAAAAGAATGGAGGAGCGGATATAAAAGGCACAGGATCTGAGCTTGGAGAACTGTTACTGTATTCATTTTTAGAGGAAAAACTAAAAGCACCAAAGCTTATGAGTCGGGTGGAACTTTCTACTGATGCAAAGCAGTATGCAAGCTCATGTGATGGAATTCATCTGCTGACAAGTGGTGTGTCAGGAATGCCATATCATCAGGTGGTATTTGGGGCATCTAGTATTGTTGGAGATTTAACATATGCAATTGATGCTGCCTTTGAGAGTATTGTTGAGATAGAAAAGAACGAAGACAAAGAACTGAATATGGTGGACAATGTTATTTTTGATAGGCTTCTAAATGACGATGAGGTTGAGCTTGCAAAACAGATTTTTATTCCTTCACCTAATCCTACAGTCAATTACAATACTTCATATGGAATATTCTTAGGATATACGCTTGGATTAGATCCTAATCAATATAGCATTGCAGAGTTCCCAAGAATAGTTGAGAAAAAAATGCAAGAGGATATTCGACGTAATATTGACTATATTCTCCAGAAAATCAGTGACAATAATTTGAATTTGCATTCGTTTTATTTCTATGTTTTGCCTTTTAATGATGGTGAAACGGATAAGAAGAATATCATGGAAGCGGTATTGAAAGGAGATGTTGACCTATGAATGATAAGAAAACATTAGGTGAAGCTATATTTGTCGACATCGAAAGCAATGCTTACTTAAATGAACTTCATGAGAATATCCTATTTAATTACGCATTAAAGCTCTTTCAGATTCAAGGTGGACAAAAAGAATATAATCTGAAGGATGCGCTCAGATTTGCAGATTTACTGTCAAAATCTACTCATCCGACCAATAGTGATAGTCATAAGATGTGGGCTCAAGAATTAGTTATCCTGTTGAATGAGTTGCATCCAGAAGACAGCTTGATAAAGTTATATGCTGGTTCTGTTTTTTCGAGTGCTGGCAACCATCAAGGTTTGCAGATTATCAATTCTGAATATCAGGATATTAATGTGTTTGAAAAGATATTTGAACAGTTCAGAAATGATTATTTGACGATTCCGGCAGCACCGAAAATGAAATTTTTCAGCGCTCAAAAAGAAGCATATGATCATTTGACAGATCCATGTTTTAGTTATTCTGGTCCAACATCAATGGGAAAGTCTTTTATAATGAGAATGTTTATCAAAGACGAAATTCTGCATGGGGCGAAGAAAAACTATGCGCTTATAGTGCCGACCAAAGCACTAATCAATGAAGTCCGGTCTAAAATAATTAACGATCTGGAAGATAACCTTAAACGGTGCAATTATAGAGTTGTAACTGCGGCAAGCGACATCGCACTGGAAGAAAATCATAATTTTATTTTTGTACTTACTCCAGAGCGTTTGCTTTATTTGCTAATTAGCAATCCGTCATTGGAAGTGGATTATCTATTTGTTGATGAAGCACATAAACTTTCAGGAAAAAATAGCAGAGGTCCATTCTACTATAAAGTAGTTGATATGCTGTTGCAGAAGGAGAAGAAACCTCATTTTATTTTTGCATCACCGAATATTCCTAATCCACAGGTTTATTTACGATTAATGAATGAAGCCATTGAAAGCAGTGATGAGAGTAAACTGGCTACTACATATTCTCCGGTTGTGCAGATAAAGTTTCTTATGGATCTTATCAATAATAATATTTCGGTCTATAACGAGCGAACAAATCATCGTATTCAGATTGCTGCTATAAAAAAGTCAGATGTCACTCTTAATGATATGCTGTTATTGTTTGAAGGAAAAAATCTACGATTACCGCCAGAGAAACGCAGTCAAACTATTGTATATTACAATGGTCGTGCAAAGGCAATAGCTGCAGCAAGGAGCTTTGCTGAATCAATAGGTATTCTTGATAAGAATGATCCGGAACTAGATTCACTTTCAAAAGATATTATGCAGGAAGTGCACGGAGATTATTATCTCGCCAGTATGATAAAGAAGGGCGTAGCTTATCATATTGGGTATTTGCCTGCTTCCATACGTACTCGTATAGAAGATTTGTTTCAAAAGGGAAATATCACCATAATGTTTTGCACAAGCACACTTCTTGAGGGTGTTAATTTACCTGCAGATAATCTTTTTATTACAGATAATAAAATTTTTAGAAGAAAAATGAATCCGGTGGATTTTAGGAACTTGATTGGTCGAGTTGGTCGTATCAGCTATAACCTATATGGAAATGTATTTTTCGTTTCAGATGAAAAGTCTGTATCATCGGAAAGCTATATTGAGATGCTTCAAGAGCCGATACCGGAACAAGAACTGTCAATTGAAAGCAATCCGCAAGCTCTCAAACGAGTAGAAAAGAAGTATATTGCAGAAATCCTTAAGAGTGGTAGCTCGGAAATTCCAAAGCGCAGAGAGGACCAGTCAGAAGAATCCTATGTAATGATGCGCAAGTTTGGCCTTATTCTTTTAAGAGATATTATGGAAGAACGTGATAGCCTTGTACATAGGGAGTTTTCAGATTTCCTAACAGTAGAGGATGAGCAACAGATTAGAGAAAAGTTCAATAGTTCACCTACATTGCCGGATGATGATATTAATACTTCTGTAGACCAGACCAAGAGGCTGATTATAGCCATTAAGAACGGGTTGGAATATCCGTCTTCTAAAAATGGCTTCAAATATGATGACATCATTGACTTTTTCAACAAGCTCTCAAAAATATTTGACTGGCCTATTTACGAGAAATCGACACTTGGAAATGAATCAAAGAGAAAATGGTATGCAGTAATACTGTCGCAATGGATGGAAGGCTCTGGACTGAGTTACATCATGCAGAGAGCAATTGATTATCATAAGCAACATCCGGAGATTTTTTGGGTGTCAGCATACCAGCCACCAACTATTTATAATGATAACTCGAAGGAACACAGGAATGTAGTGTTTGCTGATACGCTAGAGGCTATTGAAAATATTGTGCTTTTTAGTATTTCAAACTATTTTCTGAGGTTTTCTAACGAATATAAAAAGATTCATGGTGTCGATGAATTTGATAATAACTGGTATGAATATGTCGAGTTTGGAACCACAAATCCATTAACGATTTTGTTGCAGCGAAATGGCTTTTCAAGAGAGTCAGCAACTTTTATCAAAAAACATAAAGACGAGTATGTGGCCCATGATGGAAGCACTGATGAGTTAAGACTACGCTTATCTTTGTTGGATTGTGGAAACACGAGTGTGATGACAGAAGCAGCAAGTATTAGGTTTAATGCTCCGAAACTGTTTCTGGAGGAGGATGCCTAATGAAGAAAATTGAAGGTTCGCCTAAGAATCTAAAACAATTATTACAGAATACAAAATATTCTATTCACTATTATCAGCGTGAATATATGTGGCAGCGTAAGCACATAGAAGAATTGATCGATGACCTTA
>ERZ772883.1874-NODE-1874-length-14544-cov-24.763476_pt1 | contig 14544 bp, 14 predicted proteins | sample MGYA00580575_ERZ772883 | MGnify/ENA primary metagenome ERZ772883 (study PRJEB29015, sample SAMEA2737666) | human gut metagenome | biome: human gut; feature: human-associated habitat; material: faeces | place: China | collected 2012 ...
CCTCCGCATTTCGGGCTTGACTTTTAATAGTTAGTCTTTCACACTTTTCTTCCCTCCGTAATTTTCGGCTGGGCAGGTTTTTTGACAGTCTGAAATTCAAAATACATTTGGTCCTCGGCCCGGTCCGCATGGCCGCCGTGCACTGCGCCGACCACGCCGCCCATGGCGCGGTAAAATGCCTGCGCGGGCAGATTGTGGCAATTGCAGCCGCAGAAAAACTTCAGGATGCCGCGCTCGCGGCAGAATTCGGTCAGCTGCGCAAAGGCGCGCCTGCCAAGGCCCGTCCGCCGGTAGCCCGGCAAAAAATACAGCGAGTTGAGGCAGAGTGCAAAGTCCTTATAGCGTCCGTAGGTGTAAGGTCCGTATGTAAAATAGCCCACGCATTCCGCCCCGTCCATGGCAAGGAACACCGCGTTCGCCGGGTCGGCGATGCGGGCAGCGTCGCGCGCCGTATGGGCCTCGAGGTCATATTCGTCGATCATAGCATCGGGATAGATGCCGCGGTAGGTCGTATCCCACGCGCGGCGGCGCGTTTCGGCCAGCAGGCGCGCATCCTCCGGGCTGGCGCGGCGGAATTCGACGCTCATCGCTGCAGACCGAGCTGCCCGGCGATGATCTCCTCGCGCGTGCGCATCTGGCGCTTCATTTCGCCCTCGTCCATGTGGTCATAGCCCAGCAGGTGCAGGATGGAGTGGATCGTCAGATAGCCCGTCTCGCGGCGGAGCGAATTGCCGAAGCGCTTGGCCTGATCCCGCGCACGCTCAAGCGAGATAGCCATATCGCCCAGCGGCAGCAGACCGGTCTGCGGATCGATGTCCTCCTGCACGTCCTCCGGAAACTGCCCCGGCGTGAACTGGAACATCGGAAAAGACAGCACATCTGTCTCGCGGTCAATGTTCCGCATGGCGCGGTTGATGGCGCGGATGCCCGCGTCATCCGTGACGAGCACGTTGATCTCGCAGGGAACGTTCACATGCTCGGCCTCCAGCGCAGCGGCGATGCACTTGCGCAGGTGCAGTGTCAGCGGCAGGCTGCGGTCTGCGCGGTTGGAATAGCGCACAATGATCTGATGCTTCATGGCTTTCTCCTGTATACTTTTTTCTGCCCCGGCAGGCCGTTCTTCGCACTGTGCTCCGCCGTCTCATAAGCCGCGATGATGCGCTGCACCAGGGCGTGGCGCACGACGTCGCTGGCCGTCAGGCGGCAGATGGCGATATCCGGCACGTTGTCCAGAATGCGCACGGCGTCCTTCAGACCGCTGACCTTGTCGGAGGGCAGATCGATCTGCGTGATGTCGCCGGTGATGACGATCTTCGAGCCGAAGCCCAGTCGCGTCAGGAACATTTTCATCTGCTCGCGCGTCGTGTTCTGCGCCTCATCGAGGATGATGAAGCTGTCGTCGAGCGTGCGGCCACGCATATAGGCCAGCGGCGCGACCTCGATGTTGCCGCGCTCGAGATATTTCTGATACGTCTCCGCGCCGAGCATATCGTAAAGCGCGTCATACAGCGGACGGAGATACGGATCGACCTTGTTCTGCAGGTCGCCGGGCAGGAACCCGAGCCGTTCGCCCGCCTCTACAGCGGGGCGCGTCAGAATGATGCGGTTGACCGCCTTCTCGCGGAAGGCCGCCACGGCCGCCGCCACGGCGAGGTATGTCTTGCCGGTACCGGCCGGACCGACGCCGATCGTGATGGTATTTTTCAAAATGGCCTTCATATAGCGCTGCTGGCCGAGCGTCTTGGCCTTGACAGGACGGCCCTTGGCCGTGATACAGACAACGTCCTTCGCCATTTCGCCGATCTTGTCCTCGTTCCCGCTGGAAACAAGGTCGATCAGATAGCGCACCTTCTGCTCGTCGATCGTCTCGCCCTTCGCCGCCAGCAGGAGCAGGCCCTCGATGGCACGGCCTGCGCGGTCCGCCGCCTCGTCCTCGCCCGAGATCTTCAGCTCCGTGCCGCGGTTCGTGATCTTCACACCGTAGGTCTGCTCGATGCGCTTGATGTTTTCGTCAAACGAGCCGAACACATTGATGATCTGTTCGATGCGTTCGGCATTGATGATTCGTTCGCTCATGGGGATTCTCCTTTGTCAGTCCGCCGCCTCCAGCGGCAGCGTGCGGGAAATCAGCTCCGTGCAGTCGCTCTGCGCCTGCAGGATGCACAGGCCGCCCTGCATCAGCAGGCTCTCCTGTGTGGCATCGATCCTGCCCGCTAGCATCTGCGCCTGCACGGCGCGCCGCCACGCCTCCTGCAGCAGCTTTTCCGTCTGCACCTGCGGCGCGGGGGCAGGCTCCAGCACATATTCCCGCAGGATCGCCGTCTCCAGCCGCAGCGGATATGCATAGCCGGAGGTCCGGACAGCCTTTTCCACGATCATTTTATCACAATCCTGCTGGGAAATGCTACTGTTTCCCCATAATTTTATTCTTTTTTTCCCGACGATGAGCGTGACCTGCTTCCACTCCCGGCCGGTATAGCGCTTTTCCAGCCGCTCCGCGGGCGTGACGACGGTCCCCGTATGCCACGTCCTGGCATAGATCTCGGCCGAGGCGCACACCGGGCGGATGAACAGGCCGTAGTCCTCATACCCGGAGACGAGCAGCTGCCCCTGCCGGACGGTATCGCCGACGGCGCACAGCCGCATGCCCTCCGTTACGGAGACCTCCGTGAGCACGCCGTCCCGCGCGGCCACCACATTTGCCACGGCGTAGGGAGCGCGCGTGTCCGGCGGCTGCTGCCGCTCCGTCACGAGCACCTGCACCCGCCCGCCGGAGCGGTTCACGGCGAGCCACGCCAGCTCCGGCATGCGCAGCAGCATCCGGTTGCGTGTCTCGGGCGAATCGATGGACGGGCCCCATGTTCCCGGCGCGATGCCGAGCTCCTCGAGCGCCTGCACGATCTGCCCGGCCGGGAGCCTGTCATTTCCCTCGACCTCGATCGTCCAGACGAATTCCTGCAGCACGAACGTTGCCGCGGCCGCCGCCAGCAGCCCCAGCAGCAGGACGGGCCGCCGCAGAAGACCGCCGAACTGCGCCCGCAGGCCGGAGCGCTCCGTCACCTCCGCCGTGCACAGGCAGCGCAGCGCAAGCCTTTGCAGGCGCTCTGCCTCCCGCGCAGGAACGCTGAGCGACAGGTGCAGCGCATCCTCGCGCTCGATGTCCCAGAATTCCAGCCGCGCAGCCGCAAGGGCGTTCAGACACTGCTCCGGCGCGGCGCCGGTCAGGCGGAAGCGAACGCTTCCGCGCAGATAGCGGATCAGCCGGCTCATCTCAGGACACCTCTACGCAGCGGATCGTCCCGCCGATCTCCACGCGCCGCTGCGTCATGCGCAGGATGCGCAGCCCGCAGCCGCTGACGGTCAGCGTACCGCGCTGCACCGCGATACAGACGCGGGTGTCCGTGTATTCCAGAATGCCCCCGTGATTTTCGATGCAGACGCTTGTATTGCCGTGCAGCTCGGCCAGCGGCCCCTGCGACACGACCTCCTGCGGCAGCGTCAGGCGCTGCGCCAGATTTTTTCCCCGTTTCATTCGATCACCCGGAGACATTCTATGCTCGCTTTCCGCATTCCTTTCCGGCTCCGGCAATATATTCCGGTGAGGTGATCTTCTGTGCTGCTTGTGCTGCTTCTGGCGGCCGCCGGGCTCCTGCTCGCGCCGCAGGCCGCCGCATCCGGCGCGCTGCAGGGCCTTCGCGCCTGCGCAGCGCGCGTCATTCCCGCGCTGCTGCCGTTTTTCGTCGTCTCCCGCATGCTGACTGCCCTTCCGCTGCCCACGCCGGGGCGGCGGGCGGACCGTCTGTTCCGTGCCCTGTTCGGCGTCCGCGCCGCGTGCCTGCCGGCCCTGCTGACCGGCCTGCTCGGCGGCTATCCCGCCGGGGCGGCCGCCGTGACGGAGCTGTACCGCGCCGGTGCACTTTCAAAGGCAGAGGCCGAGCGCGCCCTGTGCTTCTGCAACAATTCCGGGCCGGGCTTTTTTGCCGGTCTCATCGGAGCTGCCGTGCTCGGAGACGTGCGCCGTGGGCTGATCCTCTACGGCCTGCATGCGCTTGCCGCCCTGATGACGGGCCTTCTCCTGCCCGGCTCTGCTCCTCCGGTTGCCCTGCGGACGGTACGCCGGGAGAAGCCCGTTCTTTCTTCCCTGCTGCCGGAAGCCGTGCAGGGAAGCTGCGCCGCCCTGCTGCAGGTCAGCGGGCTCATCGTCTTTTTCTCGTCGATGCTCGCCGTGCTGCGCGCCGCCGGGCTGACGGCCCTGCTGCCGAACCGGCTGGCCGAGGCGCTGGCCTGCGGCGCGCTTGAGCTTTCCAGCGGCATTCTGCTGCTCTCCGGCCACGGCGCGGAGGCCGCCTGCGCCCTTCTGATGGGCTGGGGCGGGCTTTGCGTCCATTTTCAGGCCATGAGCCTCTGGCAGACGGCAGGGCTTCGTCCGCACGGTTACTTTTCCGCAAAGCTGCTGCATGGCCTGCTCTCGGCCGTGCTGGCCCTCGCCTGCTTTGCGCCGTCTCCTGCAGCGCTGCTGTCTGCCGGAGCGTTGACCGCTTGCGCACTGCTGGCTCCCCTGCTGCGAAAAATTCGGGCTGGAAATTTGCGCCACGCTGCGGTATAATAGCAAAAAAGGAGGTGGCCCGCATGCTGTTCCGAAAAAAGATCGATCGATTCTGCTCCTACTGTGTCTACGCCGGGAAGCTCGACGACGAAACGTATCTCTGCGCCAAGCGCGGCTTTGTCGCTGCCTGCCACCACTGCCGGAAGTTCAAATACGATCCGCTCAAACGCGTGCCGAAGCGCCGCAAGCCAAAGGATTTTTCCGAATATGACGAGCTGGATTTTTCCCTGTAAATATAATATAGGTATATCGCTTGGCGAAAAAACCTGAAGGGACTTTTAGAAGCAAGCTGAAGCAGGTCCTTCCCATATCGGGAGGACCTGCTTCGTTCTATCTGGTAAGAATTGCACAGGAAAGGACGCTCGGACCGTTTCTTTTACGCTTTTTCTGCAAGACTTTAGGTCGATGTTTTTGGCCTCGTGATTCATGGCAGTCTTTTTACTTGCCTGCTGCGGTACGAATAAACCGCATGATGATCGTTGCGACCTGAGCGCGGGTGGCATTTCCCTGCGGATCGAGGAGAATGCCATTCCCATTGTCGGTTCCCTTTATCAGACCCTCGGCAACCGCCCAGGAGAGAGGCCCCACGGCATAGCCGCTGACATCGCCCCGATCGGGATACTGATCCAGATTTCCACGCGCTGAGGTATCAAATCCGGACATCGCTGCATAGCGGAACAGAATCGCCGCCATCTGCTCCCGGGTGATATTGCTGTCCGGCTCAAATTTATGGTTGCCGACGCCGTTCACGATGCCGTTTTCGGCTGCCCAAGCCACGGCCTGCGTGAACCAGCTTCCGTTTGGCACGTCTGTGAAGGGATTCTCCCATCCGGCCGGGCTTCCGGCGTAGCGCCAGAGCACCGTGACGAGCATGGCGCGCGTCATGCTGCTCTCCGGCTCAAACATGCCGTTGCCGACGCCGTTCATCAGGCCGTGCGCAATGGCATAGTCGATGCCCTCGTGGTACCAGCGCCCGGTGTCCACGTCGTGATAAGGCTTGGAGGGACAGTTTGCGCCGCCGTCACAGCTGCCCTCGGTGTTCCCGCAGCGTGAGCAGACACCATTGACATAATCGTGCCCCAGCGCAGGAATATAGCCGTCTCGATAGCTCTCGCCGCAGGCGCAGAAGTGCTCAGTGTAGCCCGCGTTGATGCAGGTCGGATAAACGGTGTCGGTGCGGTAGGTATAGTCGTGGACGTGCCCGCTGCCGCCGTCGGTCTCATACCACTTCAGCTCGCAGCGGCGGCAGTAGTGGCGGATCATGCCGTAATACGCAGAATACTCATATTCCTCCGTAGCGACGACCTCGTCGTGCCCCAGCGCGGGGGTCTGCGTCGGCTGGGTCAGGGTCAGACCGCAGAAGGCACAGTGCGTGCCGCCGGTGTAGCCCGGGCGGGTGCAGGTGGCCTCGATCGGGTCGTTGTCGACGGGCTTATGCGCGACGGGGGCGGTATTTCCCGACGCGGTCACAGCGCCGCAGACGGCGCAGACCGTGCGCGTGAAGCCGCCGGTACGGCAGGTCGGCGCGACCGTTTCCGTCACGGGCTGATGGGCGGCGCAGGCGCCCGTTTCGAAGGTGAATTCATTGTCCACGGCGTAGGTCTGCGCAGCCGTCCCCGCTGTGCCGCGGATGACGAAGCCGTCGATCTTCGTCAGACCGCCAAACGGATTCTCCGGGTCGACCGGGCAATATCCGAACGCCTGATAGCCAATGTAGGCGACGCTGGCAGGGATGGTAACGCCCTTGCCCTTGCCATAGGTGAAGAACGCGCCCTCGTCCAGCACGCGCAGCCCGTCGTTCAGATGAATTGCCTTGATATACGGCGCGGAGAAGGCGTTGTTGCCGACAAAGCGCACGGAATCCGGCAGGACGATGCTCTCGCAGGCACTGTTGTTGAACGCCTCCCTGCCGATGTACTGCACGCCGCCGAGGTCGATGAACTTCATATTCTTCGCACCGGCGAAGGCGTAGTCATCTACGTATTTGCAGCTCTGCGGGAGGATCAGCCCCGCGAGATTCGGCTGGTCGAAGATGGGGTTCAGCTCTATCTGACCCGCAAGGAACTCATAGGTGACGGAAACCGTACCGTCCCTGAGGCTCAGGACGGTGCCCTCCGCCATCGAGCCCTTGTAGGCATAGGCGGCCTTGCCGAAATAAACCACGCCGTTCGGCTGATCGTGGAACCAGCCGCAGTTCTGGAAGGCCCAAGAACCGACGTGGGTCACGTTCTTTTCCAGCTCGCCGAAATCCGTCAGCGCGGCGCAGCCGGAGAAGCAGCCATCTCCGATCTGGCGGACATTCCTGCCGCCCTTGACGGAGCGCAGACGGGCGCAGCCGCTGAACACACCGTCGCCGAGCGCAATGAGCGAATCCGGCAGCGTCACGCTCTCGAGCGCAACGCAGTCGCTGAGCGCGCCGCCCGTCAGAATGCGGACGTTCTTCAGGTCGATCGACTTGAGGTTGGAGTTGCCGTCCTTGTTGTTGTAGGGGTCGCCGTTGGAGATCAGGCCGCGCACCTCGAGCACGTCGTCGGGCAAAACCACGTGCGCCGTCCTGCCGACGCTAAGGCCCTTCAGCGTCGTATTGCCCTTCGGGATGGTCAGATTCTTGATCCGGTAACAGCCGGAAAAGCAGCTCTCCTCCAGAACCGCCGTCGTCGGCAGCTTGAGGTCGGTCAGATGGGCAAATTTGCGGAGATTGATGTAATGGACGCTCTCCGGAACGGTAAGCTTGGCGATGCTGCCGCCGCCTTCCGTGATGCTGAGCGATTCCAGCCCGTCGGGCAGGATCAGCTCGTTCACGCCGGCCAGACCGTCCTGCTCGATGCGCACCATTTTTGTGCCGGGACGGACGGTCAGCTTGGAGGGGTATTTTTGCCCCTTGCAGCCGAGGAACACGCTGCCGCAGTATAGCTCCGTGCCGTCGGCAAGCCCCTCATACCACTTCGAGGTATAGATGCTGGAGTCTTCCATATCGGTCAGCGACTTGGGGAAGGTGAAGCGCTCGATATTCTCGCAGTCGTAAAACGCCCGCTCCTCCAGCGTGGTCAGCCCCTCGGGCAGGACGAGGCTCGTCAGCCCATCACAGTCGTTGAAGCCGCCCTCGCCGATAACCTTCAGCCCCTTGTTCAGCTTGACGGAGGTCATGCCGGTGCAGTCGCAGAAGGCGTTGTTGTCAATGCGCTCAACGCTGCCGGGGATGTCCACAGAGGTCAGGGAGGCGCACTCATAGAACGCCGACGCGCCGATCAGCTTGACGCTCGACGGAATGGTCACGCCGGTAATGTCCGACCGCCAGAACGCCGACGCGCCGATGACCTTCACGGTGTCAGGGATGACGGGCATCTTGCTCGTGCCCCTGTAGTCCAAGAGCTGCCCCTGCCAGATGAAGAAGTCCGAGGCGCTGTCGTCATACAGCCACTGCTGGTGCAGCTCTCTGAGCTTTCCGGCAAAGGCGCCGACGCTGTAACCGCTCTTCTCGCCGAACGCGCCGCCGTGCAGGAGGGTGTTCTCGCCGCGGATGGTGATGTCGGACAGATTCTGGCACTTTGCGAAGGCACCCGCGCCGATCTCCGTCACGCCGGCGGGAATGTCGATCTTTTTCAGGTAATAATTGTGGTAAAACGCATTTTTGCCGATGGTTTTCAGGCTCTGCGGCAGGACGATCTCGCGCAGCTCAAAGTGGGTCTTCGCTGACCAGTCGTCGTTGTCGTAGAATGCACCGTCTGCGATGTACGTTACCGTTTCGGGCAGGACAACCTTGCGGACAAAGATATTGGGGTTGCTGTAGCCCTCCTCGTTGTGGAAGCTTTGGATACCCACGACGGTATAGCCGTCGATGGTCGAGGGGACGGTGACCTCCGCCTCGTAGCCGTAATAGGCGGTGATCTCAATGGTCGTCGGTGAGACGAATGCGTAGGTAAAGCCGTAGCCCGCGTCGCCGGGCAGCTTTTCCTCGCCGGGGATGCCCGCCGCATTCACCGCCGGAAGCAGGGAAAGCGTCAGGGACAGGGTGAGCAGCAGGGACAAAATAATCCGTTTCATGATACTACAGATCCTTTCTGCATGATTTTCGTTCCTGACCGGTAATCCGAAAGCAGCCGGTCGAAAAGGTCCTGCCGGGATTTGGGCTCGCTTAGGTTCTTCGATAGTTCGATGGTCTGATTCTTTTTTTACTATATCATAGACGCCACCGTTTTTGAAAAGTCTTTCATTTTTGTCATTGACATTTCGGAAACCCATGTACTATGATAACGTTGTCAAACGGTCAAAACCTGCCCAGTCAAAAGCTACGGACGGACGAAATGCGTGAAAGGAAGGTATCCTCTATGAGATTTTCCGAGAGACTCAACGAATGGATGGAGCTGGCAGACTGTACCGCAAAGGAGCTGTCTGAGGCATGCGGTCTGTCTGCCGCAACGCTGAGCCGCTTTCGCTCCGGGGAACGCACTCCCGATCAGGAGGGCCTTAATCTCCTGCTTCAGGGCCTTTGCTCCATCGCCGCATGTAAGGGAAAGCAGCTTTCGCCGGACTCGCTCTATGCGCAGTGCACAGACTGCATGGATCTGCAGCGGTCCGACCCGGAGGCACTGCGTACAAAGATCAACCGGCTTCTGACCGTTCTGCATATTTCTTCGGCGGAGCTGGCGAAGGCTATTTCCTATGACCCTTCCTTTCTTTCCCGCATTCGCAGCGGGCAGCGGGCGCCTGCCGATCCCAAGCGCTTTGCTGCCGATGTTGCAAGGTTTGTTGTCCGCCGGTTTGATGGGGAAAGCGGTCGTTCGGCCGTAGCGCATATGCTCGGCGTTCCGTTCGGCTCTCTCTCCGGCGAGACTGAATATTTTCGTGCCGTCGCAGACTGGCTTATGGGCAGCGCTGCGGCAGAAGACACGGAGAGCTCCTCTGTTTCCGCCTTCCTGAACGCAATGAACAGCTTTGATCTGAATGAGTACATCCGGGCGATTCACTTCGACGAGCTATGTGTTCCCAACGTGCCGTTTCTCCTCCAGACTGCCAGAACCTATCACGGCCTGGAGGAGATGAAAAAGGGAGAATTGGACTTTTTCAAGGCGACCGTCCTTTCCAAATCGACTGAGCCTGTATTCCTCTACAGCGATATGCCGATGGAGGATATGGCAGCTGATCTGGATTTTTCCAAGAAATATATGCTCGGACTGGCCCTCCTTCTGAAAAAGGGCCTGCATCTGAACATCATTCACAGCCTCAACCGTCCGTTTCAGGAGATGATGCTGGGATTGGAAAGCCACATCCCGCTCTATATGACCGGGCAGATCTCTCCTTACTATCTTCAGAGCGCACCGAACACTGTTTTTTGCCACTTTCTGAAGGTTTCCGGCTCCGCCGCGCTTTCTGGCGAGTGTATTGCAGGCTGTCATGAAGACGGAATGTATCGCCTTTCAAGGGGAAAGCGTGATCTGGCCTATTACCGGAAGCGTGCAGATGATCTGCTGCAGAAAGCGAAGCCCCTGATGGACATTTATCGAGAGACGTCGCAAAATGAACTGAATGCCTTTCTGGCGGCAGACAGCGAAACCGCCGGGAACCGTCGAAATCTTCTGTCTGCACCGCCTATCTATACGGCAACGCCCGAATTTCTGACGACATTTCTGACAGTTCGCCACATACCGGAGGCGGAGCAGCGGATAATTCTTTCTTTTGCAGAACAGCAGCGCATCCTCTTCCTCCGCGTGCTGCAGGACAATCATGTCAAGGATGAACTTCCGCTGCTGACACAAGCTGAATTTGAGGAGACCTCCGTCTCTCTTCCGGTTTCCGGCCTGTTTCCGGAGCACGATTTTCTCTATAGCTACAAGGAATATCTGGAACATCTCCGTCTGACGGAAAATTTTGAAAAGTGCCAGCCGAACTATTCCCTGGAATTGGTGCATTTTCAGCCGTTCAGCAATCTCAATATCCTGATTCACGAAGGGAAATGGGCAATGGTATCAAAGAATAAAGCGCCGTGCATTCATTTCGTCATTCGCCACCCCAAGCTGCGCCGTGCAATTGAGCGCTTTATTCCTCCGATCATGGAGTGCGAATAAGCCACGGTGCGCGGGTACATCGGGCTGCATTACATCATTGCATTTCTTTCCTCCAAAATTGGGGGCCGCGCAGGTTCTCCGATAACCTGCCTTATCCTTGACAATGCTGTGGCGTATCTGCATCCGTTTCATGTCTTTTACTCCGCATCCAGCGGCTTTGTGATGCCCGTCCGCCGCTCCCTGGCCAGCCCGCCTGCCAGCACGGTACCCGCTCCGGTAAAGCGCGCCCGCCGGATGACGCCCTCGCCGTATTTTTCGCGCAGGGCATCCACGGTCCCATCCAGGATCGCCTTGCGGGCATACTGCTGCGCGCCGCCCACGGCAAACAGGTCAAGCTGGCGCGGCTGCGGCTCCTCCAGCCTTGTGGCCTGCACGCCGAGCTGGCGCAGCGGCGTCTGCCCGTCCCATGCCTCGGCAAAGACCCGGCAGGCGCAGCGGAACAGCTCCTCCGTCCCGTGCACGGCCTCCCGCAGCATCGTCTGGTGAGAAAACGTGACAAAATCCGCGCTCCGCAGGCTCACGGAAATGCACCGCGCCGCCTTGCCGTCACGCCGCAGGCGCATGGTGACCGTCTCGCAGAGCGACAGCAGTACGCGCTGCGCATCCGCCTCCGTCCTGACATCGACGGGAAGCGTTGTGGAATTACCGTAGCCCTTGTTTGCCTCCGGCTGCGCCAGCAGCTCCTCGCTGCACCTGCCGTTTGCCGAGTGCCACAGTGCCAGCCCCGGCTTGTTCAGATAGTGCAGCACCAGCTCCGGGTCTGCCTGCGCCAGCTCGCCGATCGTGTGGATGCCGATGCGGTTGAGCCTGCGCTCCGTGGCAGGCCCGAGCATAAACAGCTCCCGCACCGGCAGCGGCCAGAGCTTCTGCGGCACCTCCTCTGGGAACAGCGTGTGGACCTTGTCCGGCTTTTCAAACTCCCCTGCCATTTTGGCCAGCAGCTTATTGGAGGAGATGCCGATATTCACCGTAAAGCCCAGCTCCTCGCGGATGCGCGCGCGCAGCAGCTCCGCCGCCGCGACCGGCGAGCCATAAAGCCCCTCCGTGCCGCTCAGGTCGGCCCACGCCTCGTCGATGGAATACTGCTCCACGACCGGCGCGAATTCCCGCAGCAGGGCAATAAAGCGCCGCGAGGCCTCTACATACAGCGCATAGTCCGGCGGCACGAGCTTCAGCCCCGGACATTTTTGCTGCGCCAGAAAGATCTGCTCGCCTGTTTTCACGCCGCATTTTTTCGCCGGGATGCTCTTGGCCAGGATGATGCCGTGCCGTTCTGCACGCTCCCCGGCCACGGCGGAGGGAATGTCGCGCAGGTCCTCCTGTTCGCCCAGAACCCGCACGCGGTAGGCCGCCGACCACGACAGGAACGCGCTGTTCACATCCACATGAAAGATCACCCGGGACATCCGTACACCACCCGGAAAAGCGTCCAGCGATGCGTCCGCACGGTATAGCGCAGCTCCAGAAGCGCCTCCTGCTGCCCCAGCTGCGTCTTGCAGAGGTACTGGATTGCCTCCACCCCGGCATAGGAGATGGGCCGGGAGCAGACGACCTGCCGGATCGGGACGGTGCGCAGCATATGCTCGCCGTCCTCCATGCGGAAGCGGATCGGCGTCAGTGCACCGTCCGCTGCGCAGACGGAGATCATCTCAATCTGCCGGTTCACAATATTCTCCATGTGCTCACCTCCGCTGATTTCTGCTCTCATTATATCAAACATTTGTTCGTAAATCAAGGCAGAAATCCATGGGGAAGGATTTGCATTTTGTGGGAAACTCTGCTAAAATAACGATGGAAAAGAATACGCGGATGTCCCGGTCACGTTTTCGCCAAAGGCTGCCTGCAATCCAACCTCGCCCTGTGAGATCGCTGCGTCGCTTCGCTCCTCGCAATGACACGTCAGGATAATGCAACGGGTGCCCTTCTGCCATTGAATGTTCCCCTACCGGGCGCTCACCGCCGCACACCGGCTCTCGGTCTTTCCCATTTATATCGAAATCCTTCTTGGAGGAACCTATGCTGAACTATCGCTGTCTCGTGCTCGATCACGACGATACCGTCGTGCGCAGCGAGGAGACCGTTAATTATCCCAGCTTTCTCGAAGCCCTGAAGGTGCTTCGCCCCGGCAGGACCATCACGCGGGAGGAATTCACCCGCTGGTGCTTCTCCCCCGGCTTTTCCGCCCTTTGCAGCGACTATATCGGCCTGACGCCCGAGGAGATCGATGTGCAGTACGACATGTGGCGAAGCTATGTCGCCACACATATCCCGCCCCCCTATGACGGCCTGCGCCCCATCCTGACGCGCTGGAAGCAGGAGGGCGGCCTGCTGTGCGTCTCGTCGCACTCCGCGCGTGAAAACATCCTGCGCGATTACCGGCTGCACTTCGATCTGGAGCCGGATCAGATTTTCGACTGGGACCTCGGCGAGGACCGCCGCAAGCCATCGCCCTACGCCCTGCAGGAGATCATGCGGCTGTATGACCTGCGTCCGGATGAGCTATTGATGGTGGATGATCTCAAGCCCGGCTATGACATGGCCCACGCCTGCGGCGTGCCGTTCGCCTGCGCGGGCTGGTCGCACGACGACCCCGAGATCCGCGCTTTTCTGCGCCGCTTCAGCGATTTTTATCTCGAGACCGTGCAGGCACTCGAGCCGCTGCTGTTTGGTGCTTGACAAATATGATATAATAGAAAATAATAGGAAAGCGGGGTGAACAGATGGAGAAGACCGGCGTCAAGATCGTTGCCAAAAATTCAAAGGCGTTTCATGAATATTTCGTCGAGGAGCGCTTCGAGGCGGGCATTGAGCTGTTCGGCACGGAGGTCAAGTCCATCCGGCTTGGCACCCTGAACCTCAAGGACGCCTGGTGCAGCGTGAAGGACGGAGAGCTTTGGGTGCGGCAGATGCATATCAGCCCCTATGAAAAGGGCAACATCTTCAATAAGGACCCTATCCGCCCGCGCCGCCTGCTCATGCACAAGCGTGAGATCCAGCGGCTGGCCTCCAAGGTCCAGCTCGACGGCTACGCCATCGTTCCGCTCTCCGTTTATCTGAAAAACTCCCGCGTCAAGGTCGAGGTCGCGCTGTGCAAGGGCAAAAAGCTCTATGACAAGCGGCAGGACGCCGCCAATAAGGACGCGCGCCGTCAGATCGACCGCGCGATGAAAGAAAGGAATCACTGACCATGGAAAATCCTGTTGTGACCATTGAAATGGAAAACGGCGGCATCATCACCGCCGAGCTCTACCCGGATGTCGCGCCGCAGTCGGTCTATAACTTCATCTCGCTGGCAAACAGCGGCTTTTATGACGGCCTCATCTTCCACCGCGTCATTCCCGGCTTCATGATCCAGGGCGGCTGCCCCGAGGGCACCGGCATGGGCGGTCCCGGCTACTGCATCAAGGGCGAGTTCCTGTTCAACGGCGTGGACAATAAGCTGAAGCATAAGCGCGGCGTGCTGTCCATGGCGCGCGCGCAGTCTCCGAACTCCGCCGGTTCGCAGTTCTTCATCATGCATCAGGACGCGCCGCATCTCGATAAGCAGTATGCCGCGTTCGGCAAGGTGCTCTCCGGCATGGAGGTCGTCGACGCCATCTGCCAGGTCAAGACGGACCGCAATGACCGCCCGGAGGCCGAGCAGAAGATGAAGTCCGTCCGCGTCGATACAAAGGGTGAGACCTATCCGGAGCCGAAAAAGCTCAAGGATCCCTACGGCAGATTTTAATTTGTAAGCTTTCGCAGGAGGCAGGCTCTCCCCTGCCTCCCGCGCAGCCCATATTTTCTCGATCCGGGGGCGTACCGGTTTCGACGGGGGTAGTGAGGCTGGAATAGCGGGCCGTGGCGCCTGGCCACGATAAAACGGGCAACTTT
>ERZ772883.1877-NODE-1877-length-14500-cov-4.526757_pt1 | contig 14500 bp, 18 predicted proteins | sample MGYA00580575_ERZ772883 | MGnify/ENA primary metagenome ERZ772883 (study PRJEB29015, sample SAMEA2737666) | human gut metagenome | biome: human gut; feature: human-associated habitat; material: faeces | place: China | collected 2012 ...
GTATTTGATTTACTGTCAGGGCGTTGCATCCTTATACGAGTTTGCGCTATCAGGGCTCCATTCACCGGACATGGTTTCACCAAAAAGATTGGGGCACGAGAAGGAGAGCGTTGCCCAGCGATAGCCGTCCTCATTAATGAAGGAATGGATACTGTACTTATTCCCGTTGTGACATGTCACATAATTCACGCGAGTTCCGCCAGATACAGTACAGTTATTCATCGATCCGTTTTGTGCGGATCCACCAAGGGCTCTTGCTCTGATGTGATCGCGCTTTCCGTCACGATAATAAAAATACACAGCTGATGAATCATCTTTTGTTCTGGGTGTAAGACGATGGTAGGAATACACATTTACACTAAAACCAGTGATTGTTGTGTCGGCTGTAGATGCAAACGCAGGAACAGCCATTGCTGCGCATACAAGAAACGCCATAATCAAGGTAATAATCTTCTTCATTTTTATTTCCTTTCTTTGTACATGTTTGGGTTTCTTATGTACTTATGTAATTAATATGATTAAATCATTGGAATCACCCTCATTCTGTCAACCGCTGTATACATGGACTGTAATATAGAATATTCATCTATATTACAAGTTACCTATTATGCTGTTGCAGTAGCGGGATTCACATAAAAGCTTTGCCCATCAACTGTGCATACTACTTTTACTGTATATGTTTTCCCTTTTGTTACCTCATGAGAGCCTGTGATAAGCAGATACGATGTCCCGTTACCGCTCCAGGAGTCGATCATCGTACGGCCTTGCCATAATTGAAGTGTTGCATGGATGGTTTTTCCAGGCTTGGCGATAGACACTCTGCATGTAGCTGTTGTTCCATTGATGGTGATTGAAGCCGACGGCGTAGCTGCTTGTACGGATGTAGCTTGCGCTGTCGCGGAGCAGGATAACAACAGGATCAATGCAAGGATGAGAGAAAGCGTCTTTTTTTTCATAAATACACCCCCTTTCTCAATTCTTCTAAACATTAGAACGGAGAAAGGGGGTGCTTTTTGGACACCATAATTACATGATTTTATTATTTTGTAGGAATCGACAAAATAAGGGATTGCGCTATGTGCACTATGTCCTCGTTGCTGATATTTCCCTGTATATTAAACACAACCTGATTCGCTTCGTCCACCCATATTAAAGCTTTTTCTGGTGAAGTTTCATTGCCAATGTATAAATCCGCTGGAATTCCGTTGATATCGACTTTGACTACTTCGCTATACTCCTGTGCTGTTGTGCTCATGCTGGTATGCTGCATCAAGGTATATTCAACAGAAAACATTTTTTCTCCGGTATCGTTGGCATATACGCGAAGACAATAATCGCTATCTTGATAGTTATCTACCAGCGAAAATCCGTCCGGTATCCACGACGGCTCATAACAGATGTGATCTATTTCATTATCTTCGCTATTGAAAAGATAGATCGTTATGCTCTCGTAGATTTCTTTTATCCATTGGAAGGCGCGCTCTCTTGCCTGTATATCAACTGTCAGCCATGTGCTGACAGACAGAATCGTCACAATTAATATTACCGCAGCCCGCTGCCATATTTTATGCGCAACAACCCTACGCTTGCTTTTTTTTCGTAATATCTCCATGCTATGTTCAAAATCATCGGAAAATACATGTTCGCATTCACTGGGAGACGGGAATGAAGTAAGCATGGACTCTGCTACACGCTTTGCCGCGTTGGCCAGTTCCTGTTCTGACCATGCAATGTTTGACATTTTACGCATCTCCTTTCAAATGTTTTTGCAAAGCGGCCTTGGCTCTCCAAAGCTGCTTTTGTGCGGTATCCTTTTTTATATGCAGCATAGATGATATTTCTCGTACAGAGTATCCATTATAATAGCGCAGCAATAGGATATCACGATAGGCAGCCGGTAATCGTGCCATAGCATCGGCCAAACCATGATCACCAGGCAATGGGATTTCGATGCCATAGGTACTCTCCCAAAATTCCATATCTACCAGTTTTGATCGGCTGCGAATGATATCTATTGCTTTCCGTTCTGTAATAATAACGATATAAGCTCTAGTTTTTGGACATTTGACATCCGATATTTTTTTCAGATTCTCAATAAGGGATAGAAACGCCTGATGTACTGCATCCTCGGCATCAAATTCATTCTTCAGAATTTTCATGGCAACATGGAACATCAAGCCCTTGTACATTATGTAAAGCTGTTCAAACTTGGATTTATCTTCGTCGCTTTCTATCATCTGTAAGTAGATAATCAACGAAATTCCCTCCTACAATAATGATGTCATTATATGTCGTTAATTATATCATCACACGATGTAGAATACAAGGTTAAGCAGCTTGCTGACAGGCACCGGGAGCTGAGCAAGGCGAAGAATCGCATTGCTGAGATTGACACATTGCTCAGGAGTCAGTAACTGGTACTGGATGACAGTTACAAATTACAGTAGCTAATAAAGGCTAAAGTATCGTTCCGACGAGAAGGAAGCGAAAGACGGCATGTCCGCCGAGGATGCGGCATACGAGAGAAAAGTGAGGATAGGCAATACCCTCCGAGCTCTTTTCCCGATACTTGCATTTGTGCTTTTCGGGGTGCTCATCATGCTTCTCCAGGGCGGAAGATTCTGATCATAGGAGCTATTGTTTGTTCTTTCTCTGTCTTAATACCTCCGATAGAGTGAGTCCTTCTGGATGCGCCATGGTGACGCTACCCTTGTGACAGCTTGAAAGCGCACTTCCCTCTTGGCGGAAAGTGTGCTTTCTTGCCTATTTAAGCCGGTAAAAATTGCTGGTCAGACTTCCGTTTGGACGGCGGCGATGCGTGCGCCCCAAAAATCCATGCCGCTCCAAGTCCGCCAAGGCCCGCTGCACGGTGCGGCGGGACAGCTTCAAGTCCTCCGCGATCCTGCGGACGCTGGGCCAGCAGGTGCCGTCGGCGTTGGAGCGGTCCTTGAGGTACATATAGACCGTCTTGGCCCGATGGGATAGTTCCTGATCCGCATAGATGCTTCCAAAGTAACTCATATCTTTGCGTCCTCATTGTAAAGTCCCATGGCCGAATAGGGGCTTCTCCGCTCGGCAACAGGTACCTGTGTAGGCTGACTATTCTTCTTTCCGTAGGCCCGGTCGATGCGGAGAAACAGTTCCTGTCGGCTGGCGTAGACCACAGGTCGTGCCGCATGCTCCGGGGTAATATATGGCGCACCGAAGGTAATGCCCCAGTCGAGAAACAGGCGCAGCTTTGTCCGCATGGGGTGCGTCCCCGTTTTCATGACCACAAAGCTGCCCTTGGGGATGGATTTCAGTTCGTCCGGCGTCATGAGGGGCCGCTCCATCATCTGCAAACTTTGGCTGGGATCATTCTTACTTCTGCTGACCGAGCCGGACAATACCGTGCGGCTGCCCAGCGCCTTGGAGAGCTGCTCCGCCGTCTGGCTGTTGGGGGCGAAGCCACCGAAGATGGTATCCTGGCAGTTATCGGTCAATATCTCTGCCCCCTCTCGCCCATAGTTTTTCTCCAGCTGCGCCAGCGCCTGGATGATAGGTACCATCGTCAGCCCACGGGAGCGCCCTGCGCTGAACAGCGGCAGGATGTCAAAGGCGGGCATGGTCCCCAGCTCATCGCAGAAGAACACAACACGACCCGGCAGCCGCCCGCCGTTTTCATCCGCCACGGCGAACAGCTCCCGTGCCAGCGTCTGGATCATCAAGCCTGCCATGAAATTCTTGGTCTGATCCTCCTCCGGCAAAATTAGGAAGATAGCGGATTTTTCCGCCGCAAACCGCTCGGCGTTCATGGTGCTGTCAAAACACAGCACCTGCTCCAGCTCGGAGTCCAGAAAGGCGTTGAGGCGAGACAGTACCGTGCTCATGACCGAGGCCATGGCCTGGTCGGATGTGTTCAGCGCCGCCCCGGCAAACCACCGCGCCTTGTGCTCCGGGGGCAGCTTTTCCATGAGGATGGTAAACCAGTTTTTGCCCCGTACCCCCGAGGGGGCCAGCAGTTCCTGCACCAGCTTGAACACGGACACGATGTGCCGCCGCTCCTGTTTCCTTTCCGGCGGCAGAAATTCTGCCAGCAAGAGCACAACGGAAGTCAATAAGCCCTCGGCGGCATCGTAGAAGTAGGCATTCTATCCGTAGTCCGTATCGCCATTCGGAGACACGATGGTCTTGGCCAGGATCTTGGCGTACTTCTCCGCCTTGGCACGGGCGGCAAGGCTGCCGGTGGCCTGCGCCGCATCCATGTAGTGGTTGATGAGCGTCATGAGATTGTAGCCATCCGAGCGGGTAGGGTTTCGCAGATCCACCACGGATACATGGTAGCCGTAGTATTTCTCCGCAATGGCACCGTAGTTGCGAGCCAAGTCACCCTTGGTATCCAATGCCAGAAAGCTCATGCCGCTGGCACAGGTGTATTCCAAATTTGGATATAGAAAGTAGGCCGTTTTGCCCACGCCGGATGCGCCGATCATAAGGCAATGCACATCGTCCTTATCCACCAGTGCGGTGATGCCGTGCTTATGGCTGATGCTGCCCAGCACCAGCCCCTGCACTTCCGGGCGGTGCAGCCCTTTGCGCCAACTTGCCGCTTGGAACGGCACGAGGGCATAGGTCTTGCGGATCTCTGCGTCAGTGGCCCAGCGGGCCGTGCCATGCTGGCCGTCGCCTACGGTTTTGGATTTGATGTTGTTGAGGGTGTAGCGGCTATTCAGCAGCGTCAGGCAGCCTATGACCGCCGCCATGATGCCGCCCGCTGCAAGGAGGATCCATAGATTACCCATGGCCACCCCGCTTCGCCCGCAGGTCATCGTTCCAGTCCTTTCCCTCCGGGCGCAGGCGCTCTACATCGTAGCCCATATCCTCCAGGGTATCCATCATGCCGTCGCAGGCATCCTCGCCCGCTTCATCGTTATCGAGGCACAGGTACACCGTGTCCAGCTTCGGGTTCTGCCGCAGGCGCTCCAGTACGGGCTGGATGGAGGTGCCGCAGCAGGCCACATAGCTGTGCTCCAGCCAGCCTGCCGGGTAGAGGGTAATGTGAGACAGTAGATCAATGGGTGCTTCAAAGACATAGAGGGAACGATCCGTCCCGTTTTTGTGGAAGCTGTGTTTTATGTCGCTGCTCTCCACATTGATGCGGAATACTTTGCCTTGGGAGCCGGTGCTGCGCAGATGTGCATGCCGGGCTTCTCCGTTTTCATCCAGCCCGACAAACACGCAGTTGTGGTGTGGGTCGTCCTCATAGAGCAGCTTCTCCTGCACGAACGCCGTGACCACATCCCGGTCGATGCACCTGTGCTTGGTGAGATAGGCATACATCCTGCGCATAGTCAGGTAAGGCTTCGGCAGGGTAAAGGGCTTTGGCTCCTGCGGCTCCGGCTCCTGCTTTGCAATGGGAATGATGCCCTGTCCGTCTCGGCCCAGCAGTATGGACACAGCTTCCGGGAAGGTCTTGTCATAGAACTGCCGCACGAAGCTGATGGCGTGTCCGCCCCTCCGCGCAGCATGATCATACCACCTGTTGGCGCGTACAGTGATGCTGTGGTCGCTGGCCAGCCGGTACTCCCGTCCGGCCATAATGAGTTTCTCGCCTCGATCCAACAGAAAAGACGGCAGGTCAACCTCGTTGGCCTGCCGTTTCTCTGCGGATGTGAAATATACAAATTTTCCCATGCATTATACCTCCTGTTACATGGTGTTGTCGTTGACATGGTGAAGCTGCTCGTCCTCGTGGTCATCTCGCTTGTGTCCCAAGGCCACGCGCTTCTCCTGCAGCCGTCTGCGGCGCTTGGAGTCGATTCGCAGCGCAGGTGGGATGACCGGCATACTCGTCCTAAATATCTGCCCCATATGATGCAGCAGCCGCATGACCACATTTGCCGGAATATGCCTTGCAGACACAGCTTCTCCCACTGGCTGCACATCAACAGAGCCACGGATAGGCGGCGTTTTCTCTGCCGATTGCTTTTCCTCCGGCTCCGTACTGTCAGCAGACGGGGAAAACGAGATATCCTCTGCCTCTCGGATGATCCAGTTTTTAAGAGAACGAAACTCCTTTCGCTGCGTCAGCGGCTGGCGAGGCGGTGTGTTCCGCCCGTAGTAGCCCGCGATCTCGTCTTTCAGCTGCCACCATTGGTCGTAGCAAGCCGCCGCCTCCGGGAGCTGCGCCAGCCGCTCCACAATGGCATCCACCTGTGCCTTGACCGATTTTGGCAGATAGGAATAGACATGTTTGCCGCCAACCTGCGCCAGTGCCTGGGAGAGTTCTTGCAGCTCTTTCACAAGCCCGGGGTCATCGGCGGCACCGGTTTCCAACGCCCGAATGCGCTCCAGTAACAATGCCTTGGCGGTTTGCATACTCTCCTTGTAGGCGGCATCCTTCCGAATGTAAAGCTCCGTCATCTCGTCCCGAAAAATTTCGTTCGTCATCTTGGACCGAATTGATGCGATCCCCTTTTGCGTTAGAAACCCTACCTTGGGATCGTCCGACCACGCCATCATGTGTATGTGCGGATGGTGTCCCTCGTCGTGATATGCCGCATACCAACGAAACTTCTCCGGTGGAATACGCATGGCCTCCGCAATGGAGTGGCTCTCCTGCTTCAATAGGTTCTGCCATGCGGCTGCTTTGTTGTATCCCAGGCGCTCCGCATCCTCCCGCCGCAGGGAGAAAATGAAGGTCCACACTTTTCCGGCGTGAGTCTCCAGTTCGCTTTTTGCCGCCTTGAGATCCGTAACATCCGCCGCACTGAATAGCCCGTGACCGCCGCGCTTTTCCGCCCGGGGTCGGTTGGCGATGTAGGCCATATAGCCGCTCTCGGATTCCAATTCATGCAGATGCGTATCCAACGCAGCAGCAATAAACGCAGACGCCGCACCCCGGTTGGGTGTCTGCAGGTAGTCGGCGTACTCGAAGAGTTCCTTTGCATCCGGGAAGTCCTTCAGCAGTTTTGTGAGGAACTGCATCTGTTTTTTAGTCACCGGCTCGGTGCTTTGAAGGACCTCCACGCCGTCTCGCTTGGCAACATACTCCATGTATCTTGCCGCACGGCCTCCTTGGATGTACCCGCTTTTCTGTATCAGCCGTGCCATCGGTTACTCCTCCTGGTGAAATAGCAACACATCCCTAAAAGAGATGCTGCCATGCGTACCCGCCACCTCCCGGACACTGTTACCGCGCATTTTGTTGTACTCGTCCCGGGTCATGTCTATGTCGCCGCCCAGCAGATGGTTGGTCATGTTGTGCTCCACCACCAGCTTGAACAGCAGCTTGCCCAGCCTGTCGCCGAACACGCCCAGTGTGCCCTCTAGCATCTCCTGCAGCGCGCGAGGCAGGTATGCGACCGACCGTTCGGCGTGCAGACGGCCACAATACTGCCGCAGGGCCTTCTCCACAAACTCGTTGCGGGTGGGGCAATTGTCCAGCTTGTAAAATGCGTCCACTTCCTGCCACACTTCGTCTGACAGCCACACGGAGTGACGGCTTTTTCCGTTGTTGTCCATTAAAAATTCCTCCTTTTTCGTATGTCTGCGCCGCCCAAAACCCTTGAAAACACGGGGCAAACGGGCATTTTTCCAAAGAATAGCGCCAAAGCATATTGGGAGCCCCTAAATCAGCGTCAATCTCAAAACCCCGCAACCCCCCGTGGCAGCCCGCACTGCGGGCTGCCGTGAACGGCATAGGTGCGGAAAAGCGCCAAAGGCTTTCTCCTGCCCCGATTTCGGCGCACCGAAAATCGGTCCGAAACCGCTCAAAAGCCCTGGGGGTGCTATCTTCACCCGCTTTCGCTCCGGCGAGGTCGCACAGTGGCTCACAGGGGCGAAGGCGGGGCTTCTGCGGCCTGTTTGGCCAGCGTATCTTGTATGCGACGGCGCTCGGCGGCGGCTTCCGCTTTGGCCAGCTGCCGCCGATTGAACTGCTCCACGGCCTGCTCCGGCGGGAGGATCGTGTAGAGCAGAGAACCGTTTCGCTTGCGGCCATCTTTCAGCGTGACGGTGGTGCGCTCCGTGCGGATAAGCCCCTTTTCCTCCAGCTGACGGACATATTTCGCAACGGTGTTGCGGCTCATGCCTATGGCCTCGCCGATGGTGCGGTAGCTGGGATAGCACTGGTAGGTGGTGCGGTTTTCGCAGTACATGAGAAAGGAGTACACAGCGATTTCGCCGGGGGACAGGCCCAGCCGGCAAAGAACTTTCGGCAGGGGGTAGTAGTTTCGGACGGGCGTCTGCCACGGCAGGGTGCGCTTCATCGGGCACCTCCCGTCTGCCGGTCCACCCAGCGGCAGAACTTTTCCTTGGGGACGACGATGCGATTGCCGATGCGCAGGGCCGGGAAGCCCTCTTCGTGCATGAGCTCGTAGGCGCTGGAGAGGGAGATCCCCAGGAGCTTTGCCGCCATTTCTGCGTTGAGGAACAGCGGAAGTTGGTCGTAGTCGGTGTAGTCGGATCGTTTCATAAAACACTCCTTATTTCAAATTCAGAGAAAAAGAACTTGCGTTTCGGAGGCCTCTCTGTTAGACTTGTGGCAGATGGCGTCTGCGTTTTCCGAAGCGCGGCGTGCCGCCGGACTGTTGCCGCAGTTCGGCGGCTTTCTTTTTGGATGGAATGGTGGATGGGCTGCCCCCCTTTCATAGATGGAATATACCCGATTGACAATATTACTCTTATCGGGTATTATGAGTATAACAGATAAAAACGCATTTGCAAGATGTTTCAGAAATATCGGCACGCACGCAAAAAATCAATCGGGTATGGAGGGGCAACTATGTTTCGGATGAGCCATGACGCAGTGGATTTCTTTTCCGCCGACTTTACAGCGGCGGGCGTGATCGTGGCGGGGGAGGAGTACCCGCTGGGATATTTTGCGGCGGAGGCGCTGGAGGTGTCGGGGCAGCTCACCCTGGATATAGGCGCTGCGGCCAAGGAATTTGCCGCCGAGGCGCAGATGTTTTTCGCCGCCCGGGACCCGTCCAGCGCCGGGATCGCCAACGAAGCGTTTCGGCGGCTGTGGCATCTGCTGCGGAAGCTGCCGCTGTATGAGCTTCTTTTGCGGCGGGAGGATGCGCCGTCCTGCTTCACCAGCGACGAGGACTGCCGGGAGATGTGGGACGAGATGATGACCCGGGGGACGCAGGCCCACGACGACTATGCGCACTGGATAGCCCGGCTCAGCCGGATCGGCCAGGACTTGAGCGACTTCCAGCGCAACACCCAGTGGATGCTGTCGGCGTATTTTGAGGGCTTGCCCTCCTGCAAGCGGGAGAACTATATCGACGCCTATGGCCGCTTCAAGGATGGGATAGGGAAGGCAAAGCTGGCGGATATAGACGAGGAATCCGACCCGTTCTACGACCCGCCCGTGGCGTCATTCCGCTTTGATTTCCCGGCGCACATATCCTTTATCCCGTACCGGGACGAGAAAACCGGGAAGCCGAAGATGGCGGAGCGCTCCACTTTCGACGACTTGATTGCCTTTTTCTACTTGGACTTGACGAGGGGGATTGCCGCAGGGAATCTGCCCCGCAGGTGCAAAAATTGCGGACACTGGTTCGTGGCCGTGGGCGGGTATAACACCCAGTATTGCGACCGCCCCATCCTCGGCCAGCACGGCAAGACCTGCCGCAGCGTGGGCGCCCATGAGACGGCGAAACGGAAACTGCGGGAGGCCGCCGCCAAGGAGTATGCCCGCACCTATAACCGCCTAAAGGGCCGGAAGCAGCGGGGCACCATCTCCACCGATGAATGGAATCACATCGTCGCCGTGGCGGAGGAGCTGCGGGCAGCGTTTCAGGCAGGGGAGATGGCGGAATCGGAATATTGCCGGAAGCTGAAGACGCTGTGAGGCGGAAAAGAAGGTGAAAAAGACACTGCCCCCGGCCAAAGTACTGGCCTGGGACAGCGCCTATTCTTTGCTTATAGCGTGGCAGAAATTGAGCGGCGCGGTGGCTTGAAGTTGCCTGAAATTATCTACCCCTTTTCTTCACATCCTCATCAATACGGCGTTTCCAGTCGGCGCTGAGAGGTTGGGCCGCTCGAACGCTGCACACGGCGGCGCTGATGACCTCATAGTTCAGCGCCGTGCCCTCCTCGTCGCACTTGTAGTTCACCGCCCGGTCAGCGTCGATGCCGAAGCGAGCTGCCTCCTTGGCGGCGTCGATGTTGGCGCCCAGGAACAAAAACTCCCAGCCGTATTTTTCCTTCTGACGCTCAATCATGCGCCGCACCGTCTCGTAATTATAGCGGCGGCTGGCGTTTTCGTATCCGTCGGTGGTGATGACGAACAGGGTCTTTTCCGGCACATCCTCCCGGCGGGCGTACTTGTGGATGCTCCCGATGTGGTGGATGGCCCCGCCCACGGCGTCTAGCAGCGCCGTGCAGCCCCGGGTGAAATACTCCTTTTTCGTCATGAGCGGCACCTTGGCAAGGGGCAGACGGTCGTGGATGATCACGCTCTCATTGTCAAACAGCACGGTGGAGACCAGGGCCTCGCCCGCCTCCTGCTTTTGCCTCGCGATCATGGAGTTGAAGCCGCCGATGGTGTCCGCCTCCAGCCCCGCCATGGAGCCGCTGCGATCCAGGATGAAAACCAATTCTGTCATAATGAAAACCCTCCTTCGTTTGATTGTGCTCCCATTGTAGCGCAGCCGAAGGAGGGTTTGGTCGCCTGTGGGGCGACATTTTTACATTTTCCCCAGCCGCTGCAGGCGGGACTCGATTGCGCCGGGCGTGCGGCCAAAGTGTGCGCAGAGGTCTTTCTTCTTCATGCCCTCGTCGAACAAACGGCACAGCTCTTGATCCAGCTCCTCTGTCCACGGTTTTCCGGTGTTCTCCGGCAGCGGCTTTTTCCGCTTGCGAGAAAGTGCTTCTACGGCGCAGTTCAGTGCGCGAACAATCTCGCCTTTGTTGCATACATGGTCGTCCGGCAAGACCTCGCCGGTCAAAGGGTCAGTGCCGTCTGCTAAAATGGTTAGCAGTTCTTTCGCTCGTTGCATATCCATGACATTGTGGCTCCTTTTCTCTATTTTCTTCTTTTTGGGGGGCGGATGCTTTCGGGATAGCAGGTAAAATCTGAATTTTGCTTATTAAAGAGTAGCTATATGATGTATTGGGCCTAAATATACTTTTTCAGTACATCACGCATTTTTACAGCAAGGTCAATTGTTTCATTCATAAGCTTCGGGTAATTATCCTGATTTTTAAAGTCCAAGCCATCGATATATTTACAAATGTGAGACGATTTCTTATGATTCAGTCGCTCCCAAAAAAGTGAAAAACCCAATGCGCTTTCTATTTCATCTTTATGCGCATATATGGCATCAAACATATTTTTATTATTTGCAATCCATAGGCCGACTCTTATCTTGTGATCCTTGTTAACTAAGTCGATTGAAATTTGACACTCTGATGAACCAACTGCGATAGAATACCAATGATCTGTGGTTGCTTTTCGCTTGTTAAAGGGCTTCCCTCGTTGTTCAAGAATGTCGTTGAATTGGGTCCAAAATTCCAGCCGGCAACTTTGGGATTCGTTCAAACTCTTGTCTTGCGCAATGTGTTTTACCGTTTTGACAAAGTCGTTTGGCTGTTCGATGATTTTGAACTGGGGAGCCGGTTCGGAGTTTCCGATTTTATAGGCGTGAATCTCAATCAGGAAAAAAGAAATGCTATCATCCGTGTGCTTGTTGAGCCATTCAATGGCGCTCGCATGTTCGTCGCGGGCTGAAGCAACCACCCATACCACCACAGACGCGTCAAGCCCAGACGCGTAAGTCAGGATTTTTCCTAAATGGTCGTGATTTGTTTGCTCAAGCTGATTTTCAATCAGTACGATTTTTCCGGTTATTTCATCTCTGCACAAAATATCGCAGCGATAACTTCCGACAAATTTTTCGGTCTCAACATCTGTAAGCGACAGATTTAATGTATTACCGAGTTCCTGTATGTTTTCCTCCGCAGAGAGCCACTTTGAAAAATCGTATTGTTCATGCGGCCAGACTTTGCGTATGTCTACTTCCTGTAATTTTCCTAGTTTTACTTTATCCATCTCTTTTCACGCTCCCAACAAGCTCTGATCAAACGCAAACAGCGCCTCATTTATTTCAAAAATATCATACTTTTTCCGCCCGATAAAATACTCGATGATCACATCGAATTTGCTGCTGGCGCTGAGGGCATAGCCCGCCCGGGCGATGAGGTCGCGGGTCTCGTCCAGGTTCAGCTCCAGGGCGATGGCAAAGGCGATGGCCGTGGACTTGGAGGGCTTATAGTCCGGATTGTTGCGGATTTTGGAGAACAGCTTGCGGTCTACGTTGGCCTTCTTGTAAACCTCGGTGTCCTTTTTGCCGCTGCGGTCGATGAGCTTTAGTAACGTCTCCGAAAACCCGGCGTCCAGATGCGCAAGCGCCTCGTCCAGCCCGGAGGCCGCCATGGGCGCGTCCTCGTAGGCGGTCAGCATCCGGCTTTCGACGACGCCCATCCGGCGCATCCGCTCCCGGCGGGAATCGGTGTGAGCATCCACATAGTGGTCGTCGATGTAGGCAGCGATATCCGCGAACAGCTTGTTGCCGATCTGGTACGCCGCACGGTCGAAAATGACGATGTACACCGTCATGTCGCTTTCAGCCAAAAATTCGCTGATGGCGTCCACCGCCACCCGCAGCGCCTGATCCTTGGGGTAGCCGAAGATGCCGGAGGAGATCAGCGGGAACGCCACCGTTTCGCAGTTGTGCGCCTGGGCCAGCGCCAGGCTCGTCCGATAGCAGGAGGCCAGCTGCTCCCGCTCGCCATGCCCGCCGCCTCGCCACACAGGCCCCACAGTGTGAATCACATACCGGCAGGGGAGGAGGTAGGCTTTTGTGATCTTGGCATCGCCGGTTTTGCAGCCGCCAAGCCGTCGGCACTCGGCCAGCAGCTCCGACCCCGCCGCCCGGTGGATGCACCCATCCACCCCGCCTCCGCCCAGCAGGGACTCCTTGGCCGCGTTGACAATGGCGTCCACGGGCATTTTCGTGATGTCGTTGCGAACGATGATAAGGGGCATAGTGTCACCAACTTCCTATGATTTAGAATCAGGCAAATGTGCCGTCGCTCGCGACTTTTTCCGCTTCGGACATTTCTTCCCAATCCCCAAGATTTCCGCACCTGCGAAGGTAATCGTGGCCGCCGTCCACGGCGCAGGAGCCACAACTGCAAAACTTGAAATCATGGACGGTTTTGCTTTCGATGACATCTCCACATTTTTTGCATCTGATTGCGTTTCTAGTAATTCGCGGCATAATCAATCCCTCTTTAGCGCATTTCTGATTTTCTCTTTTTCCCCACTGCCGTCTGTACGGAGGCGCAGCAGCGGAACGGCACACTTTTCCAAGATGGAGTTCTTCTTCATATCTCGTTCTGCCTGTTTGCTCCTGACCTTATGGATAGCTTATAGGTTGTGCGCTATTTCATCACTCGCTCAAGCAGTGTCTGATAGCTGTCCACCACATCATAAACCACATTTCCACTGCTGATTGCCTTAAAATGCTCCCTTGCGCAGTGAATTTTGGATTCCTCAATGAGCCGGAGCTGCATGGAGGACATGGAGCCTTTCGTTTCGGCAACAAAATAGATGTGCTTGACAGTACCTTCATAGAAGGCAATCGCCCAGTCCGGATTATAATGCCCGACCGGTGTTGCGATATAGAAGCTGTCCGGCAGCTTCACATAAACCGCAACATCTGTGTTGGTGTCCAGATCGGCTGCAAAATCGCGCTCGTTCGTGGAATCATACACGATATGATCGTATAGATGCCGCTGCGCTTTCATCGCGTTCGTTCCAAGCTTACCCTTGATGGTCGGTTCGGTAAAAATGTCCGTGTCGTAATGTTCATCCAGCACATTGTAGGTGATGTGCTGGATAATTGCAGTTGCCTTTTCATCATTGATTAGGGCGGCTGCTTTGATAATGAACTCTTCCGGATTGAACTTGAACTGCTCAAAAACGGGTTTCTCAATGCCTGTCAGAATTGCAACAACTGCTTTTCGTGTCAAACCGGTCTCTCCGACCAGCTTGCCGATTAAATCATACTTTACGCTGCTGCCCACGCGAATCTGCTTCCGACTATCATAAGTAGACGACTTTGACTTTGAGAATGCGCTTCCGTCAAGAAGCGAATCCTTTGACTTGATCTCATCCATTGCGCCGGTTTCAACTTTGAAGAAGATTTTCGGCACATGAAGATTCTGGTTGAGCGATGCGAGGGCTTTCTTCACAAGCTCATCCGTATCAAAGTCCACCACATATACGGATTTTGGGCTGATGCGCTTCCAAAGCGCTTTGAACTCCGGCATGGCAAGCTTGTCGGGATCAACTTGCAGCTCGATGTTCTTGTCGCGGGCGTTCTCCGGCTGCATAGCGCGGCTGTCATAGACAGAGTCAAGAATATTGATCACAGAATCGCGGCTGTTCGCCACTTCCTCCGCAACCTGAATCGCGCCGTTTGCTTTGTCGGCATAATATTTG
>ERZ772883.1887-NODE-1887-length-14436-cov-25.992629_pt1 | contig 14436 bp, 15 predicted proteins | sample MGYA00580575_ERZ772883 | MGnify/ENA primary metagenome ERZ772883 (study PRJEB29015, sample SAMEA2737666) | human gut metagenome | biome: human gut; feature: human-associated habitat; material: faeces | place: China | collected 2012 ...
AGTGAGGCTGGAATAGCGGGCCGTGGCGCCTGGCCACGATAAAACGGGCAACTTTTTAAAATTAACTGACAACAATCAGTACGCACTGGCTGCCTAATTAGGCGCCCATCCGCCCCGGAAGGTCCACGAGCCGGGCTCGGGTGTGATTTGAGTGGAGACCGTGCGTGCGGTAAGCTTTGCCCGCACCATGCATCATGAAGCTACCAAATCCGGCAGGGTGTCCGTTCCCGTCCGGATGAGGGAATGTAAATAACGGACTGCGCCCGGAGAAGTTCCAGTCAAGTTGCTTTCGGACGGGAGTTCGACTCTCCCCGCCTCCACCAAACAAGGTTCGGACGAACACCTATTTCTTCAGCGGCGGCTTCGCCGTGAAGTGTTCGCTCTGATCCACAACAGAAAAGCGCCGTCTTGGGAGGAAACCCGAGACGGCGCTTTTTCTCGCTATTCATACAAAGCGAAGCCCGTCTCTCTACCGAGACGGGCTTCGGTGCGCCACGCGGATTACGTTGGGATGTTTTCAGCGCACGACTCGACCGGAGCCGTTGCCGCTGATCAGCTGATACACCTCATCCGGCGTAGAAAGGTTGAAGTCAAATTCGATCGAGTGCTTCAGGCAGGAGGCACCGAAGCCGTCACCGAGACCGCCGCATCCGTCACCGATGCACAAACTGCCTTCACCTTTACCGACAGCGGCATCACCGTAGAAGGCAGCAGCGACGGCTACGAGTGCAACGGTACGGTGCTGACGATCGATGCCGCTGGTACTTACCTGCTCTCCGGTTCGTGTACGGACGGCTCAGTTAAAATTAAGAAGGGCACAACCGGTGTAAGGCTGATCCTGAGCGGTCTGAGCCTGACAAGCGCCGACACTGCGCCGATCACCTGCAACAAATCGAGCGAAGTCGTCATCGTCGCCGCAGACGGAACGGAAAATGTCCTGACCGACGCCGCCGCGAACAATGATGAATCGAATTCCGGCAACGAAAACGCCGAAAATGCCGTCATCAAATGCAAGGACGGCTCGGCCGTCACCCTCTGCGGCGCCGGGACGCTGACACTCAACGCCTACGGCAAAAACGGCATCAAGTCCGGCGCGACCACCGCAGAGGAAGGCGAAGCCTCCCTCACCATCCGCGAGCTGACGCTGAACATCAATGCCTCCGTCAATGACGCAATCAATGCCGAGCAGTATCTCGCCGTCGAAAGCGGCACGCTGAACCTCGCTACCGCAGACGTTGCGCTGCACTGCGATCTGATCATGGACATCGGCGCAGAAGGAACGGATGGTCCGACGATTGCCATTGCAGAGGCCTGCGAGGGCATCGAGGCCGCGGCGCTGAGCATCCGCTCAGGCGATATCAGCATTGTCTGCACGGACGATTGCCTGAACGCAGCAAATTCCGATCTTGCAAACTATGATTTCGCCATCAATATCTCCGGCGGCAATGTGACCGTATGGAGCGGCGGCAATGCCGACAACCAGCCCCTCGATGCCGACGGCACCATCGCCATCACTGGCGGCAGCGCCGGGATGGGCATGAATCTCAGCACCACGCAGGCCTACGTCATCTTCGGCTCTGCCGGGATAAGTGGCATGGGCAATATGGGCGGCCAGCCCGGTAGCTTTGGCGGCATGCAGCCCCCGCAGAACGGCGGCCAGCCCAAGAGCGATTCCAAAGTGAGCGGCAATTTCCAGCCGAGTGATGATTTCCGGCCCGGTGACATGACCTCCAACAATATTTCCGCCGCAACGGCCACCGCGCAGAACGGCGGTCAGCCGGGTCAAATGCCCGGAAGCGGCTCGCAGCCCGGTCAACCGGGGGAAGGGCAGCAGCCCGGCGGCGATCCACCGGCCATGCCCGGCAGCGACAACAGCTCCGGTAACGCAATATAATCAAAGCGTGCCCGTCAAAAACTGGTGTCAGAAAAAACGATTGGTGTCAGGCAATGTGCCTGACACCAATCGTTTGCTTACAGCCACCCCTGTGAGGAGGCTCAGAGGGTGTACTGCGGATAGGTTTTTTTAAACAGGGCGTCGATAGGCTCCTTCTCCGTTGCGGCATAGTCGGAGGTGCGTGTGACGCAAATGGCCGAGGCACACTGTGCATAGCAGACCGACTTTTCAAGGCTCCAATCCTGCGCCAGCGAGGCCAGCAGCGCACCGGCAAAGGTGTCGCCCGCGCCGCCGGTATCAACCGTCTTCATGGGAATGCCGGGGAAATAACGTTTTTCCTTGTGGGTGACCAAAACCGTGCCCTTTTCGCCGAGGGTGATGATGACTGCCTCGCGCACGCCCTTGTCCAGCAGCACCTGCGCCGCAGCATAGGCCGTTTCGGTGTCTGTCACGGGAAGACCGGTCAGCGACTGTGCCTCGCACTCGTTCGGCTTGATGATGGAGATATAGGGATACAGCGTCTCGTCGATCGGCGCGGCCGGCGCGGGGTCGAGCATCGTCCGCACGCCAAGCGAGGCCGCAACGCGGATGGCATGGTCGACTGTTTCAAGCGGTACCTCCAGCTGCGCGCCGAGAATTTTTGCGCCGCGGATGGTTTCGTAGAGACAGTCGACGTCGCTGCAGGAGACCTGCCCGTTTGCACCGGGCACAACGACAATTTTGTTTTGCCCTGCTTCGTCAAGGAAAATACCTGCACTGCCGGTCGGCGTTGTCTCATCGAGGTAGACAAAGTCCGTGTGGATGCCGAGGTCGGCATACATCTGCTTTTGCGCGCGGCCGTGCGCATCGTTACCCAGCCGCTCCAGCAGGAACACGTCACCGCCGAGCTTCTGCGCAACAACGGCCTGTCCCGAGCCCTTGCCGCCGACGACGATGTGATAATCGTCGCCGATCAGCGTCTCACCGCGGGCAGGCAGCTCCGGCGAGGTGAAGACGTGGCAAACGCTGCAGCTCCCAAGCACCACAACTCGGTTGTTCATCTGTCTTCCCTCCCGTCAGATGAGCTTCATTTCCTGAAGCCCTGCTTTGATGAATGCCTTCTGTTCGTCCGTTACGTACGTCATGTTGTGCGGCATTCTCGTCCCATGGAAGGGCATGTCCAGAAGCTCGCAGGCATAGAAATAGCCGTTCATGTCCGACGCAGTCTTCAGGAGCTTACGCACCTTCATAGAAAATTTCTGCGCCTGCATTGCGCCAATGGGGTCGTCGTTGTACCACGCGTCGGTGATGGCAAGGATGACCTTCGGGAAGGGCACGGACGTGGCCGAGATCACACCCACGCCGCCGACGGCCAGCATCGGCAGCGTCAGCGCATCGCTGCCCGCGATACACTGGAAGTCCGGATAGTTCACCTGCAGCAGAAGATCCTGCAATGCGGAGATGTTCTGCGTGCTATCCTTGTAGCCCAGGACGTTCGGGTGGGCGTTGGCAATCCGTGCAACCGTCCGCGGCGACATGGTATTGCCGGTTTGGGGGACATTATAAATATACGTCGGATAGTCCTCCGGGATGACCTCGTCAAAGAATTCCACCAGCGCCTGCTCGGTGTACGGGAAGACCGACGGCTGCGAGATGCAAACCGCGTCCACGCCGATGTCCATATAATCCTGCACAAGCTGCTTGGCGTTTTTGATGGAGTCCTCCATAACGTTCATCATGACCGGAACGCGGCCGGCCGCAGCGTTGCACAGCTCCTCGCCGACGCGGCGCTTTTCCTCCATGGTCAGCAGGTACGTCTGCGTCGAAAGTCCTCCCATAAACAGGCCGTCGATGCCGTTTTTGATCTGAAACTCCACCATTTTCCGCACAGGGCCGAAATCCAGCTCCTGGTTGGGCTGATAAGCGACCATGATCTCGCTGATGCTTCCGTCAAATTTTTTCTTTCTCATACGAATCTCCTTTCATTTCGTCGGGCGGTCAACACAGCCATAGTAGAACACGGCTCTGTTCGCCCGGTCAAGGCGCAGCGTCACATTCGGGGTAAGCTCGATGGCCTCGCCCGCCTTATTCTTCGCGCGCCATGTGATCTCCGAGAAGATCACGATCGCGTCCGCCTCCTCAGTGACCTTGATGCTATGAATGCAGTGCTCCCCGCAAAAGTCGCGGCACTGGGCGGCATACCACCGCTCAAACCCGGCCATATCCAGCGGGTTGTTCGGAAAATCGACCACAAGCCCCTCGCCCACGGTCAGTCTGGCCAGCTCGGAAAACGGCGCCTTGCCGTCGATCTTGCGATACCAGTCACGCAGAAACGCTTCGCCGAAGGCCGTTGTCTCTGTCATATTGTTCATTGCTCTGCACCTCTTTTTTAGCTGTCCTCTGGAGAGAACGGAATGGTCATGGCTTCCGGGCCGGTCGCGCCCTTCTTACGGTTGGCGATGGATACGATGACCAAAACGATCACCGTGGCCAAATAGGGCAGCATTTTCAGCAGCACCGGAGAGACTGCGATGCTGATGGCCTGCAGCTGGTAGGCCAGCGCCTCCATACCGCCGAAAACATAGGCCGTGATCATCGCCGCTGAGGGCTTCCACATGGCGCAGGTCACGATAGCCAGAGAGATCCAGCCGCGGCCGCCGGTCATGTTCTCCGTCCACGTCGGGATCGTGCTGAGGATCAGGAAGGAGCCGCCGATGCCGGCCAGAAAGCCGCCGATCATGACATAAATATACCGCGTCCGGTTCACGTTCACACCGGTCGAGTACGCCGCCGCGGGATTTTCACCGCAGGCGCGCATCTTCAGGCCGATCTGTGTGCGGAACATAACAAAGCTCAGGACAATGACAAGAGCATACGAAAGATAGACCAACAGATTCTGGTTGAAGAAGATCTCGCCGAGATATGGAATGTCCGCCAGCAGCGGGATGCGGATGTTTTCCAGCACCTTGGGCGCGGCAATGCCGTTGTAGTCCTTGTCGACAAAGGCGCTGAAGCCCGCAGCAAAGATGTTCAGCGCAAGGCCGCAGATGACCTGATGCACTCTGCAGGTAACGGACAGAAACGCATGGATGAGCGCCAGCAGCGCGGCGCAGACGCCGCCCACGAGCACCGCCACAAAAAGGCTGCCCGAGGCGATGAGGGAAATAAACGCCGTGACTGCGCCGAAGAGCATCATGCCGTCAAGGCCGAGGTTCAGCACACCGGCGCGCTGGTTCATGATCTCGCCCAGCGCCGTCAGGAGCAGCGGCGTGCCCTGCGCGACCGCAGCGGTCAGCGTGGCACGAAGGATGATATCAATCATTGCCGAGCCTCCTTTCCTTACGGACGATACGATATTTGGTGAACATGCCGCCAGCTGCGACAAAAATCAAAATGGAGCCTTGGATCATCTGCACCGTCGAGACCGGCAGCCCGAGCTTTTGGATGGTATTGCCGCCCACCAGCAGACCGCCGAACAGGAACGACACCACGACGGCGGCCAGCGGATGGCACTGCGCCAGATACGCGATGGTCATACCAGACGAGCCGAGCTGCGAGGCAAAATTTGCCTGCAGGCGGTGTGTGATGCCGCAAATCTCAACCATGCCCGCAACGCCGGCGATACCGGCACTGAGGAACATCACCAGCAGGATGTTCCGGTTGACGGACATGCCTGCATAACGTGCGACCTTTTCCTTTGCGCCGATGAGCTTGATTTCAAAGCCCCAACGCGTTTTATAGATGACAAACCACAAAGCCAGCGCAATCACAAGGCCGATGATCAGGCCGGTGTGGATGCGCGTGCCGAAAAAGGTTGTCAGCTCGCCCGCAGACGGGATCTTTCTCGTGCGCGGGAAGGCAAAGCCTGTCGGGTCCTTCCACGGCCCCTGAATGAGCCATGACACAAAGAATGTCGCCACATAGTTCAGCATCAGGCAGGTGATGAGCTCATTGACCTTCCATTTTACCTTCAAAATGGCCGGAATGAGGCCGTAAATGCCCGCGCAGATAAACGCCGCAAGGAACGCCAACAGCACGGTTACAAACCGGCTGCACCCGTTAAGATGCAGGACGACATAGGTCGCCGCAGCCGCACCGATGTGCAGCTGGCCCTCGCCGCCCGCGTTCCAGATCTGCATTTTAAACGCAAAGGCGACACCGACGGAGATGATCATCAGCGGGATCATCTTGACGACTGTCTCGCTCAGGCCGTAGGCCGAGCCAAACGCGCCCTCGAACATGACCGAGTAGACCTCGATGGAAGATTCTCCGGAAATCAGCAGGAAGATTGCCGAAAACAGGAAGCCTGCAACAATGGAGGCAAGCGGAACGGCAAGCTTCGTCCAAAGCGGGACACTCAGCCGCTTTTCCAGTGTCAGATATCGTTGTTTACGCATTCGGCTCACCGTCCATTCTTGCGGCGCCGGACATGGCCAGGCCGATGGTCTCCAGATTGACCCGGCTGATCGGTACGATGCCCATAAATTTGCCCTCATACATCACCGCAACACGGTCGCAGAGCTGGAAGATCTCGTCAAAGTCCTCCGACACCAGCAAAACGCCCGCTCCGCGGTTCTTTTCGTTGACCAAAATTTTGTGGATACTCTCCGTTGCCTTGATGTCCAAGCCGCGCACCGGGTAGCTGGCCAGAATCACGTCCGGCTTGCTCGCAGTCTCGCGCGCAAGAATCAGCTTCTGTGCATTGCCGCCGGACATGCTTTGCACGAGGCTCTTCGTCCCGCCGACCTTGATTTCGAACTTGTCGATGAATTCCTCAGCCTGCTTGTTCAGCTTTTTATAGTCGACGATGCCGCCCTTGGAGAATTCCGGCAAACGGTAAGACTTGATGCTCGCGTTTTCCGCAACGCTCAGCTCTCGCACCAAGGCAAAGCCGTAGCGATCCTCGGGGATAAACGCCAGCCCGTCGGAGATGCGCTGGCGCACCGTTGTTTTCGTGATATTCTTCTCCTTGAAGGTGATCGTCCCGCCGGCAGCGGCGCGCAGGCCGGACAGCGCCTCCATCAGCTCCTTCTGTCCGTTGCCGGAAACACCTGCAATGCCCAGAATTTCGCCCGCATACAGGCTAAAGCTGAGCTTCCTCACCGCCTCGAGCTTTTTGTCATTTAAAACGGTCAGGTTCTCCACGCGCAGCAGCTCGCGGTCGGTCGTCGTATCGGTCGTGTTTCGGCGTCCCATCGAGATTTCGCGGCCGACCATCAGCTTGGCCAGCTCCTTTTCGTCGGTCTCGGCCTTAGTCAGCGTTCTGACAAGGCAGCCGTCGCGCAGGACGGTAATCCGGTCGGCGTAGTCCATGACCTCGTTCATCTTGTGCGTAATAAAGATCACGGTACAGCCGCTGTCGGTCATTTTGCGGAGCGTAAGGAACAGCTCCTGCACCTCCTGCGCCGTCAGCACGGCCGTCGGCTCGTCCAAAATCAGGATGTTTGCATTGCGGTACAGCACCTTCAGGATTTCTACCCGCTGCTGCTCGCCGATCGACAGCTGCCACGTCAGCGCGCCGGGATCAATCTCGATGCAATAGCGCTCGGAAAGCGCCTTTACCCGCGCCTCCAGTTTTTTCTTGTTGATGACCTTGACATGGTCGTCGCCCAAAACGATGTTTTCTGCCACGGAAAACGGCTTTACCAGCTTAAAATGCTGATAGATCATGCCGATTCCGTGCTGGAGCGCATCCTTCGGCGTACGGATCATGACCGGCTTGCCGTTGATACAGATCTCCCCCGCATCGGGCTGCAGCACGCCGGTCAGGATGCTCATCAGCGTACTCTTTCCCGCACCGTTCTCGCCGAGCAGAGCGTGAATTTCGCCGCGGTAGGCGGTGAAGTCCACATTATCATTGGCGAGGCAGGACGGAAACTGTTTGCGGATCCCCCGCATTTGCACAGTTGCTTCTGCCATTGTCTTCTCCCTTTCTGATAAAAGTCGGGATTTTCATCCCGACTTTTATCGTTATTGCTTCCTGCTGCGCAGCCTCAGTCGGCCGGCTTGTCCGCCCAGTTGTCAATGACGTTCGGGAGGAACCACTGCATGGCGTTGGCGTCCTCGGTGGAGAGCACCTCGCCCTCAGCAACGCGCAGCTTGCCGGTATTGTCATAGAGCGGGCCGGCAAAGACCTCAAAGCCCTCACGCAGACGCTTCTCGGCATCGGCCACGAGGTCGCGGACGTCCTGCGGCACCTTGTCGCTGAACTCAGCCAGCGAGATTGCGCCGTCGTTGATGTCCAGCTCGCACCACTTGCCAACGAAGGTTCCGTTGCGGACAGCCTCAACCTGCTCAGCCATCCACGGGCCCCACGTCCAGCAGTTGGAGGTCAGCTGCTGCGTCGGCGCAAACTCGCGCATATCGACAGAGCTGCCGATGAACATCACGCCGCGGGACTCACAGACCTGCGCAACTGCGGAGGAGCTCAGGTCAATGCAAATCAGGTCGCAGCCCTGATCGATCAGGGTGTTGGCGCAGACTGCCTCAGTGGTGGGATCATTGAAGGAGTTTGCCCACAGGGTAACGATCTCCGCATCGGGGTTGGCCTCGGCAACACCGACAGCAAAGCCATTGAGCTGCTTGATGGGGTCAGGGAACGGAATACTGGAAACGTAGCCGATCTTATTGACCTTCGTCATCTTGCCGGCGAGGAGGCCGGTCATATAGCGGCCCTGCTCGAGCTTGGCAATATAGACGGACATGTTCTTCGCCGTCTCGTAGCCGGAGCCATTGATGAAGGTAACATCGGGATATTCCTCAGCCAGGGACAGCATGTAGTCCACATAGTCAAAGGAGGTACCGACAATGATCTCGCAGCCGTCGTTGATATACTCTCTCATCACGCGCTCACAGTCCGCGCCGCCCGCAATGTTTTCGACCTTGTAGGTCTCGACGTTCTGACAGTTTTCTTCCAAATACAGCCGCGCGTTTTCAGACGTCTGCGCCCAGGCGTCGGTGCTGACGATTGCGCTGAACACAAAGCCGATCTTGATCAGACGGTCAGGATCCTTGCCGGAGGCAGCGGGCTCGTTGTCGCCGGTGTCGTCAGGCGTCGACGGAGTGTCGGACACAGTGTTGTTCGGCGTGTTCGGCGTCTCCGATTTGCAGCCGGTCAGCGCCAGGGAAAACAGCACCGTAACGGCAAGCAGCAATGCGATTAACTTTTTCATTCTGGGGGTCCTCCTTTTTATTTTTACAGGCTCGCGCCTATAATCACAAGGTCACTTTTTCAGCTTGTGCAGGATATACGCCGTATAGAGATAAAAAAGGTCTTCAAACACACGTGGATTCTTACCGGTGATCTCCTGAATGCGATCGAGCCGGTATTTCAGCGTGTTGCGGTGGATATAGAGCTTATTGATCACCTCGGCCTGGTTGCCGCTCTCCTTGAAAAACACCTCGAGGGTCTGCACCAGATCGTCATAGATCGGCTGGGCAAACAGCTCGTTGACCTTCGCGTCGAACTGCACCTGACGCAGGCCGGAGATTGCATAAGCAAATTCAAAGTCTCGGTAGTCATAGATCATGCTCTCGGGATAAAGACGTTTTCCGGCGAACATTGTGTTCTGTGCCGAGACGAACGCTTCGTTCAGGTTTGGCCCTGTGCGTCCGGTGGCAAAGCTCACATCGTTGAACAGCATGCTGAGATCCTTGATGATGCTCGGGTCATAGCCCTTACGCATGATGAGCACAATGCTGTTGTTGCCCAGACAGATGTAATAGTTGGAGTGCGGAAGGATGCTTTCAACGGCCTTCTGCGCGCTGAGCTGGTTCCAGATCCCGTCGAGCAGGACCACACCGTATTCCTGCGACACATCGATGCCGTTGCGCAGACCGCGGCGATAAAAGTCAAGGGAATACTCCCCCGGCGTGTTGAGCCACTCGCTCAAAAACTCAAAGTTGATGATGTCGCTCACCTGGCTCGTGTCCTTCAGATACGGCTGGTAGATCACGCTCTCGCCCACCGCCTTGGCAATGGAGGTCAGGCGCTTGATCTGCTCGATATCGCCGAGCATCAGCACCGCGCCGACGCAGACATCCTTGAAAAACAGCGGCGTCGCCGTCACGTTGCCGTCTACCACACGCTCGTTATAGGGCTTGCCGGAATTGGCCTGCTCAATGCACTGCTTTGCCAGCGGCGAGGTGCGGTTGATGCGCCCGGTATCCGAGCTGGAAAGGATGACGCCGTCCTCATCGCAGAGGCTCACGCCCTCCGGAAAGATCTGCATCAGCTGCAGGACGATGCTTTTCGCCTGCGCCGTGGAAAGATAGACGTTCATGCCTGCATCCTCAGCGCACCCAGCGGATACGCGTCTCATCGAAGCGATCCTGCGGGCACAGGGGCTTTTTCGGATAGCCGACCGGAACTGCTGCGAACGGAACGTACCGATCCGGCAGTGCAAAGGCCTTGCGGATCGCATCCACGCGATCCTGCCGCGGGTACATGCCCAGCCATACCGCTCCGAGGCCCAGCTCCGTAGCGCGAATGAGGATGTTTTCTGTGCAGGCGCTGACGTCCTGCACCCACCACGGACTGTTTGCGGAGATGCGCGCCTCGTCTGCGAGCACCACGATCACCGCCGAGGCGTTCGTGCACATTTTTGCATAGGGACTGGCCTGTGCAAGCTTTTGCTTTCCCTCGTCAGAGCAGACGATCAAAAACTCCCACGGACGTTCGTTTTTCGCCGAGGGTGCCTGCATCCCCGCTGCAGCGAGCTGGCGCAGCAGCTCCTCGGGGACTGCCGTTTCCGCGTACTCACGGCAGGAACAGCGCTGCATTACCGGATTCATCATATCTGTTTTCGTCTCCTTTTTCCGCCTGCAAGATGCGGAAGTTACGAGTCGGGACGGGCTTCTCACAGCCCGATACTAACACGAGTTCCCCTACCTTGGCAAGCTTAATTTCGTGGTTATTTGTCATTTTGTTCAAATGCACAGTCGTTTTTCAGCTTCTGTTGTGCAGGATTTTAAATTGGCCTCTGTGAAAAAGAACAAGAGGATCCCAGCGGGATCCTCTCGCTATCCGTTTCCTCCGGTGCAGCAAAGCTGCGCTGGTGAAAATACGACCATGCCCTGATCCAAAATATTGATTACAGTACAGAAAAATATTCCAGCGCATAACGGATGCCGTCCGCCTCGCAATCGCGAGTGACAAAATCCGCAGCCGCCCGCGCGCCGTCCGTCCCTGCCTCCATCGCAACGCCGATACCGGCCGCAGTCAGCAAGCCGATGTCGTTGTCCGAATCGCCGAAGGCCATGCACTGTGCCGGCGTCAGGCCGTAGCGCGCCAGCGTCGCCGCGAAGGCCTGCTGCTTCCCGCCCGCAGCGGAAAACAGATCGTGGCCGAAGGCGTGCCACTGCGTCTTGGCGCAGTGCGGCAGCAGCTCCATCGGCAGCTCCTCCGGCGGCAGGAACAGGGAAAATTTATACACCGGCTCCCGGCACAATGCGCGCAGGTCGCCGAGCTTCGGCGGCTGCGTTCGGATGTCCTCCAGCGCCTGTGCCGCCGCCGGCGTGAGACGGTTGATTGCACACTGCTTCTCGCTGACCATCCAGCAGGAAAGGCCGCGCGCCTCCACCCAGTCCAGCAGTCTTGCCAAATCGTCCGGATCGACCGGGCAGCGATAGAACACCGTTCCATCCGCATCCACACCCAGCTCTCCGTTGTTCAAAAGGTAGCCGTCAAAGTCCAGTCCGTCGATCAGGTGTCCCGCGCTGATCTCAAAGGGAGAGCGCCCCGTTACAACAAAGCAAAGGATGCCCTTCCGCCGCAGCGCAGCCACAGACTCGAAGACCGACGCAGGAATACGCCCGCTTTTCCACGGGACGAGCGTTCCGTCAATGTCAAAAAATACCGCCTTAATCATGATTTTCTCCCGCGGCGGCAGCACCGCCGCTTTTTTGTCGTTTTTTGTGAGAAACCGACGTCATTTTATTATACCGGATGCGCCGGAGTCTGTCAAGCGCCACGGCAGCTCCGCTTTCCTCCCCTCTGCAGCGTCGCTGTATGCCGTTAGATGTCCTTTCTAGCTAAGGCGGCAATTCCGGATGCTTAATGAGGAAATTCACGGGCATTGACTTCATGACGGAAGCAGTGCCGGATGAAACGACCCTGTGCAAGTTTCGCCATCTTCTGGAAGAAAACGGCCTGAACAAGCTGTTTTTTGACGCGATCAACCGGGTAATGGTGCAAACCGGGCACATGATGAAGGGCGGAACCATCGTGGATGCAACGATCATCAACGCACCCAGCTCCACAAAAAACGCGGAGAAGAAGCGCGACCCGGAAATGCACCAGACGAAAAAGGGTAATGAGTGGAAATTCGGGATGAAATGCCACATCGGTGTGGATGCTGGCAGCGGGCTGGTTCATACCACGACGGTCACTGCGGCAAATACACATGACATCACGCAGCAGCCGCGTTGATTCGCGAAGACGATATGGTGGCTATTTTGCACCGAAATTGCCTTAACTTAGCCCAAAAGCAGCTAATACACCGAATGAGGACAGAATTAACCCGATTTATTCAGAGATTCCCTAGCAATTCTGGAGGATATATAGCATTGAGCATTGTTTCACACGCTTTGCCATATGTAGAATCTGTCCGCCAAAGGTTTGCCAAATCGGTCGGATGACCGTCATCGTCTAAAATTCCTAATGATTTTAGAGGAGAGAGAATGTTTCTAGCTGCTTGATCAGTGGCTAGTGCGAGCAGCGTTTTTAAATAGTTAACGCTTACTGTTGATGGTAAAGTCTTGCTAAATTGATTTCGCATACTCCACCAATTGCTTTCAGGGATCATTGGGTAACTCGCTTTATTCTTATCTTCAGCCATACATACACCTTCAATTTAATTATATATATTGTATCACATATTCACTTGTTTTTCAAACATGTTGTGATTTTTCCAAATGTATATTGACACATTCGATTTCCGCTTATTCTCCTGCTACAATGGTTGCAGTAACCAAAGGAGGAATAGCGCATGAAGCAGAAATACTATGTAGAACTGAACCGGCAGGAATGGCGGCTTATCATTGAGGCGCTGAATCGGCTCCGTAACAAGCTGATTGCGTTGGAACGGTACACAGATGCTGTAGATGAGATATTAATCAAAGTCGCCAAGGCAAAGCCGCAGAAGTCAATGTTGTGGGGATGGAGGCGCTGATGATGGAAAAGTACATTACCGATGAACGCACTGGGCTGAAATATGAATTGGTCGGTGACTATTACCTGATTGCTGGGGAGGATGAGCCGGAGGAAGATCAGCCAATCGGGATATGGGGTCAACGGCATCTCCGCTATCTCAAGAAGCATCGCCGTGTGCGCTATGCCAACCTGCTGACCAGCGGTGAATTGTCCGTGAAATTTATGAGCGCTACGCCAGCGGCGAAACAAAAGCGGAAATTATCCGGGATCTGAAACGGCGTAGGGTCAAGACCTCCCTCGGCAAAGAATTCAGTCCCAACAGCCTAAGCCGTCTGCTCAGCAACAAACGTTATATCGGCGTCTATCTTTACAAAGGAAAGGAAACACCCGGCGGGATGCCTCGCATTCTGGATGATGACCTATTTTACCGGGTGCAATCGATGATGAACAAAAACAAAAATGCGCCGGCTCGAACTCACGGCGAGGGCGAATACCTGCTGACCACAAAGCTGTTCTGCGGACACTGCAAGGAAATGATGGTGGGCTACGGCGGCACCAGCAAGACCGGCAGGCAATATCACTACTATATGTGCAAGAATGCCCGCAAGAAAAAGTGCGGCAAGAAGATCGTCAGCAAGTCCTATATTGAGGATTGTGTGGTCAATGAGTGCTTGAAAATGCCGACCGAGGAGAAAATCCGCTTCATTGCCAAGAAGGTGGCTGAGGAGTGCGCCAAAAGCCCGGATAACCTGACCGCCAAGGCACTGAAAAACGCGATCCGAGAGGCGGATACGGCCATTGAGAATCTCTGGAAGGCCATTGAGCAGGGGCAGGCCGTGGAAATGCTGACGGAACGGCTCAACAAGCGCATGGTGGAAAAGGCGGAGCTGGAGGCGCAGCTCGCCATCGAGGAAAACAAGAAGATCACGCTGACGGTGGCACAGATTTTGGCGTTTCTGGACTATGTCTGCGAGATGCCCGCCGACGATGTGAACAAGCGCCGAGCTATCATCAATATCTTTGTTCATTCCATCTATCTGTATGACGACCACTTTACCCTCATCATCAACGCCAGCAAGAAGCCATTGAGCATTGACAATATCCCACTTGACGATATTGAAGAAGCTTTTGAGGGCAAAAATACCGAAACGGAGGGGTGTTCATCGTTGATGACACCCGCTCCACCAAAGGGGTATTACACGAACCTTTTTACTTTGTCGGCGGCTTTGCCGTCACAATATGGTTCAAGTAATACCGACAGAAAAGAACGGATATTCTCACTTGTTGAGAGTGTCCGTTCTTTCTTTATGTCCTGCGGATTGTCCACGGACAGTCCGTGGACAGTCTGCGGACAGTCACAGAATGCAGCTATTTTCACTTACCGTTCAGTAAGATTTTCGCAATTTTTAAT
>ERZ772883.1890-NODE-1890-length-14409-cov-27.734847_pt1 | contig 14409 bp, 10 predicted proteins | sample MGYA00580575_ERZ772883 | MGnify/ENA primary metagenome ERZ772883 (study PRJEB29015, sample SAMEA2737666) | human gut metagenome | biome: human gut; feature: human-associated habitat; material: faeces | place: China | collected 2012 ...
AAACCGTCAGCTAACAGTTGATAAGTAAATTAGTTCCTTATCACTGTTAAGCCAACCGACAACAGGCTTTTTCCTGTTTTGGCGGTAAATGTGCAGAGCCAATAAAGTTCACGTTTCATCGTCAGTCTATACTGCCTTGTCGTAGTTCTCCGACCCGGAAGGCCAGAGGTTCGAATCCCTTCGGGCGCACTTAAAAAAGCGCATTGCCATGTACTTTTGCAATGCGCTTTTTGGTTTGATGTTATTTTGGCTTCAGAATCACTTCCCGCTTTCAGGGAAGATGATTTTGTTGACAAAGAAGAAAATAACCATAGACACGCCGCCGTTCAAAACCGTCGTGCCGATGTTATAAATAAAGTCCGGCACCAGCAGCCCGGCTACGGCAACCCATACGCAGTTGATGGAGTTGACGATGCAGGTGATGACGCAGAAAGCCAGCACATACCACGCGATCTGCTTGCCTAAATTGCCCTTGCTGCGGAACACGAAATTGCGCTGGATCGGGAAGTTGATGCATTCACCAATCACCATAGCAATCATATACGCGCAAAAGTACGGCAGCCCGCCGTGGGCGGCATCGTAGCCGAGGATGTTCCACTTGAAGGTTTCCCCAAACAGGGTCACATCCACGCCGGGCCAGCCGAAATCCACCACCGGCAGACTGCTGAACGCAGCGGGCAAAAATTGCAGCAGCAGATACTTGAACACGGTGATCAGGTTCGACACGATGACGAACAGACCACCCTCGCGCACCCACTTGGCTGCGGCAGGGTGTTTAGCCGCAAAATTATTCCAAAACTGCATAATGCAACCTCCATCAAGCGCCGCGCAGACGCTTTTCCATCTGCGCATTCAGCACCACATTCTTAATCGCTTCATAAATCACCCGCACAAGACCCAGGATCCAGAAGCCCTGCAATTCCATGACAATGCCGTCCACCATGCCCATGCTGATGGCGCCGTTCGTCATCTTTGCCAGGGCGCGAAGGGGCATATTGTACTGGAACAAGATGTTCAGGTCCGGCTTGCCGCGTTTATAGCTGACATCCAGCAGGATCGTCAGCACAAGCCAGACAAGCCAGCCCAGCGGGCTGCGTGCGTGGTTCAGTTCGCCCAAGGTCAGATTGCGGTCAATTTTGGTTTTGCCTTTCGGGATGGGATGCCCCAACAGCTTTTCAAAGTCTGCATCGGAAACGTGCAGCACATCGCCCTTATAATAGCAATCCAAGTCCCTATCCTCATACGGATGCACGGTAGCCGTTCCATGTACGGAGATTTTCTCGCACAGCCGGATGTCCTCCACGCTTGCGCCGACAAGCAGCTCGTACTCGCCGCCCTCGATTTCCCAGCGGTTAGCCTTGACATTCCAGAAACGGAACGCCTTATCGTCCAGCATGATGGTGATGCGCTGTTTCTCACCGGGGGCAAGCGTTACGCGGGCAAAGCCTTTCAGTTCCTTTGCAGGGCGGAAAAGCTCACTGTTCTTTTTAGCAATATACAGCTGCACAATTTCCGTTCCTGCCACACTGCCGGTGTTCGTTACGGTAAGGCTGACCCTCTGTTCATCGGCGACCATATCGCTGTACGCAAACGTCGTGTAGCTCAAGCCATAGCCAAACGGGAAGCGCACAGCTTTTTCCGCCGTGGTAAAGTAGCGGTAGCCGATGTACAGCCCCTCGCGGTACTCCACAGTCTTGCGGCGGGTGGCAAAGTCGGCGGCGCTGGGGACGTCGGCGTAGGCCAACGGCCATGTTTCTGCCAGCTTGCCGCAGGGATTGACCTTGCCGGTCAGTGCATCCGCAACGGCGCCCGCCCCCGCCTGACCGCCTAAGGCGGCGTACAACAGGGCTTGGCAGTTGTCCAGCCACGGCGTTTCGACTACGCTGCCGCTGTACAATACCACGACAATTTTCGAGTTGACAGCCGCCACAGCCTGCAGCAGATCCACCTGATTTTGCGCAAGGCGCAGATTGCTGCGGTCAAGACCCTCACTCTCGGCGATTTCATCCAGACCCATGCACAAAACAACTGTATTCGCCTGTGTCGCCAGTTCGCAGGCGGATTTCTGCAAAGCAGCATCCGGCTTACCGTGGCGGTCAAAGCCCTGCTGATACCCGATGACGTTCAACTCGGAGTCGATCAGCTTATCCAGCAGCACATCCACCTGTGTCGAGTTCACCATGCTGGAGCCTGCGCCCTGGTAGCGCGGATTTTTGGCAAAGTCGCCGATGACAGCCACCTTGCTGCCCGCCGCCAACGGCAGCAAAGAGCCCTCGTTTTTCAGCAGCACAAGGCTTTCCTCGGCGGCGCGGCGGGCAAGCGCATGATGGGCTGCCGCATCAAACTCACGCGGGGCAGCGTCCAGCGCAGCCTTGGTATCAAACACCAGCGGCAGCAACTCTGACAGGCGGGCGTCGATGTCGGATTCAGAGATTTTCCCGCTTTCCACCGCCGCCAACAGTTCGCGCACGCTGTCCCCGCCGGGCGCAGGCATTTCCAGCGTGGAGCCGTTTTTCACACCCAGCGCGTGGTCGTTGCTTCCGCCCCAGTCGGTGATGACCGCGCCGTCAAAGCCCCACTCACCGCGCAAGATCTCCATGAGCAGGTGCTTATTCTCGTTGGCATAGGTACCGTTCACAAGATTGTAGGACGACATAATGCTGCGGGGATGCCCCTCTTTGACGGCAATTTCAAACCCGGTCAGGTAAATTTCCCGCAGGGTGCGCTCGTCCACGATGGAATCCGAAGCCATACGCCGCGTTTCCTGACTGTTGACGGCAAAGTGCTTCGGGCAGGCAGCTACGCCCTTGGACTGGATGCCGCGAATATATCCCGCCGCCAGCTTGCCCGCGAGATACGGGTCCTCGGAGAAATACTCAAAGCTGCGCCCGCACAGCGGGTTGCGCTTCATGTTAAGCCCCGGTCCCAACACCACCGACACTTCCTGCGCAGCGGCTTCCTCGCCCAAGGCTGCGCCGATTTCCTCGCCCAGCGCGGCATCCCAGCTGTTCGCAACAGCCGACGCCGTGGGGAAGCAGGTGGCGGGCACGCTGGGATTCAGCCCCAAGTGGTCGCTCTCCCCCGCCTGCTTGCGCAAGCCGTGGGGACCGTCCGACAACCAGATCTGCGGGATGCCGTGTTTGGGCATACCCCGCGTTTTGAAGGTTTCCGCGCCGGAAAGCAGCGCGCATTTTTCTTCCAAGGTCAATTCTTTCAGCAAAAGTTCTGTATTTTGCATATATTTTCCCTTCTCATAAGAAAAGCCGCATCCAACGCCTGCAAGCAGACATCAGACGCGGCTTTTATTCAGCAAGTACCGTTATGATTTATCAGGGACAATGGACGCTTACTCTGCCGCCAGCGTGACCACAGCCTCGTTGATGGAGTAGGTGTTGCTGTAGCCCCAGCCGGAAACGATTTCGTCGTGGGCGGGGATGGTCAGCTGCTTGCTGCCGTCCTCCCCCTCGGTGATGGGCACCGTCAGGGCATCGCTGCCGTTCAGGGTCATGGTAAGGGCATCGTCCTGCACATCCACCAGCGTGCCGGTGATGGACGCAGAGCCATCGGCGGCAGTCAGTGTGCAGACCTTGTGGGAGTAATCCACCAGCAGCACGGCATCCGTTGCGGTGGGCGTTTCGCCCTGCACCAGCTCATAGCTGCCCGTGTACTGCTCGGTGACAAGATCCTCGACCTGCACTTCAAACGTAGCAGTTGCACCCAGGAAGGAGGCCGTCACGGTCTTGGTGCCTGCGGTGTCGCTGTCGTACCCGGTGAAGGTCAAGCGACCGCCCCAGATGGACTCCTCCGCACCGTTGGCGCGGGTAGCCGTCACAACCAGCTCGCCGGGGTTGAAGATGTCGCCCGTGTAGAAGGTGCGCAGGTTGGAGGCATCGATCGTCAGGCTCTTGGCAGGGGCATAGGGCTGACCGTAGATGTTGATGTTGCGGGTGAACGCACCGCCCATAACGCCATAGCTCAGGCTGGCTTCCATGCTGTATACGCCGTGGTCGGTGTCAAAGACGAAGATATCCGCATCTGCGCCGCCATCCACATCGGTGGGGCGCACGGTGCCGTCGGCGTCCTGATTGCCCAGCAGATGAATGACGAAGTTCTTCTCGCCGTTTTCATCGTAGTTGTACCAGTAGCCGTAAACATGGGAGATAGAGTCGCCGCCCACGGAGGTGCTGGGACCGCTGAAGGAACCCCACATCGAACCGTCGGTGTAGCAGTACATATCAAGACACGCCGGATCCACGATGGTGCTGAAGCCCTCGGTGTACTGACCCTCGAAGAAGTAGGCGACTTCCCCGTTCGGCTCCTTGGCTTCCCAGGTTTCCTGCGGGATGGCAACAAGGTCATCCAGCGTCTTGGAGGTGAACTCGTTGTCGTTGTAGTTCATAACGGGACCATCGGCAGAAGTCTGCGCCGCATCGGGGGCAACCTCCGCATCGCCGTTCGAGGGCAGGCTGCTGCTCTGCAGGGAGAAACCGCCCACGCAGACCGCAGCGACCACAACCACCGCACCGGCGGCAGCAAACTGTTTTCCGGTGGCTTTTGCCTCGCCGGTTTTCGTCTGCTTGCAGAAGCAGGCGATCACGCTGAGCAGGCAGGCAACGAAGGTGCCGACCATATAAAACACGCACAGACCGGCGTTGCCGCCTGCAAAGGTGACATGGTTGATGACGTCGGCAAAGACGAAATACAACTGCACAACGACAAGATACAGGGCAATGTTATAAATGACCGCCTGAATCAGCGCGCTGAACGGAACGGAAACAAAGAAGAAAACGAGCGAAGCGGCAGCACCGACCAGCAGCACCACGCCGGGCATCGTGCCGGAGTGACCCAGAGGGGCAGCCGTGGCCTGTGTGAGCAGGAATACAATGCCGGTGATCAGCGCGACCAGCGCTGCGGCAAGGCAGAACCAGCTGCCCAGCCCTTTATTTTTCAAGCCTTTATTCATCAGGTTCCACCTCCATCAATTCTTTTTGGCGGCACGATTCTTCCGCTTTTCTTCGGAGAAAACGTCCGTGTAGGTATGCAGCACATACATCACGACAGCGGCAACGGCCAGTGCGCAGAACACAACATCGAGGGCGCGCAGGGTCGTCTGCCACCACGGGGCTGCGTCGGAAACGACAACGTCCTCCGCGCCGGAGCCGCCCATAGAGGACTGCAGCATGATGTAGTACAGATAATGGTTGGAGTCGATGACCTTCTGCAGCAGGTCGCCGTCATCGGTGCTGGTGATCAGCTTCTCGATTTCGTTCGGGCGGGCGGTATCCAGGCAGAAGATGTTGTTGCCTGCCATCAGCATTTCGGGGGCAGAGGAATACTCGGACGCAGTCAGCGCATCGTCGATGATGTAGCCGCCGTAGTTCCACTCGTCGCGCAGGATGTGCTGAATGCCCTGGTTGGCGGCAGCGTACATAACGCCGATACGGTTGTAAGCGGTCATAACGCCGAGAGAATCGCCCTCAGCCAGAGAACCCTCAAAGGCACGCATATAGATCTCGCGGATGGACTGCTCGTTCGCAAAGGTGGAGATGCCCTGACGACCGGCTTCCTGCTCGTTCAGGAAGAAGTGCTTGACCGTGCCGATCAGACCCTTGTTGCGCATACCGTGGGAAACGGCCTTGGCAGCATAGTAGCTGAGAACGCCGTCCTCGGAGAAATACTCAGAGGTACGACCGGAGTAGGGAGAGCGCAGGGTGTCCGCGCCGGGCGCGTAGGCGATGGGGATGGACGCATACAGCGCATCCTCGCCGTACATCTCGCCAAAGCGGGTCTGCACATCGTGGTTCCAGGTTGCGCCGACGATGGGCAGCGTAGCCCAGCCGGTGCAGTTGCGGCGGTCGCCGTACTTAAACTGACCGTTCATGCCCTCGGGACCATCGACGATGGTGCAGCCGGGCTTGTTGACAGCCTTGACAGCCTTGATGCCCTTGGAGTCGCCCATGTTGATGAGCAGATCGCTCAGCGTCAGCTGAGAAAGGAAGTCGTTCCACTTCGGGTCGTCGAAGGCGACGCCGATCATATCGCTGAAGTTGATCTTCTCATCCAGCTCCACGCCGAGGTTGAAGTCGGAAACGCTCTTGGCATCGGCTGCCTTGACGTAGGTCTGCATATTCAGACCGTTGTACAGCTTATCGTTGACCGTCAGGGTCTCCAGCGTGGTGGGGTAGGTCGTATCCCACGCGCTGCGGGACAGGTAGGTGATTTTTTCGTCGTCGTTCGCCCAGTAGTTCACATCAGCGTCGTCGAAGGTATTCGTGACTTCCACATCGCTGTTGTAACGGGAGTTGCGGTACTTTTCGGTATCGACCTCGGTGTTGGGGGCGGTCCAGGTGGCCACGGCGGCGGTGTTGCCGGTGACGACATTGCCGTCCTGATCGATCAGCTTGCCCGCAACGGCTTCACCGCACTTGGCGGCCAGCACATTGTTCAGTGCCTCGTGTGCGCCGTTGCCGACGGCGAAGTAGTAATCGCCCGCATCGAGGATGTAGCCCTTTGCGCCGTTGGCGTCATAGGACGCGAGGAAGTAGCCGGGCACATCGACCGTGACAGTCTCGGATGCACCTGCGGCCACGTCGATTTTGTCATAGCCCAGCAGCTGGATCGAGGACTTTTCGACGTTGTTCTGCTTGTCGTAGTCGGTGTAGGGGGACTGTCCGTACAACTCCACCGTAGCCTTGCCGTCCCTGTCGCCGGTATTGCTCACCGTGACAGTCGCCGTGAAGGTGTCGGTGTCGCTGTTGTAGTCCAGTTTGTCAAGGTTGTACTCATAGTTCGTGTAGGACAGACCGTAGCCGAAGGGGAAGCAGACCTCCTCGGCGTAGTTCCAGCCGTCGGTCGAGGCTTTGGTGCCAACCGTGGAATCGGCGTTGCCCTGACCGAGGATGGTGTCCTCGTAGCGGGTCTCGTAATAGCGGTAGCCGACGTAGATGCCTTCGTTATAGCTGACAAAGCTGTCGCCTGCCGCGCGGGGCGTTTTGCTGCCGTAGTTGTAGGCGTGCAGACCGAAGTTTTCGGCGCTGGGCGCGGACAGGGAGTTGGCGGCAAAGGTGGCGGTGGTGTGACCGGAGGGGTTGACCTCACCGGTCACAACGCGGATGGCGCCGGGCATACCGTAGAAGCCGGGGTTGCCGACCCACAGCACAGCGTCAACATTGTACTCGTCCAGCCAGTCCATCTCCATCGCAAAGACGGAGTTCAGCAGGACGACGGTTTTCTTGAATTTGCCGGAGTCCTTGATTTTCTGGAAGATTGCCTTCTCGTTGTCGTCCAGCTCCAGCATACGCTTGCCCTCATCGTTGACCATCGCAAGGTCGTTGCCCTCGGTGGCAAAGCGGGAGAGCGTCACAAACGCGACATCGCCGTAGGACGCAAACGAGTCGGTGACGCTGCCGGTGAACAGCGCCGGGTCATATTCGCCCACGCTGGAAACGCTTCTTTCTTTCGGCGCGGCGGCGGAAGCGTAGGCGTCCAGCACGGTTTGGTTCACGTTGAAGCCGGCATCCTGCAGGGCGTCAACGGGGGTTTTCTGGTAATCCGGGTTCGTGGAGGAACCGCCTGCGGTGCTGCGGAACACCGGGTCGATGCTGCCGCGGCCAAAGACCGTGACGTTGCGCTCAGACTCGGAAAGCGGCAGGGCATTGTTGCGGTTGTAGAGCAGCACGCTGCCCTCTTCCTCCTCCTGCTCACAGAACTGATAAGCGGCTTCGATGTACTTTTCGTAGCTTGCGTCAGACAGGGTGCCGTCAGCGGAGAACTCCGTGCCGCCGTAAGATGCGTCAGAGCCTTCGATGCCGAGTGCATGGTTGACTTCGCCTTCCTGCTGGAACGCAATAGTCGTTCCGGTCAGGACAAGGTTGGCCACCAGCACAGCCGCGCCGGACAAGCCCAGCCAACGGCGGGACTTGCTTGAGGTTTCCTTTTGTGCCATAGGTTTTTCTCCTTCCTAAACTGTCACAGATGAATGATACGATGCGCTTGCTGCCAAGGGCTGCGCATTTCCCTTTTGCAGAAGCCTTTCGTATCTTTTTCACAAAGCTATCATAAAGGGAAGTGTTGACCGGGTCAATGCAGTTGGCGTAAACGTCAAAAAACACGGCACAAATGACAAAGAAGAAAAGCGACCGCCTTTCGGCAGTCGCTTTTGGGTTATGCAGTTTCTTTTTGGCTTTTCCCGCAGGGGAAGGTGACAACTAAGTAAAAAATCGAGTCCTCCACAAAGCAGTCTGCCGTGCCGCTGTACAGCTCGGCAATGCTTTTGATGCTTTTTATGCCGTAGCCATGCTCCTCGGTATCCTGTTTGGTTGTGACGATAGCGCCGTCCCGCAGCGTCGGCGGTGCGGGGGTGTAGTTCTGCACGCAGATGACCGCCATGTCACGGCAGCGGCTGATGTCCAGTGTGATGACCCGCTTAGACGCATCGCTTACCTGCGTCAGACACTCAATGGCATTGTCCAGCGCATTGCCCAGCAGGGAGTAAATGTGGTAGTGCTTCATATTCTCCAGACAGCTGCCGTCTGCCGAGCAGACCAGCTGAATACCTGCCTGCCCGCAGAGTGCCGATTTTTGGGTCAGTGTGATGTCCAGCGCCTTATTCCCGGTGAAATAGCGCAGGTTCAGGTTGTTCATCTCTTCTTCCAGACGGGCGCGTTCCTCATCCGTGGCGCGGGAATACTGCTGTTTCAGGTCATGGTAGCGGATGTTGATTTTTTCCATGTCTTTTTTTGCCTGCTCATACTGCTGCTTGTCACATTCCAGCAGCTGCGCCAGCATTTCATTCTCGTGTTCCAGACTCTTGATACTGCAATTTGAAAATTCCAGCGCCAGAATCGTGATGGCAAACAGGATGCAGAACGCATTCAGCGCCAGATAGGCGGTTAGGTAGGACTCTGCGCTGCTGTCCAGGACATCCTCCAGCACAACACTCAGGTAGACCGCGGCAATCAGGAAAAAGCCGGAGTAAAGCACGGTCTTGACATTGTCAAACAGCAGGCACCCGCGCCGGATGCGCAGGGTGAACAGCAGGTAGATGACCAGGCAGACCACAAGGTTGCTGAAAAGCAGAATGACAAAATCAACGCGCCTGTCCGTGCGCCCATGCTGAATCAGCAAAAAAATGGGCATATAGGCCAGCTTACTGGCAATGTGCTGCACCGCGTAGGCACAGGTTGTATAAAACAGAGCGTGCAGCGGGCTGCAGTCAAAGCTGAACCATATCAGGTCAAACAGCAGCGTCGTATACAGCAGCAATTTTGCCCAAAGCGGCAGGAATGCCAGGGTGTCCGTCAGCGCAAGAAAGGCCCATACACCCGCCGCCAACCGCGGAACGAAGCAGCTGCGGCGCTGCCCCCACGGGACAAACAGGCCAGCGCACAGAATCATACCCAGCTGGATTTGCTGGTTCAGTATCCAATTTATGACCGGCACGGGTCTTCCCACTCCTTTTTTGCCATATATCGAGAGAATGCCTCGGTAAAGGCGTCCTTGTAGGTGCGCCCGATGGGCAGTGCCGCCCCGCCGATATAGACATTCATACGGCTTACCGCCGTGATACAGCGCAGGTTCACAAGATAACTGGCACTGCATCGTACAAAGCCGTAGGGCGTCAGCTGCGCCGCGATTTCCTGCATCGAACCGCGGTTTTTGATGATCTCGGTCTTACCGTCCCCGCCGCACAGGTTGTACAGCAGGTCGTGCTGGCGCACCTCCACATAGGCGATTTCCGCTGCATCCAGCAGCCGCGTCACGGTGCCGTCCTTGACGACAATGTGCGGCGGCGCCGTCTTTTGACCGGCGCGCTTTTGCAGCACCTTCAGCGCCCGCGTCAGATACATATGGAAGGAGTACCACTGTATCGGCTTTACAATAAAGCCCAGCGCCCCGACACTGTACCCGTTCAGCGCGAATTGCTGCAAATTCGTGCAAAAAATGAGGATGACGTCTTGATCTGTCTCCCGGATTTTTTCGGCCAGTTCCATGCCGGACATCTGCGGCATATCAATGTCCAGATATAAAATGTCAAAATCACGGTCTTGCGCCGCCAGATAGACTGCCGCACAGTCGAACTCCTGTACGTTCAGTTCTGTGCCGTTCTCCGCGCCAAACCGCGCCAGTGCCTGTTTCAGTTGGTCTCTTTCTTGTTTTTCATCGTCCACAATGCCGATTCGGATCATCGTGCGTTCCTCCCTCCGCGCAAGGATCTATACAAATATGATATACCCCCGAACGCAGCCGCGTCAACCTTTTACGAGCGAATCGTCCAATTTTTCCAAGATATTTCAGGTGGCAGTTGCCGCAGTTGCAGCCGCCGTAGATGGGATCATTACCCGTACCGTCTATCCCGAAGTGCCGCCGCGGGTGGAATACGCTCTCTCCGACTTAGGCGAATCCATGCGTCCCATCATGGATGCAATGGAGATTTGGGGGACGGCATATAAAAAATCGAAGGAATAAAAAAGCAGCACAGCCCCCGCCAGAAACTCATAGAACTTGGCGGGGGCTGTACTCTTTTAATCAGCCAATATTTAAATCAGACCCATCAGGCTGGGCAGGCCCAGAGACAGAGCCGGGATGTAGGTGACGGCCAGCAGGGCGGCAACCAGTGCCACAAAGTAGGGGATCAGCTTGGACGTGACCTGCTCGATGGAGACATGGCCGATACCGCAGCCGACGAACAGAACCGAGCCGACCGGCGGGGTGATGTTGCCCAGGCACATATTGAAGATCAGCATAACGCCGAACTGAATCTCCGTCATGCCAAAGCTGGTGGCGATGGGCAGGAAGATCGGGGTGAAAATCAGGATGGCCGGGGTGATGTCCATGAACATGCCGATGACCAGCAGGATGATGTTCATGAGCAGGAAGATGATGTACTTGTTTTCAGTCAGGCTCATCAGGCCGTTGGAGATGGCTGCCGGGATGCCGGAGTAGGCCATAACGAAGGACATGGCAGAGGAGGCAGAAATCAGGAACAGGATGATGCCGGACGTTTTGGCGGAGTTGAGCAGGATGCCAAGGAAGCCTTTGAAGTCGATGCTCTTATAGACGATGGAAAGAATCAGGCAGTAGAGAACCGCGACACCTGCGCCCTCAGTGGCGGTGAAGATACCGGAGACGATGCCGCCGATGACAATGACGATCAGCAGCAGAGACGGCACGGCGTCCCAGACGGTCTTGGCAATGCTCTGGCTGTGGTCAATGCCGGTGGCTTTCATGCCGGCCTTTTTTGCGCCGATAAACGCAACGACCATGCAGCACAGGCCCATCAGGATGCCGGGAATGTAACCGGCCATGAACAGCGTGGAGATGGAGACACCGCCCGCGACGGTGGAGTAGACAATGAAGGCAGACGTCGGGGGAATCAGCAGGCCGGTGGGGGCGGAGGCAATGTTGGCGGCGGCGGAGTAGGCGGGGTCGTAGCCGTTTTCTTCCTCAATGGGGCTGATGCAGCCGCCCATGGCGGATGCGGCAGCAACGGAGGAGCCGGACAGCGCGCCGAACAGCATGTTGCCCAGGATGTTGGCCTGCGCCATGGAGCCGGGGATCTTGCCGACGAACAGCTGGGCAAAGTTGACCAGGCGCTTGGCAATACCGCCGTTGTTCATGATGTTGCCGGCCAGAATGAACAGGGGCACAGCAAGCAGTGAGAAGCTCTCCACGCCGGAGTTCATCTTCTGCATCGTGATAAAGGTGATCTGGTCCCAGGACAGGGTGGACATGGCGGTCACGATAGACGACGCCACAATGCTGATGGAGATAGGCACGCCGAGGAACAGCAGCACGCCGAACACGGCGAACAGGATAACGGTGGTCATGGTGATACTCATTTGTCTGCACCCTCCTTGGATTCAACTTTTTCGCCGGTGACGTCCTCATAGATGTTGATGATTTGCGCCAGGACGATGAACACGCCGGAAATCGGGGCGATGGAGTAAACAAGGCTGCGGGGAATACCCAGCAGGGCCGAGAACTCGCGGCTGGCAGAGACAGCCAGCTTAAAGCCGCCGATAGTGAATACGAAGATGGCCATCAGCAGAATCAGACCATCGATGACCACCAGCAGGGCGGTGTGTGCCTTGCCGGTGAATTTGTCGCGGATGAGGGTCAGGGACATGTGCTCCCGGGTGGAGAAGGCGTAGGCCGCGCCGATGAAGCCGGTCCAGATCAGGCTGTAGCGGACAAGCTCCTCGGTGAAAGCCACGGGGCTGTTGAGGATATAGCGGGAGAAAACCTGGATCAGAACCAGCACCGTCATAAAGGTAAGCAGTACGGCGCAGGCAATGCTCAAAATTTTGTCCATCCAGAATTTGATGGCAGCAAAGGTGTTTTTCATGGCTTACTCCTCCCCTCTTGCGGCGTCGATGGTATCCAGCAGCGTCTTGACGCCGGGATACTGCTCCTCGTAGGCTTCGATCATGGGCTGGGTTGCCTCGCGGAAGGCTTCCTTGTCGACGTCATAGACGAACTCAACGCCCATCGTCTCCTGTGCTTCCTTGACGGCCTCCTCCACAGCGGTGTCCCACATGACCTTGTGGGCATCGGTGGAATCGTGGGCGGCCTCCAGAATGATTTCCTGATCCTCGGGGCTGATGGTCTCCCAGACCTTCTCACTCATGATGAGGACGTCGGGGATCATGGCGTGCTGGTCCACCGAGTAGACCTTGCAGACCTCGCCGTGCTTGCCGGTGGTCAGGGCGGTCTCGTTGTTCTCGGTGCCGTCAATGATGCCGGTCTGCAGCGAGGTGTAAACGTCACCGTAGGACATGGCGACGGGAATGCCGCCCAGATAGCTCATCATGTCGGTCTGGCTCTTCATATCCTGCACGCGGATCTTCAGGCCCTTCAGGTCGGCGGGCGTGCGGATGGCGCGGTCCTTCGTGTAGAAGGAGCGTGCGCCGGAGGTGTAATAGGTCAGCGTGACAAAGCCGTCGTCACCGGTGGAGAGGAAGAAGTCCTGCATCTCCTGCGAGTCCATGACATGGTAGAAGTCATCGGTATCGTTGAAGATATAGGGCAGGCCGAAGGTGTTGAAGGCATCGTTGTAGGTAGCCAGACCGGGTGCAGAAACCTTGGTCATGGCGATAACGCCGGCCTGCAGCTGCTCAAGGTTCTCGTTCTCGCTGCCGAGCTGGCCGTTGGGGAAGATCTTGACCTGGATGCGGCCATCGGTCTTTTCAGCGACCTCGTCCGCGAACTGGGTCATGGCGATGTGGACAGTGTGGGTCTCGGACAGACCGTGGGCCAGAGTCAGCACCAGCGGATTCTCGGCGCTGTAGCCGGTGGAGTCGGCGGTGGTGCCGGACGCGCCGCAGCCGGTCATAACACCCAGACTGAGCGCAGCCGCAGCAGCCAATGCTGCGAATTTTTTGAACATAGTATTTCTCCTTCTTGTATGTATGCCGTTTTCCCCTTGGCCCCCTCTGTGAGGGGGCTGCCGCCGCAGCGGCTGGGGGAGAGAACCGTGCCATTACCCGAAATATTTCGGGCTGCGGCAAGGTTCAACCCCTCCGCCCCTACGGGGCACCTCCCCTGCTAGGGGAGGCAAAAAGCTGGGTTACATCCCGATCAAATCAAACTGTTCGAACGAGACAAGTACCTCGTGATCCTTCTTGGGGTTGGGGTACTTGATCTGGACGCTCTTGAGGCGCTGGCTGTAGTACCAGCCGCTCTCGGCCTCCTCAAACTTGCGGCGGTGCAGGAAGTGCGGCAGCTCTTTGCCGTCCACCTGCACATAGAACGGGGACTTCTCGCGGTGGATCATATCGAGGTACATGCTCTCGACGGCGGTCTCGTAGCTGCCCTCATTCGTGAAGGTCACGACGGTCTTGACGCCTGCCTTGACGGCGATCTTCGTCTTGAGATACGCGCCCTTGCGGTAATCGTTCGTGTGGCCGTCATCCTCGTACAGCGTGAACTCGGAATCCACATCGGGGGCCATCAGGATGTCCAGCGCGGTGGTCTTTTCGGTCATCAGATTGTGCAGCTTGTTGCCGCTCATCGGGAGAATGGCACCGCTGCGCACAAACAGCGGGATGCTGGCAATATCAACCGGCACCTCAATCGTCTGGCCGGGGGCGTATTCCTCGCGGGTGTAGAAGTCGTAGAACCGCTCGTTTTCGTTCTCGGTCACGGGCAGGTAGACCGGGCGGACGGTCTGGCCCTTTTCAACGACATTCGCAACCAGCAGAGAATCACCGAACATGAAGTCCACGCCCTCATCGTAGGTGGCCGGGTCGTTCTGGAAAACGCTGAACGTCGGCTGCCAGATGGGCAGGCCGTTCTCATGCGCACGCTCCATCAGGGAATACAGCGTCGGGCTGAGCTTATAGCGGAAGTCAATCGCGTCCTTGATGTACTGCTTTTTGTCGCTGTACATCCACGGCTCGGTGACGGTGT
>ERZ772883.1898-NODE-1898-length-14361-cov-24.178736_pt1 | contig 14361 bp, 7 predicted proteins | sample MGYA00580575_ERZ772883 | MGnify/ENA primary metagenome ERZ772883 (study PRJEB29015, sample SAMEA2737666) | human gut metagenome | biome: human gut; feature: human-associated habitat; material: faeces | place: China | collected 2012 ...
TCTGAACCAGCCCGGAAGGCGCAGCCGTTCCCGGGCCGAACCCATCGGTCAGTGCACAGCACATGACCGATAGAACCCGGGCGCCGAAGGCGCCTGAACCCTTTTCTTTATCAGGAATACAGCCTCCCGCCGAGTGGTATTTATCAACAAATGAGGCAGTCACGTCTTGTACCGAGATTCTTCGCTTGCGCTCAGAATGACTGTGTCCGGCGGGAAGCGGACAGCGGTTAGCGGACAGCCGGATTTCTGCCCCCTGAGCGCAGCGAACACAACCCTTCTATACAACCTGCCGCGAAGCGGCGCCCCCTTTTTACATTTGGGAATACAGCCTGCCGCCTCCCATGCCTCTACCGCCCCATAAAAATATTTCTCACCGCCCCTTCCCCCTTGTGTTATAATATGAGAAGCGACTATGGAACGGCTTTTTTATTTTATATAACCATTTTTATGCTTATTTCCACGGACATAAGCAGCTCAACAATTGAATAGGAGGATTTTAATCTTGGCAAAGGCTAGATTACAAATTATTCCCCTGGGAGGCCTGGGAGAAATCGGGAAGAACATGACTGTTTTCCGTTACGGCGACGAAATTATCGTAATTGATGCAGGCATGGCCTTTCCGGAAGAAGATATGCTGGGGATTGATATTGTCATCCCCGATTTCAGTTATTTAATCGAGAACAGGGATAAGATCAAAGCCATTCTGATTACCCATGGTCACGAAGATCACATTGGCTCCCTTTCCTATCTCCTGCGTGATGTGTCCGCACCGGTCTACGCAACCCGCCTGACCTGCGGTCTCATCGAAGGCAAGCTCAAGGAAGCCCATATTTCCAATTATGATTTACACGTAGTCAAATCAGGAGATGAATTCAAAGCCGGTTCATTCAAATTCGGATTCTTCCATGTCTGCCATTCCATTCCTGATTCCTGCGGTATTTATCTGCGTACCCCCATCGGCACCATCGTCCACACCGGCGATTTCAAATTCGACCATTCCCCGGTGGACGGCGAACAGACCGATATGTACAAGCTGGCTGAACTGGGTCATCGGGGCGTGCTGGTGCTCTGCGCCGACTCCACCAATGCCCAGAACCCCGGCTATACGCCGTCGGAAGCGGTGGTCACCCGCTCCCTCATGGAAGCCTACGGCGAAGCAAGGGGCCGCATCATCCTGGCCACCTTCGCATCCAACGTATCCCGTATCCAGATGGCCGTGGACGCCGCCGTCCATTACAAGCGCAAGGTCTGCGTCTTCGGCCGCTCCATGGTGAATGTGGTAAACATTGCTTTGGAAATGGGATATCTTACGGCACCGGAAGGCACCTTCATCGAACCGGAAGAAATCAACCGGTACCGGGATGACCGCCTCTGCATTCTCACCACCGGCAGCCAGGGCGAACCCATGGCCGGCCTCTCCCGCATGGCCGACGGCAGCCACCGTCAGGTGACCATTCATGCCGGAGACACCGTCATCATTTCCGCCTCCCCCATTCCGGGCAACGAAACAAGCGTAGGCCGCACCATCGACAGCCTCATGAAACTGGGCGCCCATGTGGTGACCAGCGCCACCACCCGGGTCCACGTATCCGGCCACGGTTCCCAGGAAGACCTGAAAACCATGCTCTCCCTGGTACACCCGAAATTCTTTATCCCCGTCCACGGCGAATACCGTATGCTCTGCAGCCATGCAGAACTGGCCGAAAGCCTTGGCGTGAAGAAACAGAATATCCTGATTGGCGAAAACGGTTCCATCTTCGAATTCACCAACCGCAGCGCCAAAATCAACGGCAAAGTACAGGCAGGCCCGGTCTTCGTTGACGGCCTGGGCGTAGGGGATGTCGGAAACATCGTCATCCGCGACCGCCAGCAGCTGGCACAGGACGGCGTGGTCATCGTAGTCATCGCCCTGGAAAAAGGCAGCAACCAGGTCCTGGCAGGCCCGGACATCGTATCCAGAGGCTTCGTCTATGTAAGAGACAGCGAAGCCCTCCTCACGGAAGCCAGAGAACGCGTCGAATCGGTGCTGGACCGCTGCGAAGCAGGCAACGTGACCGAATGGAACGCCATCAAAACCCAGATCCGCGACACTTTGGGCAAGTACTTCTACGACCGCACCAAGCGGCGCCCCATGATACTTCCCATCATCCAGGAAGTAAAATAAATCCCCTTCCCCTGCCCCACCGGCGGGGGATTTTTGTTGAAAATAAGTTTCCTGTCGGTGTGTTCCACCATTGTGTCATGCCGGATAGGAAACCTTTCGCTAATAGTTTCCTGTCGCTATGCTCCACACCTGCCCCATGCCGAATAGAAAACCTTTTGCAAACAGTTTCTTGTCGGTGTGCTCCACCTCTGCGACATGCCGGATAGGAAACTATTCGCAAACAGTTTCCTGTCAGTATGCTAAACTTCTGTCCCATGCCGGACAGGAAACTTTTCACCACCAGTTTCCTGCCGGTATGCTATACAACTGTCCCATGCCGGATAAGAAACTTTTCGCAAACAGTTTCCTGTCAGTGTGCTCCACTTCTGTCTCATGCCGGACAGGAAACTTCTCACACACAAGGAGTCTCACCATGACCATTTCCCCCACCTTTTTCAGAAACTTTGCCTGCAAAGCGGACAAATGCCGCCACACCTGCTGCCAGAAATGGGTGATTAACATTGACGCAGAAAGCGCTAAAAAGTATAGAAATACAAAAGGCCCCCTGGGCGAAGAGCTGAGGGCATGGATGTCCACCGATGAAGAGGAAAATCCATGCTTCAGGCTCAATGAAAAAGGGTACTGCCATTTTCTGAATGAGAAAGGACTCTGCCGCCTGGTTCTGGAGAAGGGTCCGAAGTTTCTCTGCCAGATATGCCGGGACCACCCCCGTTTCTATGTGTACAGCTGCGATGAACGTCTGGCCATGGAGGACACCCTGGCCGGCACGGGACTTGCCTGCGAAGAGACGGTGGAGCAGCTCATGGCGGAGGAGGGAGAAATCGTTTTTGAAAGGGATGACGGCTCCTTCCCCATCTATTTCGATGACCTCATCAGCACCCACTCCATGAAGCTTCCTAAGAAACTGCAGTCCTTTACGGCTGATTTCAAAAAGGACTATGTGCACCGCCTGCTGCATCGGATGGAAGAAACGAACCCCATTGACGAGGAATGGACGAAATCCCTTGCTTTCATCAAAGACCATGAGGAAGAACTGATACAGGAGGCAAAGCGCCTCACTAAGGAAATCTCCCCTGTCTTCCTCACCAACCTGTACCGGTACATCTTCTACCGCCAGATGTGCGAATTTGAAATATATGACCCCGAAGACATTGCCTTCTACAGCCGCGAAAGCGTGACCTTCATCCTCCTGGAATGCGCCCGCACCCATGACCTCATCCGCGCTGTCACCCGCTGGTCCGAGCAGATAGAGTACGACACGGAAAATGTGTACATCCTTTTGGACAGTATTTCTGAAGAACCCTGTGGCGATGATGAATGATAAAGGCCCCTTGGCGCCCCGGGTTCAGAGAGGAAGGTTGACGGGGCTCCGCCCCGAAGGGTCTTAAGGTTCTAAAGTTTGACAGCCCCTCCGGAGCTGAGGGTTGTGGTATCGCCTCCGGCGATGAGTATGAAGTCAGCGTTACGGGATTTCCCGCCGGGCACAGTCATTCTGAGCCGTAGGCGAAGAATCTCGGTGCATGCCGCATTTGAGACAATCGGTGATAAATACCAGTCGGCGGGAAGGCATGGACACGCCCTTTGGGCGTGAAGGTTCAAAGGGTTCAAAGGGTTCAGAGGGTGTGGTATCGCCTTCGGCGATGAGTATATGTGCTGCCTGTCGGCGGCACACACCGTTATAACCGTTACTGTCATAATCTCCATTGCCGCAGCTGCCCAGCATCATAGTGCCCCCGGCTTCGCCGGGGGTGGCAAGGGAACTGGAGTCACACCAGCGAACTGGATTCGTAGGGGAGCGGAAGCGACCTGAGAATCCAGTGAGTCGGTGATAGCCGTGCTGTAGGGAGCCCTTGGGCGACTGAGAATCCAGTGACACGCTTCCCACCGGGGCAAAGGTGGTGGCGCCAGCCACCAAAGGGGGAGCCGCTGGGATGGCAAACATTACCTATGTCTCATTGTTTCCTCAGCACTCTTTGCCCCTTGAGGGGCCATAGGGTGTACGAGGCAGAGCGTCGGAGTGATACTCTATCTTAGAACTGACCGCCAATCGGCGGCCTTATTCACTTTGTGTGTCATTTCTCCGCTTGCCATCGTACACCCCTGCGCCACTTCGTGGCCCTCTTCCCCTCAAGGGGACGCAAGAATTTGTGCTGCTTCCTTTTGTCATCATTTCTCCCTGTAACATTCTGCCGAATCAGCCACCTTCGGTGGCTATCCCCTATCCGGCTGCGCCGGACTTTCCCTTGAAAAGGGGAAGAATAAAGCTCTCTATGCTCCCATTCAGAGACATGGAACATACTTCCCCCTCTCACTCAAAAAAAGACCGCCTCTCAGCGGTCTTTTTTGCTGCCCTTTGCAGGGTCATTCTATGCTTTTATTCTCCCATTTCTTCCAGTACATGGGCGCAGCGGGCGCATACGTGGGGATGAGCGGGGTCGCTGTCAACGTCAGGTGTGCGTTTCCAGCAGCGTTCGCATTTTTCCAGGGTGCATACGGCTACGGAGCACTTCACGGTGCCTTCTTCGTTGGAAGAAGCGCCTTCCGGTGCGTTTTCGGTGCCTTCAGCAATCTTTGCCTGGGAGACGAGACAGAAGTCGGCCAGTTCTTTTTCCATGTCCTTGAGAACCTGGAATTCTTCGCCGTCAGCGTAGACAGTGACTTCGGCGTCCAGGGGATGGCCGATGGTCTTGGCCTGTCTTGCTTCTTCCAGGGCCTTGGTGACCACGCTTCTCACTGCCAGCCGTTTCTTCCATTTTTCATCCAATGCCTTGTCCAGGTACTTTTCATTGACCTTAGGCATGTCGGACATATGGACGGACCATTCTCTTTCTTCCTTGTTCGGAAGGGCCTGCCATACTTCTTCGGCAGTGAAGCAGAGTACCGGAGCCACCAAACGTACCAGGGTGATGAGGATTTCATACATGGCGGTCTGGGCGCTTCTTCTGAGTTTGCCGTCTGCCTTTTCGGTGTAGAGGCGGTCCTTCAGGATGTCCAGGTAAATGGAGGAAAGGTCCACGGTGCAGAAGTTGTGGACTGCATGATACATGACATGGAACTGGTAGTCGTCATAGGCTTTGAGGACGGTTTCCTTCACCTGTTCCATGCGGAGCAGTGCCCAGCGGTCCAGTTCTTCCATATCTTCATAGGCCACGCTGTCTTTCTTCGGGTCAAAGTCGTAGAGGTTGCCCAGGAGGTAGCGGAAGGTGTTTCTGATTTTTCTGTACACGTCGCTCATGGACTTGATAATTTTGTCGGAGAGGCGGACGTCGCCCTGGTAGTCCACAGAGGAAATCCAGAGGCGCATCACATCGGCGCCGTATTTGTTGATCACGTCCTGGGGAGCCACCACGTTGCCTACGGATTTACTCATCTTGCGGCCTTCGCCGTCCATGGTGAAGCCGTGGGTGAGGACTGCCTTGTAGGGAGCATAGCCGTTGACTGCCACGGAGCAGAGGAGGGAGGAGTGGAACCAGCCGCGGTGCTGGTCGGAACCTTCCAGATAGAGGTCGCAGGGATATTTCACGCCTTCCCATTCCTTGTGGGGGTTGCGGAGGACACCGTTCCAGGTGGAACCGGAGTCGAACCATACGTCCATGATGTCCTTTTCCTTATGGAAATGAGTGCCGCCGCAGTGGGGGCATTTGAAACCTTCCGGCAGAAGTTCTTCGGCGCTGTGGGACCACCATGCGTCGGTGCCTTCTTTTTCTACGATTTCTTCGACCTTCTTCATGGTTTCCGGTGTGATGACCCATTTGCCGCAGTCATCGCAGTAGAAGGCAGGAATCGGCACACCCCAGGAGCGCTGGCGGGAAATGCACCAGTCCTGGCGGTCGCGAATCATGTTGTACAGGCGGTCATGGCCCCAGGAAGGAATGAAACGGGTGTCGTCCACTGCCTTCAGTGCCTTGTCGCGGAAGTCGTTGATGGAAGCGAACCACTGCTCTGTGGCTCTGTAGATGATGGGGTTCTTGCAGCGCCAGCAGTGTGCGTACTGATGGTGGATAGATTTCTTGCCAAGCAGCATGCCTGCATGGGCCAGAGCGGAAATGACGGGGCCCTCTGCTTCCCAGATGGTCTTGCCTTCCAGGCCCAGGCCTGCTTCAGCGGTCATGTGGCCCTTTTCATCCACCGGGCAGATGATGGGGAGATCCAGTTTGCCCTTATTTCTATAATCCTGGCATACTTCAAAGTCGTCCACGCCATGTCCCGGAGCGGTATGAACGCAGCCGGTGCCGGCATCCAATGTGACATGGTTTCCTTCCAGCACATAAGCCAGCCGGTCCAGGAGAGGATGATGGAAGGTGGCCAGTTCCCATTCAGCGCCGGTCATTTCGCGGCCTACGAATTCATAATCCTCCACCTTGCATTCTTCCAGCGCCTTCGGTGCCAGTTCCTTGTTCATGAGGTAGTATTCATCGGCTGCCTTGTTATGCACCCATACATAGGTGAACTTCGGGTTCACGCAGATGGCTTCATTGGCCGGAATGGTCCAGGGGGTGGTGGTCCAGATAACGGCGAAGAGCTTTTCCTGCGGCACCCCTTCCGGAGCCAGGCCCTTCAGGTCCACTGCCGGGAATTTCACATAAATGGAAGGAGACTTTCTGTCCTTGTATTCGATTTCCGCTTCAGCCAGCGCGGTTTCGCAGTGAGGGCACCAGTACACAGCCTTCTTGCCTTTGTAAATATAGCCCTTGTTGGCCATTTCACCGAAAACTTCCAGTTCCTTCGCTTCCAGATGGGGATCAAAGGTGACATAGGGATGGGCAAAGTCGCCGACAACGCCCATGCGGATGAAATCGGCCTTCTGGATTTCAATCCACTTCTTGGCATAGGCCAGGCACTTTCTGCGGAGTTCCAAAGGCGTCATGTTGGCCCGGTCTTCGCCGGAATCCTTCAGTACCGCATATTCGATAGGAAGTCCGTGGGTATCCCAGCCGGGGATATAGTTGGACTCAAAGCCTGCCATGTGCTTGTAGCGGACGATGATATCTTTCAGGGTCTTGTTCAGTGCATGGCCGATATGAATCTTGCCGTTGGCATAGGGAGGTCCGTCGTGGAGAACGAAGGTGGGCGCGCCGTCCTTTCTTCTCTTTTCCAGGCGGGCATGATACAGGTCATGTTCCCTCCAGAATTCTACAAAGCCCGGTTCCTTCTTCGGAAGGTTGCCGCGCATGGGGAAATCCGTCTGCGGCAGATGTAAAGTCTTGCTGTAATCCATTTCTATTCCTCCTATGGAAATCGGAGATTTCCAAAATAAAAAATTCCCGCCCGCAAGGGGCGAGAATCAATTTCCCGTGGTACCACCCTCATGACCTTCCGGCCACTTGGTACAGTTAACGATGTCCCGTCAGGGCTTTTCTTCCCTGAAGCTCCGAAGTGATCCTTCCGCATCCTGAACGCTCCCTTTCACCAGACGGGAGCTCTCTTTGGAATCAGCCCATGCGAAACGTCTTCATCCATGCCTGTCAGTATTTTTATATTGTACGTTTTCGCATACAGTAAGTCAAGGGGTTTTACGCCCTTCGGGTACAAAAGGTTCTAAACCAAAAGGTTCTTAAGATGGACACGCCTTTGGGCGTGAAGGTTCAAAGGGTTCAGAGGGTTCTGCCTGCCTTTGGCAGGCAGGTTCAAAGGGTGTGGTGGCGGCTCGCGCCGCAAATATAAAAAGGGCGCCGCATGGCGCCTGAACCCTTTTGCTTTCGAGAATACATCCAGTCTGCTGTCTGCCGCGATACTTTATAACTCCCTCTGAACCAGCCCGCTCTGTGGGCGGAACCCATCGGTCAGTGCGTCAGCACATGACCGATAGAACCCGGGCGCCGAAGTCGCCAGCACCCTTTTCTTTATCAGGAATACAGCTTCCCGCCGAGTGGTATTTATCAACAAATGAGTCAGTCACGTCTTGTACCGAGATTCTTCGCTTGCGCTCAGAATGACTGTGTCCGGCGGGAAGCGGACAGCGGTTAGCGGACAGCCGGATTTCTGCCCCTTGAGCGCCAGCGAACACACCCCTTTTATACAACCTGCCGCGAAGCGGCGCCCCCTTTTTGCATTTGGGAATAAATCCAGCCGCCGCCAATGACTCAATCATCCTCATCCTGATTGATGACCCGGTTCTTTGTCTTTATGAAATTCGGCGCCACCAGCACCACCAGCACCAGGGCCATGAGGCCGTAGATACCGACGGTACCCAGGAAACGGTAGGCCATGGAGAGAGCCATGCCCACCACGTTGAAGTCAAAGTCGCCGAAGGTGGTGTTCTTGAAGCCCAGTCCTTCAAACACAGGAATCAAAAGGGCCGCAGCAAAGGTGATAAGGAGGCCGTTGGTGAAGGCCCCCAGGGCCGCGCCCCTCCGCCCGCCGGTGGCATTTCCGAAAATGCCTGCTGCAGCGCCGCAGAAGAAGTGGGCCACAAGACCCGGGACGATGAGGACGCCGCCGGCAAAGCCGAGAATCAGCATGCCCAGTACGCCGCCGATGAAGGAGGATACGAAGCCCAGCACCACCGCCGTGGGAGCATAGTTGAAGAAAGCCACGCAGTCCACCGCCGGCACGGCATTGGGGATAACCTTTTCTGAAACTCCCTTGAAGGCAGGAATGAGGTCGCCCAGCATCATGTTAATGCCGGCGCTCACCACCGCCACGCCCACCGCAAATTCAAGGCCCGCCATGATGGCAAAGATAACCGGAGACATGCCGTGGGAAATGGTGGATACATAGTCGGAGCCCGCCGCAAAGGCGGCCAGCAGGAAGAACACAATCATGGTGAGAGCGGTGGATACGGTGGTATCCTTCAGGAAAGCCCATTTCTCCGGGATTTCCATGGTTTCGATATTATCCTCCGCCTTACCGGCCTTGGACCCTGCCCAGGCGGAAATATAGTAAGCCAGGCTGCCGAAGTGGCCCAGGGCAATGTGGTCGCCATGGGTGACGCGGTTCGTATATTTCTGGCCGATGGCAGGGGAAATGGAACTCCATGCGCCCAGAAGGAAGCCTCCCGCCAGCACCAGCTCCACGCCGGACAGGCCGATGGTGCCCAGCACGGCGGAAAGGAGGCAGGCCATGAAGAAGCTGTGGTGCACCGTGAGAAACACATATTTGAACTTCGTCAGCCGGGCAATGACCAGGTTCATCATGAGCCCCGCCACCAGGATAAACATGGTTTCCGTGCCCAGAAGGCGGGACGCCGACGCCACGATGGCTTCGTTGCTCGGCACCACGCCGGTGATATGGAAGCCCTCATGAATCATCTCTCCCAGGGGCTCCAGATTCGCCACGATGATATTGGCTCCTGCCATCATCATGATATACCCCAGCACCGGCCGGAGCGTCCCTGTCAGCACCTTGTGAAAAGGCTTTCGGAGCGCCATGAGGCCGATAAAAGAAAAGAGCCCCACAATCAGCGCCGGCTGCTTCACCACATCCATCAAAACATCCAGAATACCCATGACTTACCTCTCTGCTTTCCTTCCTTTACATATGTATAGTAAATAAAACAAATTAGATTTTACGCTTTTATGCCATGACAGTCAAGGGGAAAAGGGCCACTGCATGGCCCGGGTTCATGGACACGCCGGAGGCGTGAGGGTTGACGGAGCCTTTGGCTCCGAAGGTTCTTAAGGTTCTAAAGTTTGACAGCCCCTCTGGGGCTGAGGGTTGTGGTATCGCCCTGACGGGCGATGAGTATAAAGACAGGGTTACGGGATTTCCCGCCCCGCAAGTCATTCTGAGCCTCCGGCGAAGAATCTCGGTACATGCCCCGTTTGAGTCAATCGGTGATAAATACCGGTCGGTGGGAGGTACCCCGCTTTTAGACGACCTTTTCATTTCTCTGCTTACCATTCTGCTGATTAGCCACTCTACACTTCCCCTTGTGCTTCTTATGTAATTGATGAAGTATCGGCGTTATCCCCCTTTGGTGCCTGCGGCACCACCTTCCCCTCCGCAAGCGGTGGGACAATAAAGCTCTAATAAACAGTATCCTCATAAGCATCACAAAGTATAGCACCGCTAAAACTTCCCCCTCCGGGGGAAGCCCCGCGAAGCGGGAATAGGGGTGCATTTCCCATGTGGAGACCCTGCAGAGGGTCTCCAAGTCGGGCGAAGTTGGTCCTTAGCCTGCACATAAAAGGACTTTCCAATAAATCGCCCGACCGATGCCGAAGACCGGTTGTATGGTTTTCCCGTCGTTACTGCCGTAATCTCCATTGCCGCAGCTGCCCGGCACCCATAGTGCCCCCGGCTTCTGCCGGCAAAGGTGGCCGCGCATCTGCCCGGCGCGCCGGTTGCTTCCCTGGCCTCAGGATATTTTAATTATATATTTATTCAACGTATATAAATTCGCAATTTTGCAAATTTTATGATTTTTCTATGTTCCTATTTCTCCTGCCCCCCTTTCCTTCAGGAAGGGCTAATGTCAATTTTGTATAAAAATAATTTACTTTGCCCTGTAGCCTTTATACACTATACCATATATAATAGGTTTATATTCCATAGGTCATAGAACTTATGTGTATATTTAAAATAGATGTGACTTAGTTCCATAGGAATCTCTTTTCTTCCGGGAATTTTAATTTATGAATTTTTATTCATTAAGGAGTTTGTATGACGCAGAAGTCATTGACCTATACATCCATTCTGGAGCACGCCATGGACGGTATGCCCGGCGGTGTCCTTGTTTACCGAGCTGATGAGACAGAGGAAATTCTTTATGCCAATTCCTGGCTGATCCATACGCTGGGCTGTCTTGATATGGACGATTTCATGGCAGTCACCGGCGGCACTTTCAAGAGCTTTGTCCATCCCTGCGATGCGGAAAAGGTGGAGAAGGATATTGAGCGCCAGATTTCCTCCGGCGCCGATGTGTTCGACTACGTGAATTACCGTATCGTCACGAAGGACGGGACGGTGAAGACGGTGGAAGAGTTCGGCCATCGTCTTCAGGTGCCCGGCATTGGGCCTGTGTTTTATGTGTTCTTCCTGGACAGCAGCGCCAGGTATGTGCTTCACGACATTGACGGCATTACCGGCCTTCCGGGGCAGACCCGCTTCCTCAAGGAGGCGTCCCTCCTCCTTTCCCTTTCCGGGGAAACCGAAAGGAAGGTCATGCTGTACATGAATATCCGCAATTTCCGCATGTACAACCTTCTCTACTCCAGCCAGCGGGGCAATGAGTTCCTCCAGGAAACGGCCCGCATCCTGAAGACCGCTTTCCCGGACGCCCTGATTTCCCGCTTTTCCGACGACCATTTTGCCATCCTCACAGGCAGGACCGGCGTGGAGGAAAAGATTGGCAGGGCCTATGATAAAATCATGGCCCTTCGGGAGGATGTGGACCTGGCGGTGAAATTCGGTCTTTACGTCATAGTTGACGGCTCCATGAAACCGGAAATTGCCTGCGACCTGGCCAAGGCAGCGGCGGACAGCATCAAGGACAATTACCAGCTCCATATGCAGGTCTACACCGATAAAATCGGCAAGAAAGCATTCATCAAAAGCTATGTCATGGACCATCTGCAGGAAGCCATGGACAAAAAGTACATCCAAATCTATCTGCAGCCGGTGATCCGCACCATTTCCGGCACCCTTTGCAGCGCCGAAGCCCTGTCCCGATGGATTGACCCGGTGTACGGACTCCTTTCGCCTGCCGATTTCATTCCCGCCCTGGAAGAATCAAGGCAGATCCAGAAGCTGGATCTCTACGTGCTGGAAGAAATCTGCAGGACCTATCGCTCCCGCGTGGATAAAGGACTTCCGGTGATTCCCATTTCCTTCAACCTTTCCCGCATTGATTTCTACAGCGGCTCCATTTTCGAAGAAGTGGACGCCATTGTAAGGAAATACCAGGTGCCCCACTGCATGATTCATGTGGAAATCACGGAAAGCGTCTTCGTCAAAGACGGCGTCAGCATCAGCACCCAGATCGACAAATTCCGGGACGCCGGCTTTGAAATGTGGATGGACGATTTCGGCAGCGGCTACTCTTCCCTGAACGTGCTGAAGGATTACCATTTCGATGAAATCAAAATCGACATGGCCTTCCTGTCCAGTTTCACCCAGAAGGCTAAGGATATCATCAAGTCCACCGTGCGCATGGCCAAGGACATCGGCATCCATACCCTGGTGGAAGGGGTGGAAACAGAGGAGCAGAGAGACTTCGTCCGTTCCATCGGCTGCGAAAAAATCCAGGGCTGGTACTACGGCAGACCCATGCCCCTTTCCGAACTGGAAAGCTGCATCCGGGAAAAGGGATGGATTTTAGAGGACCGGGCATTGAAGAATTACTATAATCCCCTGGGCTCCGTGGATTTTCTCACCGATGAGTCCATGGCCCTGGTGGAAATGAATGAAGGAAAGCTCTCCTACCTTTTTGCAAACCATAAATTCCGCCAGGCCCTGGCCACCGGCGGCAGCAGCACGCCCCTCCATTCAGCCAGGGAACTGAACAGCTCTTCCTCCTCCCTGGGCAGGAACATTCGCGCCTTCTTCATGAATATTCTACGCACCAGCCAGGACCAGACCCTGACCTATCCGAAAAACAACCGGTACATGCACCTCACGGGGCACCATATTTCCACCCTGGCCGGAAAAAACCGCCACCTCTTCCGGGTCAACCTGTCCAACATCACCATCAGTCCGGAGACAGGGGAAGCGGATACCATGGATGACATCCTGCGGAACCTGTACTACCTGTACCAGAGCATCACCGTGGTGAACCTTAAGGACGATACGGCCACCCCCATCATTGCCAACACCCCCTTCCGCCAGTACCTTTCGGAAAAGACAAAGGGCCTCGAATCCCTCCGCAAAGCTGCGGAAAGCCAGATCCACCCGGACGACCGTCCCCGCTACCGCCGTTTCACCGAAAGGCAGCACCTTTACCAGCTGCTGAAGGAAGACCCCGGCGGCACCGCCGTCAGTCTCTTCCGCACCCTGGGGGAAGACGAGAAATACCACTGGTCCGTGCACACCATCATGGCCGTGCCCAATACCGGCTTTATGACCTTCCTCTACGCCATCAAACGCTCCTTCATGAACTACAAAGATTTCCGGGAACCCATGCTGGAAATCTGTCGGGAGTGGATGAATAAATAAAAAAAGGGTCAAAGGGGAAGGAAAAGGTTCTAAAGATTGACCGGCCCTATGGGCCGGAAGGTTCTGAAGTTTGACAGCCCCTCCGGGGCTGAGGGTTGTGGTATCGCCCTGGCGGGCGATGAGTATATGACGCTTCGCGGCTGCCGCCGAAGGCGGCATATAAAATTGGCGCCAACAGGCGCCGTACCTCGCCAGCGCAGCGATACTTTATAACTACCCTGGGCTAAGCCCTCAAACAGTCCGGGAGGCGTCAGCCGATTCCGGACAGAACCTTGCCAGCCCAGGGCCGAAGGCCCGGCGGCTGGCTCAACCTTCGCACCCGCAGGGTGCGTCAACCTTTGGGAATACAGCTTCCCGCCACAGCGATACTATAAAGCTCCCCTCTAAGCCGGCCCGCCCTGTGGGCGGAACCATCGGTGCCCAGGGGCGGGGCCCCGATGGCACCATGAACCCCGGCGGCGAAGGCGCCCCCCCTGCATGCGGGAATATACTCCCTGCCTCCTATAACATATCCAAAGGAGTACCATTATGGAACTATTTCTTCCTTTAGCTTTCTGCACGGTCCTGGTCCATCTGGCAGGCCGTTTCCTGTGGTTTGAAGCCTTCCGCGACTTCCTGTCTTCCAGTAGGTACAAAAAGATAGCCCTTTCCTTTCTGCTCTTAGGACTGCTGAACCTCATCCTTTACGGCTATCTTTTCCTGAATCCCACCCATCTGGTCATGATTTACAAAGCCACCCTGTCCCTGGGCTGGATACCCTATGTGGCTATGTCCTTCTTTTGGCTGCCGCGGCTCATTGCACAGCAGATTTTCGTTCTGGGCATGCAGGGCCTTTGGATTTTCTTTCTCCACAACATGAGTATTTTCACCATCCTCTTACTGTGGAATGACAATTCTATCCAACAGCGCCTTTCCCTGGAACTGGCAATGTATCTGATTTATTTCCTTATTACTCTTCCCCTTTCGTCCCGCATGTTCCGCCATATGTGCCCTTCCCGCCGGCTCATCAATGACAAGGCCTATGGATATTACATCGCCTTTCTCCCTCTGCTCATTGCCTTTATCCAGATGCCAATCAGCCTGGAGCAGGACCTCTGGACCCT